>ERZ724527.1320-NODE-1320-length-11602-cov-7.083485_pt1 | contig 11602 bp, 9 predicted proteins | sample MGYA00376060_ERZ724527 | MGnify/ENA primary metagenome ERZ724527 (study PRJEB28724, sample SAMN07190886) | activated sludge metagenome | isolation source: activated sludge of sewage treatment plant in Hong Hong | place: USA: Christiansburg, Virginia | collected...
TCGGAAGAAAGTACATTAAATTTTTCATCAATAACCACTTTAGAGTAACTCTCTTCGCCTTTTTCGTTTCTTAAAACCACTAATACTTCTTTGTTTTCAGAACCCATTAAACTTGCTGGATTATCATATACAGCGCTTTGAATCATGGATAAATTATTAGTTGAAATTTTATTGTTAATAGAAACTAAGCGAGAAGATAACACACTTCCTTTATCGTCAATTTGAGTTAAACGGTAATAAGAGATACCCTCAAATGGTGTATAATCCACATCAAAATAACTCATGATATTGCTGTGATTCCCGAAACCTTTAATGCTAGTTAACGCTTCAAAATTCATCGCATCTTTAGATTTTTCGACAACAAAAAAGTTATTGTTGTTTTCTGTATCCGATGACCAAGTTAGCTCCACTTTAGTATTATCAAAAATAGCGTCAAAGTTCAAAAGCACATTTGGCAATGGGTCGCCATTTTCACTAATTTTAAATCCGCCAGTTCCTATTTGAGAAAATGCATTAAGTGATAATGAAATAATAAAAAGTGCTGCAAAACGATTTAGCTTAGTCATACGATTAATTAATTGATAATTAAAAGTAAATTAATTTGAGTTTAGATAAAAGTTTAGGTAAAACATTTATTAACAATAGCTTAGCTAATTGCAATTCTACAAAAAATCTCCCAAATTAAAGGTGCTAGCCCCTCTAAAAATAGCGTCAAAATAATTGCGCTGAAATTGTATCTTTATAAAATAGAGCTCAAAAAAATCCACGCATATTGCTGCAGAGAACAGTAAAAATGAAAAAAATGAAATTACTCTTACTGACACTTTTCATATCAATCATTTCATACGGACAGAGAATTGAGAAAGTTTTTTTGAATGAGAAAGACAGCACATCAAATATGTATGTGGTGGTTTTTCCTAAAGATGGAGTTGTAAAATCGTTTATGGTTCTATTAGACGGTTTCGGAAATTCACCAACTGGTGTTCTATCGCAAACAGAAATTCCAAAATTTGCTTCAAAAAATGGCATTTTGACTATTATACCGCTTTTAAAGTCAGGCTCTACATATTGGGGAAGTGATGCAACTTCTCAAAAATCACTAAAAGAAATTATTGAATTGATAGTTCCCAAATATCAACTAAATAATAAAGACTTTTACATTGGTGGGTTTTCTATTGGTGGGACTTGTGCAGTTAAATATGCAGAGTTGTCAGTTCAAGAAAATTACTCTCTTAAACCCAAAGCTGTTTTTGCAATTAATCCAGTGCTTGATTGGGAACGCTATTATAACGGCGCAAAAAGAGTAGTAAGACTTTCAGACAAGACTAAAGTGAATGAGGAGGTTTTTTATATGATAGAAAGAATTGAAAAAGAAATGAATGGAACACCACAAACAGCATTAGAAAATTTTCATTCTCAATCCCCATATTCATTTTCTGACACCTCACAAAAAGCAATAAAAAACTTAATTAAAATTCCAATCATGATAATCTCGGAGCCTGATTTACAATGGTACTTAGCAGAGAGAAATTATGATTGCTCTTATAACAATATTACAGATCAAGTTGCAATGATTAATGAATTACAAAGATTAGGTAATCAAAATGCTATACTAGTAACAACGACAAATAAAGGCTACAGAAAACCAAATAATATTAGACATCCGAATTCTTGGAGTATTGCAGACCCTAAAAAATTAATTAAATGGCTACAAACGCTCTGACAATAAAGCCAGCAGGTAAAATAGGCTTAGTGCAAATTCAATAAAATATTAGCAATAAAGACCATGAACACTACAAACACACACGATCAGCGTATTGCAAATATGACATTTGCTTCCGTCTATCCTTTGTATTTAGCAAAAGTGGCAAAAAAAGAAAGAACGAAAGACGAGTTAGATCAAGTAATAGAATGGTTAACTGGCTTCAACAATAAAAAGCTACAAGAACTCATTGATAAAAAAGTAACCTTTGAAACATTCTTCCAAAAAGCGACACTAAACAAAAACGCAAAGCTCATCACTGGAGTCATTTGTGGGTATCGTATTGAGGAAATTGAAAACCCTTTAACGCAACAAGTAAGATATTTAGACAAGTTGGTAGATGAATTAGCAAAAGGTAGAAAAATGGAGAAAATTTTGAGGAGCTAACTATTCTTTGCAAATGATCATGCCAACAAGAAAAAAATTAATCCTTCTTCAATTTTCCTTTTACAAATTCTAGTTTTTGATTGGTTTTATAATTAAAGATATCGCTTCCTAAATCAGAAGTTTGATAATACTCCAAATTAGCTTCATTCATTTCACCTTTCCAGCTATCCAAACCAATAATGGCATTTGGATCTGTTATTTCAGCTAAATAATAATCCACATTATTTAGTTTAAACTTCAAAGGATTGTCGCACTTAAAATTTCCAGCGACACCAACACATACATGATGTTCAAAATAAAACAAGCACCATTTAATAGTTGTTTGCTGTAATAAAGAAGCATACAAAATTGTTTTGCCGCTGCAATCACTATTCTTTGTAAACAAAACCTCATCGGGACGCTTGATGGTTTCATAACCATTGGTGGCTTCGTTTTGATTGTATTCTATTTCTTGAGAAACAAAGTCCAATAATTTTTGAGCCTTTACTTCATTAACAGTTTCATTTTTTGTGAGTTGTTTGACGAAATCACTTAAGGAAGGTTCATTGTTTTTAGCCACAACTGAACCATGATTCATGAAATGATGTTGATCTTCTGTAATGGCAATAGCACCGCCTCCAATAGCACTTCGCAAATAGGTAAAATCAAAAATTTGTGGAAGCGTAACTTTATAAGTAGCGTTTTTGTATGGTGTTTCAATTACTCTGGTACTATCTACTTTAAAATTAGAAACTGGCATTTTTAAAAAAACTTTTGATGTATCGCTGTATCTTTTTGTGTCTAACTCCAAAATGTTACTGTTGAGTTTAGCAACCGTAACACAATCTTTGCTGATGATAAATTTATCGAGATTCTCAGCAACATAATCTTGTTTATTACAAGTCATATAAATCTGTTTGGTATCGTAATAATACATTTCCAGATTGGCTTTGGCTGAAGTTACTTTATAAAAGATATAATCTCCGGCAAAGGTTGGCTGAGCAATAAAATTAATCGTATTGATCTGCATTTTTTCATAAGGCGTTACTTCCTTTTTATTAGAAGACGAGCACGAAAAAAGAAGACAAGTTAATGTCAAACAAATTATAAAAGAAGAAAAATGCTTAATCAAAATTAATTACGCTTTCAAAAAACCCATAATTTTTTCTACACTATCCTTTGCATCACCATACAACATTTCTGAGTTTGGTTTGTAAAACAAAGGATTGTCTTCTCCTGAGTAACCAGCAGACATCGAACGTTTCATGATAATTACTTTCTCTGCTTTCCATGCTTCAATTACTGGCATACCGTAAATAGAACTTGCCGGATCATCTTGTGCACTTGGATTTACAACATCGTTAGCTCCAATTACCATTACTACATCTGTATCGGGCATATCATCGTTAATCTCGTCCATTTCCATTACAATGTCATAAGGTACATTAGCTTCTGCCAATAATACATTCATGTGTCCTGGTAAACGTCCAGCAACTGGATGAATAGCGAAACGTACATTTTTACCTGCTTTACGTAAAAATTGCACCATATCATAAATAGGATATTGTGCTTTGGCAACCGCCATTCCGTATCCTGGAACAATCACCACTGATCTTGCTTCTTTTAATAAGCCAGCAACTTCTTCGTGGTTTAAAGCTGTTACTTCACCTTCAATAGCTTTTTTCTCGCCACCAGAACCATTACCCGAACCGCTTGCAAATATTACTGAAAAGAAAGAACGATTCATTGCGTGGCACATGTGCATAGAAAGAATAGCACCCGAACTACCAACTAATGCTCCAGTAACAATTAATAAATCGTTACCTAACATAAAGCCCGCTGCCGCTGCTGCCCAACCTGAATAAGAGTTTAACATCGATACAACTACTGGCATATCTCCGCCCCCAATTGCCATAACTAATACAACACCAATAAACGATGCAATAGCAGTCATAATACCAAGGTATAACATGCCACTTGTTCCATCAGCTTTGCAATATAAAATACCAAGGATAGTACAAACAACAAGTAATACTAAGTTCATTGTTTGTAGTCCTTTAAAGCTCCAAGGTTTAGAAGGAACTTTTCCATCTAATTTCCCCCAAGCAATAATAGAGCCCGTAAATGTAATAGCACCAATAAATATTCCTACAAACACTTCCACTAAATGGATAGTGTGTGCAGCACCAGTTAAAGTGTGCGTATGTGGATCTAAGTAAGAACCAAAACCAACTAACACAGCTGCTAAACCTACAAAACTATGTAAGATAGCTACTAATTGAGGCATAGCTGTCATTTCTACTTTACGTGCCAACATTAAACCAATAACGGATGCAATGGCAATGGCAACAATAATATAAACCTGACCTGCAACGCCTTCTCCTAAAACGGTTGCAATGATGGCCACAATCATACCAACAATACCAAACATAACACCGCGTTTTGCGGATTCTTGTGAGGATAAACCTCCTAAACTTAAAATGAACAGGATACTTGCAAATAAATATGCTGCCATTTGTATTTCTTTTTCGATAAAAAACATAATTTATATTTTAACTGTTTTTGTTTTTAATTATTTTATTTTGTTTTAAATGTTCTTTAGTTTATTGATGAACTATTTTTTGAACATTTTTAACATACGGTGAGTTACTACAAATCCACCAACAATATTAATGCTGGCAACTAAAATAGCAATACCAGCTAAAATGGTCATAGGATTTGATAAATCATCTTTGGTTTGCAATAAACCACCAACCACAATAATTCCACTAATGGCATTAGTAACCGCCATTAACGGAGTATGTAGAGAATGTGCTACGTTGGTTATTAATTGCCAACCAACAAATACCGCTAAAACAAATACCGTAAAGTGTTGAATGAATTCAGGCGGTGCAAATGCCCCTACTAATAACAATAAACCTCCAACTACAGCTAAACTAATAACTGTTGTGGTAGCCGCTTTTTTCGATTTTTCGGCATCAGATATTTTAATTTCTTCAGCTGTTGGTGCTACTACTTTTTTAGCTCCTCCTGCTGTTGGACTTACTGGAAGTGGTGCAGGTGGCCAGTTAATTTTACCATTATAAGTTACCATTGCTCTTGAAACAACGGCATCTTCCATATCAATTTTCCATTTTTCGGCTTTACCCATATCATCTAATAAGTGACATAAGTTATTACCATATAATTGAGAAGCTTGAGAGGGTAATTGATTTAATTTACCTACGATAGTAACCCCATTAGGAGTTACATAAATTTCTCCGTTTCTAGTTTCCACACAGTTACCACCAGTGGCTGCTGCTAAGTCAACAATAACAGAACCTGGTTTCATAGCAGCCACGTGATAATCTAACCACAATTTTGGCGCTGGTCGGCCAGGAATTTGAGCTGTTGTAATAACAATATCAACTTCTTTAGCTTGTTCTAAAAACAATTTCATTTCGGCTTCAATAAATGCAGGGCTCATTTCTTTTGAGTAACCTGATGAAGTTGCACCGTCTTCTTCTATTTCAACTGTCAAAAACTCTCCTCCCATGGATTGAATTTGCTCAGCAACTTCTTTACGAGTATCAAATGCTCTAACAATAGCGCCTAACGAATTAGCGGCTCCTAAAGATGCTAAACCTGCAACACCTGCTCCAATTACTAAAACCTTTGCAGGCTCTACTTTTCCAGCAGCAGTAATTTGTCCGTTTAAAAAGCGACCAAAATGATAAGACCCTTCAATAACCGCTCTATATCCAGCAATGTTTGCCATAGATGATAAGACATCCATTTTTTGCGCTCTGGAAATACGAGGAATCGCATCCATTGCCACAGCATTTACTTTTTTATCAGCTAACTTTTGTAATAAAGGTTGATTTTGAGCTGGCCACAAATAACTCAACATTACCATGCCTTCATGCATCAAATCAACTTCTTCAATCGAAGGTTCTTTTACCTTCAATACGATATCAGATTTGCCATAAATATCAGCAGCGGTAGCAACTATTTTTGCACCCGCTTCTTCAAAATCTTTATCAGAGAAATTTGCTTTTGTACCAGCCCCACTTTGAATGTAAACTTCAAATCCTTGCTTTTGCAATCGTTTAACCGTTTTGGGAGTTGCAGCAACTCTTAACTCATTTGGGGATATTTCCGATGGAATTCCAACTTTCATAGGTTTAAATTGTTTTAAATCAGTTGAACAAATAAAGCAAAAAAATACGAGTAATTCAAAACGAATTATAATATAAAGAAATTTAGTTTATGTTAGGGCGTGTCCCTGCGGGTCGGGCTTTCGGCACTCGCTTTTTTATTTGTCCTGTGGAATAAATAAAAAGAGCTCAAACAATGCCTCAAATACTTTCTATTCGCTGCCGCATCTAACATCAATAAAGAAAATGGCAGCAATCCCTCACGCTAAATTTACATTATATCTGAAACTTCAACTCCGATTTTTGGGAAGTTTGCGTAAGGGATGCGAGCGAAAATCCTTTTTGTGTTCCTTTACAAAAAGATTGTAGCGGGCAAGCCGACGGCGCTGCCTCTTTGCGCCGACACGCCCTAACGATTTTTCTTAAACAAAAAAAGCTCATCCACCAAAAGGCGAATGAGCTTTTTAAAATTAATGGGCAAAAATTATTTTGTTTCTGCTTTAGTTTCAGCTGCTTTTTTGTCTTTGCAACAAGCTTTTTTCTCACCAGCTTTTGCTTCGCCAGAACAAGCTTTTCCTTCAGCTCCTGCTTTTTCTTTGCAACAAGATTTAGTTTCTTTTTTACACTCTTTTTTTCCTTTATCCTTATCGTCAAAATTAGTTGATGCAGATACGCTTCCTACTAATCCAGCGAAAGCTAACATTAAAAATACTTTTTTCATGGTAAATGTGGTTTAAGTTTAATTTTATACACAAATATATTATTTATTTTCCTCCAAATACATGACGGCAGTCATATAATCATTCAATTATATGTTAAAAAAACAAAACTGTATTTTTATTGAATTTTGCTTTTTTCGGTTTAGATTCTTAAATTTATAAGTAATTAAATTAAACCAGCATGAAAAAAACAATTATTCTATCAAGCCTTTTCGTTTCTTTTTTATCGGCTAATGCTCAATCAAATCAAGTGTTATGGAAAGAAGTAAACGAAAATCAAATATCAATTACTGGTAAACGTGACATCGTTCCTGAAAACTATAAAACATTTCATTTAGATGTCAATTCGTTAAAAACATTATTAGCATCAGCACCATTAGATAAAAACATTCCTGTTGAATATTCATCTGTTGTGATCGCTCTTCCAATGCCTGATGGAAGTTTACAAGATTTTAAATTGTCAGAATCTCCAGTAATGGACGATGCTTTGCAGACTAGTTTTCCCGATATCAGAACTTATAATGTGAGAGGTATTGATGATAAATATGCGAGCGGAAAATTAGATTTTACAGAGTACGGTTTTCATGGTATGATTCGTAGTTCTAATGGAGATATTTTTATCGATCCGTATTGCAAATGGAATGTTGATGACTATATTTCATATTATACGTCGGATTTCTTTAAACCATTATCTGAAAGAGGAATATGTGAGGGAGTTCTCGCTAATTCTGACAGCCAAAGTGGTTTAGAAAAAACGGCTGCTCCAACAGCAATTTGCGCTGGTGCAAATTTAAAAACATACCGTATCGCTGTTGGTTGTACTGGCGAATATGCAAGAGCCGCCTGTGGAACAGGAACAAACACACCTACTACAGCCCAAATATTAGCAAAAGTAGTTACTACTATTAACCGTGTTGATGGTGTGTATGAAACAGAAGTAGCGACAAAATTAGTTTTAGTTGCAACTACAACATTAGTATTATATGGAGTTCCAGGAACAGGATATACTGTTGCTGAAAACAATAATGCAGGAACATTAATAACAAAAAGTCAATCCTTAATTACTAGCCAAATTGGTTCTGCAAACTTTGATATTGGTCATACGTTTAGTACTGGAGGCGGAGGCTTAGCGGGCTTAGGAGTTGTTTGTAGTAATTCGCAAAAAGCTCGTGGAATTACTGGAAGTCCAAGCCCAGTTGGTGATCCATACGATATTGATTATGTAGCACATGAAGTTGGCCATCAATTTAATTGCAACCACACCTTTAATGGAAGTGCTGGTTCTTGCTCTGGAAATGGAAGTTCCGCAAATGCAGTAGAACCTGGTAGCGGTGTAACCATTATGGCTTACGCCGGAATTTGTACTGGTCAAGATTTAGCGAGTAATAGCATTGCCTATTTTCATGGTATAAGTTATGATGCACTTACAAATTTTATTCAAACAGGCGGAGGGAATAGTTGTGATGTAATGACTGCAACAGGAAATAGTGCTCCAACTGTAACTGCTGGTCCAAGTTATGTAGTTCCAAAAGGCACTCCATTTCAATTAACAGGCTCTGCAACAGACCCTGATGGAGACGCGCTTACTTATCAGTGGGAAGAAATGGATGCAGGTACAAGTTTTGCAAACTGGAATTCAGGAAAAAAACCTTACTTTAGATCATACGCGCCAGTTGCTAGCCCTACACGTTTATTTCCAAAATTAGCAAATGTAATTGCTGGAACTTACACTAACTCAGCAGGAGAATTTTTACCAGGTGCAGCAGGAACTACATTTACCGCTAATACTACTTTAAATTTCAGATTAACTGCAAGAGACAACAAAATGGGAGGAGGTGGAGTTTGCTCTGCCGCTACTCAAGTTACGGTTGCAGCAGCAGCTGGCCCTTTTGCTGTTACCTCACAAAGTACAACTGGCATTTCTTATCCGAGTGGTTCAACACAAACGGTTAATTGGAATGTTAATGGAACAAACGCAGCGCCTATTAATTGTGCAAATGTAAATATATACATAAGTGTTGATAATGGTGCAACATTTACATTATCAGTAGCTAATACCCCAAATGATGGTTCGCAAGCTATTACCTTACCAACTTATACAGTTACTAAACCTACCTGCCGTGTAAAAGTAGAAAGTATTGGCAATGTGTTCTTCGACATCAATAAAAAATTCTTTGCAATTACTGCCTCTGTTACAGGAATTAATCAATACGCTAACTTCTCTGATTTCAATATTAAATTATATCCCAACCCATTTTCTGGTTCAGTAAAAATTGATATTAATGCTACTAGTGGTTTAGATGAAAATAAAACAGTAATTAATGTGTATGATATTTTAGGAAATATAGTAAAAACCGAAAACATTAAGTTGACAGAAAATTTCTCAAGAACTTATGATTTTTCATCCTTAGCAAATGGAACTTACATTGTGGTAGTAACTGATGGCAAACAAAAATCAGTTGCAAGATTGATTAAAATGTAATATCAGATTAGTAATTCAAAAAAAAACAAAAAAAGTTTTTTTTGTAAATATTAATCATTAAATTTGGTCATAACAATTTTTTAAACAATTAACAATGAGCACAGGAACAGTAAAGTTTTTTAACGAAACAAAAGGATTTGGATTTATTAAAGATGACGAATCAGGAAAAGAGTATTTCGTACACGTAACAGGATTATCTGATAAAATCAGAGAAAATGACGCGGTTACTTTCGATATTCAAGAAGGTAAAAAAGGATTAAATGCAGTAAACGTAAAACTATCTTAGTTATATAAATACCATTTAAAATCTTATCCCCGAAGAAATTCGGGGATTTTTTTTGCCCAAAAATTCTACAAAAAGATAGGTGAATCTGCAAAAAAAAGGTATTTTAGACGACTAATTAAAAAACACTAAAACTTTTATATGGAACAATCTACTGCACCAAAAACCGGACATCCTAAAGGTCTTTATTTTTTATTTTTTACCGAAATGTGGGAACGTTTTAGTTACTATGGAATGAGAGCAATCTTTATCCTTTTTATGACTAAAGTATTGCTAATGAAGGACAACGAGGCGTCTGAAATTTATGGAAGCTACACTGGATTAGTTTATTTAACACCATTATTAGGAGGTTATTTATGCGATAAGTTTTTAGGGAACAGAAGAAGCATTATTATTGGAGGAGCATTAATGGCTTTGGGTCAATTTTTAATGTTTTTAAGCGCTAGTGTTGGTGCTGAGGGTGGAGTTTCTATTATGTGGGCAGCTTTAACAGCCATTATTATCGGTAATGGTTTCTTTAAACCAAATATTTCTACAATGGTTGGTCAGTTATATCCTGCTGGTGACAGAAGAATTGATAGTGCCTTCACCATTTTTTATATGGGAATTAACTTAGGAGCATTCTTCTCTCCTTTAATTTGCGGGTCAATGGATTTCAAATGGGGCTTTTTAATGGCATGTGTTGGTATGATTGTAAGTTTAATTTGTTTTGTTATTTACCAAAAAAAATATTTAATTTCTGAAGAAGGTAAAGAAATCGGATTACCAGTTAAAAAATTAGATGCAAAGAATATCATGGTAATTATTGGTTCAATTGCCATTATCTTCTTCATGTTAAACTTCAAACAAATGTTCAAAACAGATTTGGATATTATTGGTTACTTTATTTATGGCGCTATGATTTTAATGCCAATCATTATTTTAACTGATAAAAGCTTAACGAAAACAGAGCGTAACCGTATCATCGTGATCTTCATCTTAGCTTTCTTTGTTATCTTTTTCTGGGGTGCATTTGAACAAGCAGGTGCATCTTTAACTTTATTTGCAGATAGACAAACAAATAGAACGATGTTTGGCTGGGAAATGCCAGCGTCATATTTTCAATCCGTAAATCCTTTGGCGGTTATTTGTTTAGCTCCTGTTTTTTCTTTGATTTGGGGCTTTTTATACATTAGAAAACTGGAGCCTTCTTCTCCCAAAAAAATGGCTTTAGGTTTAGCCTTAGTTGCACTTGGTTATATTATTATTGCTATTGCTGTTAAAGGCCTTGGTATATCTGACAAAGTTAGTATGTGGTGGTTGGTTGCCTTATACATTATTCACTCTATGGGAGAATTATGTTTATCTCCAATCGGTCTATCAATGGTATCAAAATTAGCGCCTTTACGTTTATCATCTTTAATGATGGGCACATGGTTTTTAGCAAATGCTGCGGCGAATAAATTTGCTGGAACATTAAGTGCATTAATTCCTCCTACTCCAGATCCAGCAAACCCAGTGCCCCTAGAATTCCCTTCTTTTGTAGGTTTTCAAATCACTAATTTATATGAATTCTTTATGGTGTTTATTTTAATGACTGCTGCCGCTGCGGGAATTTTATTTGTATTGAGCTCTTGGCTACAAAAAATGATGAACGAAGGGCATGTTGAAGCACATGTTGAAGAACTACGTTAATCACTCTTAAACTTAAATAAACCCTAATAAGCCTATCATTTCAAAAAGGTTTATTAGGGTTTTTCATTAAAACACAATCATGGAAAAACAACTAACAATAGAAGAAATACAAGACTTTAAAGGGAAATACCCGAAACAAATTTGGCCTTTATTTTTTAGTGAAATGTGGGAACGTTTTTC
>ERZ724527.1326-NODE-1326-length-11588-cov-6.839938_pt1 | contig 11588 bp, 13 predicted proteins | sample MGYA00376060_ERZ724527 | MGnify/ENA primary metagenome ERZ724527 (study PRJEB28724, sample SAMN07190886) | activated sludge metagenome | isolation source: activated sludge of sewage treatment plant in Hong Hong | place: USA: Christiansburg, Virginia | collected...
GACATATAGACGGTATCTTTGCCGCCAAGATCCACTTCAAAAAGTCCGGATATTGCAGATGCCCGTATTTCACCGATGGAGAGCCCCGGGCGAGCTTTCTGGACAGCGGCTCGCAGAATATCTGCCTGTTTGGGATCAACCGGTGCTGTTCCAGCGGCATTGGCAAAGGAAGCTACTGTCAGTGCTGTAGCTGCAAAAAGGGAGGTCAGCGTCTTTTTCATGAATCACCTTTGGAGTGGGTAGCTGAGTATAAGCAATTATCCACCGTTCGGCTGACAGATATTTGATTAGTTATGCCGTGTTCAGCCGCGTGGATGATGCTGTGCATGCAATGCCTGCATTCGCGCTTGCGCCACATGAGTATAAATCTGGGTCGTGGACAAGTCACTGTGCCCGAGCAGTAACTGCACTACACGCAAGTCCGCGCCATGATTCAATAAATGTGTCGCAAAGGCATGCCTCAGCGTATGTGGCGATAGCGGAGTCCGTATATCGGCCTTTTTTGCGTACAGTTTTATGCGATGCCAGAATGTCTGGCGTGTCATTGGCTGGGCGCGATTGCTGGGAAACAGTATTTCAGCGGGTTGGTTGTCAAGAAGCGATGCGCGTGCCTCCGTGCTATACCGCTCCAGCCATAGCATGGCTTCTTGCCCCATCGGGATCAGTCGCTCTTTATTTCCTTTTCCGGTTACTCGAACCACCCCTTGACGCAGATTCAGTGATCCAACAGTAAGCCCGGTCAGTTCGGAGACACGCAAACCACAGGCATAGAGTAGCTCCAGCATTGCCCTGTCTCGCAGGCCAACTGGATCAGACAAGTCAGGTGCTGCGAGTAGTTTCTCAACCTCACTTTCAGTGAGGAATTTCGGCAGTGCTCTCCCGAGTTTCGGGCTCTGGATATCAAGGGTGGGATCGTGGCAGATTATTTTTTCGCGAACTAGAAAGCGGAAAAAGCCGCGGATGCATGAGAGAAATCTTGCAGAAGAGCGAGCATTAGCGCCCTTTGCCAGCATATGGGAGAGATATGTTTGTATATCAGACTTGGATACTTGGGCAAGGTTGATGTCTTGAGGTTCGAGCCAGTGAAAAAAATGATCGAGATCGCTTCGATAAGCAGAAAGTGTGTGCCTGCTCAGACCTTTTTCTAGCCATACATTATCCAGGTATTGCTGAATGACAGGTGATGAAGAAATCATTTGTGCCATGCGCATACAATAAAGGCGGCTTGCGCCGCCTTTATTGAACTCAGTTGAGTTTTTCCTTGATCCGGGCCGCTTTGCCACTCAAGTCGCGTAGGTAGTACAGTTTTGCCTGACGCACATCGCCACGACGCTTTACTTCAAGGCTGGCAATCAGTGGGCTATGGCTTTGAAATGTACGTTCGACGCCGACGCCGTGAGACATTTTGCGAACAGTAAACGCAGAATGAAGCCCGCGGTTGCGCTTGGCAATGACCACGCCCTCAAATGCCTGAAGTCGTTCACGATTACCTTCCTTTACTTTCACGCTGACGACAACAGTATCGCCTTGTGAAAATTTAGCCAGTTCACGCGTGATCTGGGCAGCTTCAATTGCCGCGATAATAGTACTGTTGCTCATGTTGGTACTCCTGAAGATATAGTCGCTCTCGCGATTGGTAAAACTGCTCAAGGTTAGGTCAAGCGCTTGCTGCTTAATCCTGTTGTTCAATTTCTCCCAGCAATTGAAATTCTTCTTTGCTCAATTGCCTTTTTGCAAATAAATCTGGTCTGCGCTGCTGTGTGCGCTGCAGGGACTGCTGTAAACGCCAGCGCCTTATTTCTTCATGGTTGCCACTCAATAGTGTTGAGGGTACAGCCATTTCCATATATAAATCTGGCCTTGCATAATGGGGACAGTCCAGTAAGCCGTTACTGAAAGAGTCCTGTTCGGCCGATTGATCATGCCCTAATACCCCGGGAACCAGTCGTGCAATTGCATCAATCAGCACCATGGCAGGCAGTTCGCCACCAGATAGCACATAGTCGCCAATAGACCATTCTTCATCAACTTCCAGCTGCAAAAGCCGCTCGTCGATGCCTTCATATCTTCCGCACAGCAAAATTATTTCACTGTACCCGGCAAAACTTTTTACCGCTGTTTGATCCAGAGCCTTTCCTTGCGGAGAAAGATAGATCACTTTTGCTGTTGGCAGTGCAGCGCGCGCAGCTTGCAGCGCAGCTTGCAATGGTTCAATCATCATCACCATGCCGGGGCCGCCACCGTAGGGTCGGCTATCCACAGTGTGATGCCTGTCACTGGTAAAGCTGCGAGGATTCCAGCATTGCAGTGTCAGCAGGCCGTTGTTAAAGGCGCGGCTGCTAATACCATAATCCATCACTGCGGAGAACATTTCAGGGAATAGTGTTACCACGCCCACTTTCACCCGCACTTACCTCAAATTGTCAAAAAGCCTATGCCTAAAATTCAGGATCCCAGTCAACCAGCATAGTGCCTGCTGCCAGATCCACTTTCAGTACGTACACATCCACATAGGGAAGGAGGCGTTCGCGCTGGTCTATACTTCCATCACATGCGCTAACGACAAGAATGTCATTGGCACCGGTTTCCATCAAGCCAGAGATGCTCCCTAACAAAACAGGTTTCTGCGCTTTATAGCTGCTGAATACCTGTAAGCCCGTTAGCTGCTGCCAGTAATACTCACCTTCTGGCAGTGCAGGCAAGTCGCCTATCTCCACTGTAATCATTCTTTGGCAAAGCAGAGCGGCCATGTCTCTGTCGTCCACGCCCTTTATGTGAGCGACAAGACCTTTGCCGTGCATCCGGTAGTTATCTATCACTACTGGATCTTGGCTGCTTTTGCCTTCAGCACTGATCAGAAACCAGGGGCTGAAGTTAAATATATTTTCTGGCGGGTCAGTGTAGGAGTGAACCTTCACCCAGCCCTTCACGCCGTATACGGATGTCACTTTTCCAGCAACGACCCGGTTATTTGACTCTGACTGGGCCACAAACGTCGCCGTATCAAGAGTTCAATCAGGCGGCTTTTTCGCTTAGTAGCTTTGATACCCGATCGGACAACTGGGCGCCACGGTTGACCCAGAACGCTACGCGCTCACGATCAACGCGGACGCGTTCTTCCTGGCCGCGTGCAATCGGATTGAAAAAGCCGACATGCTCGATGAAGCTGCCGTCACGTGCATTGCGTGAATCGGTCACTGCCAAGTGATAGAAAGGGCGCTTTTTGGAGCCGCCGCGTGACAGACGTATCGTTACCATTGTGTTTTCACTCTCTAAAATCAGGCCGGCAAAGAGCCGGGTCGCACTGAACTGTCAACATTGAGCAGACAGAAAGGGCGGGCATTGTACGCCAGCCTTGGCCATTATGGAACACCTTGTCTGGTTGCTCGTGCTGCCGCCAAAACTGGTTCAAAGCTGATAATATTCTGCGGGTGGTTGCATCAGGGCTTACAGGGTTGTCATTTCAGGAGAGGGTTTCATGTCGATTGCACAGCTGGTTCCATGGTTATTAGGGGCTTTTGCGCTTTACCTGATCAAACAAGGGGTGCGCTTTGTTCCCCAGGGTTATGAGTGGACAGTCGAGCGCTTCGGGCGGTATATCCAGACGCTGAGCCCCGGTCTGAATTTCATTGTTCCTTTTATAGACCGCGTAGGTCAGCGGGTCATCATGATGGAACAGGTGCTCGATATACCTCCCCAGGAGGTTATCAGCGCAGACAATGCCATGGTCAAGATCGATGCTGTGTGTTTCTATCAGGTAGTTAATGCAGCCAAAGCCTCTTATGAAGTTGCAGATCTGGATCATGCGATCCGCAACCTCACCATGACCAATATCCGCACAGTTCTTGGGTCTATGGAGCTGGATGAAATGCTCTCGCGGCGGGATGAAATTAATGAACGGCTGCTGCGCACGGTAGATCAGGCCACCAATCCATGGGGATTAAAGGTTACCCGGATTGAAATCAAAGATATCACTCCTCCCCGGGATCTGATTGATTCGATGGCGAACCAGATGAAGGCAGAAAGAGATAAGCGTGCACTGGTGCTGGAGGCGGAAGGACGTAAACAGGCGGAGGTGCTTGAAGCTGAGGGTCACAAGCAGGCGCAAGTTCTCAAGGCTGAAGGTCTTCGCCAATCAGCATTTTTGCAGTCCGAGGCGCGTGAACGCGAAGCTGAAGCCGAAGCAAAAGCTACGCACATGGTGTCCCAGGCAATTGCCAAGGGGGATATTCAGGCGGTCAATTATTTTGTTGCCCAGAAGTATATTGAAGCCTTGGGTAAAGTGGCATCGGCAGAGAACAGCAAGGTGATTATGATGCCTCTGGAGGCATCGCAAATTATAGGTTCTGTCGCTGGCATTGGTGAATTATTCAAAAGCGTCCGACCTGTAGACGCCGTGCTACCAACGAAGGAGTGACAATGCAGGTTGCGTATGAAATAACTTTCTGGCACTGGACTGCATTGTGCTTATTGTTGCTCATTGTCGAGATGTCAGGGGCTGGAGGCTATTTGCTCTGGATTGGTATTGCCGCCGGTATCACTGGTGGGTTGCTGTTTTTAGCTCCTGAGTTGAGTTGGCAAATACAGGTAATAGTATTCTCCGTTGCAAGTGTTACTTGTACTCTGGCATGGTGGAAATACCAGATGAAGTATCCGCGACTTGTAGATGAGCCATTGCTGAACAAACGCGGGGCTCAGTACATAGGGCGTGTATTTACATTGAGCGACGCCATTGAAAATGGCCGAGGTAAAATACGGGTGGATGATAGTTTTTGGGAAGTATCTGCTGCAGAAGACATGCCGGTGGGGATGCGGGTCAAAATCTTGACTCTGGAACACGACCAGATTTTCCGTGTAGAAAGACAGTGAAAAACTTTTATCAAAAGACTTGCGCGCAGCGATGAAAATATTTTTGCAGGGTTTAATTGCAACAGGGCTAATGTTATGGCTTCTCATCAGTTCTCTGGACCTGATTGGTCAGTCTTTTATAAAAGATGCGGTTGAGTTGCATGGATCAAGAATGCTGGGGTCGGATGTCGTTTTCAGCGATTCATCCATAAATTTAGCGGATAAAACTGTATCGCTCCACGATGCGTGTTTCCCTGCTGTGGCGAACCCTTCTGTTTTTTGTGCAGGAACCGTATCCCTGCAGTTCTCCGAGAATTTTTTGCCGGATTTCAAGTCAAAAAGTTTTTTCCCTCCCTTGTGGGAAATAGATGCCTTCCAAATTAAAAATGTTGCTGTTTTTTATGATATTGATTCTGAAGGAAGTGATTTTCGAAGCTTGAGGATTAGGCTGTCCCAATTGTCAGAAGATGCTATGAGGGACAGGTTAAATGCCAGGGCTAAAGATGTCGGGGCTCCCCTTTTATTGCAGATAAAGACATTGCAGGTGTCTGGCATCACAGTAGACGCACGGAGTCAGAAAAATCCAGGTCGATCAAAAGTGTTCTCTATACGCGACATAATATTGACCGACATAGGGTTGCAGGAGGAGGGCGTTGCTCCAGCTGAGATCATCGATCGGCTGACTCGCTCCATAATTGACGCTATAAGGCGCGAAGCAGATAAACTGGGAATGTTGGAAGCTAAAAAGCAATTTGTAGATGTATCTCCTTCTAGAAAGCAAGTCGTTGCAAGAGAAAATGATCATGAAGATAACATTGATCCAGGAAAGACAATTCGTTCAATCGGAACGGGATTAAAAAAGACGGGTGGGAAAATGTGGCAGGGCGCAAAAGATTTCTTTAATTGATTTTGGCAACCACAGGTTCCTAACATGTTGTTTTTTTTGAAGCTGATAGCTAGATTGCCGGATAGCGCTTTATATTTTTTGGCTAACATATTGGCGTGGATTCTTCGTATAGTTATTCGCTACCGTCGCACGGAAGTAGAAAAGAATATTTTTCGCGCCTTTCCTGAAAAAAGTGCATTAGAGCGATTGGTGATTGAGAAAGGCTTTTATCTGCATATTGCTGATGTTGCGGTTGAAATATTGATGTTGTCCAGAATGTCTCCGGGGCAGTTACTGAAGCGCGTTGAAATTTCTGGTCTTGAGCATCTGTCTGCTTGCGTTGAACAAAAGCAGTCCATGTTGCTGCTTTCTGCCCATCAGGGGAATTGGGAGTGGATGCTAACAGCCTTGTCTGTATCCCTGCCTTGCCCTCTGGATGCACTATATCGCCCTTTACATAATGCCAAGATGGAGCATTTTTTTCTGGCTACCAGAGCTAGATTTGGAGCCAGTCTGATTCCGGCTGAAAAAGCCGCAAGAGCGATATTGAAGCAGCGGAAGGAGGTTCGTGCGTTTGGCATCATCGGGGATCAGAATCCTCGTCGGAAAGATGATAAATACTGGGTGAGATTCATGGGGATTGAAACCCCTGTTGCTGTTGGTGCTGAAAGAATTGCCAAGTTAACTGGCTATCCAGTCTTTTATGTGGCTACAGAAAGAGTGGCGCGTGGTAAATATCGCCTTGTGATTACAGTTCTGGCGCAAGCTCCGTATGCTGGCGAAGGCGAAATATCCCAGCGATATATGAGTGTCGTCGAAGTCCAGGTCAGGAATCAGCCGGAATCCTGGATGTGGTCACATCATCGTTGGCGTTATCAGCGAGAGGCATGCCCGCAAAGCAGTTTGGTAAAGTGAGTGCTTGATTATTGGGGCGCTTGGCTTTTGGTTATACTGAAGCAAGTGTTGATATTGTTAATTTGATTTCTTGAGTGAATTTCACCATGTTTGAAAATCTTACCGATCGTTTGTCTGGTGCTTTGCGCAACATCACAGGCAAATCACGTTTGTCTGATGACAATATTCAGGATGCGCTAAGGGAAGTTCGCAAGGCATTGCTTGAGGCAGATGTTGCGCTGGCTGTGGTAAAGGATTTTGTTGAGAGCATTAGAAAGCGAGCTATTGGGCAAGAGGTCAGTCGCAGTCTTAATCCTGGGCAGCAATTTATCAAAATCGTCCAGGATGAACTCGTTGCTGTAATGGGTGGCGCAACTGAGGGGCTTAATCTCGCGGTAAAGCCGCCAGCTATTATTTTAATGGCTGGTCTACAGGGCGCGGGTAAAACTACCAGTGTTGCCAAATTGGCGAAGCACCTGAAGGCAAGATTGAAAAAAAATGTCATGGTTGCCAGTGTTGACATCTATCGCCCAGCAGCTATCAAACAATTGGAGACCTTGGCTGGGGAGGTCGGTGCAAAATTCTTCCCTAGTGATGCCGGCCAGAAACCGGTTGATATCGCCATAGCCGCGGTTGATGCAGCAAAGCGTCAGTTAGTTGATGTGCTGATCATTGATACTGCAGGACGTCTCCATATTGATGAAGCGCTAATGGAAGAAATACAGGCGTTGCATGCGGCATTAAGTCCGGTTGAAACGCTGTTTGTTATTGATGCCATGATTGGCCAGGATGCAGTAAATACAGCCAAGGCTTTTAATGAAGCTTTGCCGTTGACTGGTGTCATCCTGACAAAGCTGGATGGTGATGCTCGTGGCGGCGCCGCATTGTCAGTTCGGCATGTAACGGGCAAGCCAATCAAGTTCATTGGTGTAGGCGAGAAAACAGACGCCCTGGAGCCATTTCATCCCGATCGCATAGCATCCCGGATTCTGGGTATGGGCGATGTGTTGTCACTGATAGAAGAGGTGCAGCAGAAGGTCGACCAGAAAAAAGCTGAAAAGCTTGCTATGAAGGTGCATAAGGGTCAGCGTTTTGACCTGGAGGATTTACGCGACCAACTCCAGCAAATGCAGAATATGGGAGGCATGGCTGGGTTGCTCGATAAACTGCCGGGAATGGGGCAAATGGCCCAGATTGCGCAACAGGATGAGACAGTCAAGCAATTCAAGCGGATGGAAGCAGTCATTAACTCTATGACGCCATCCGAGCGTCGTGATCCGGATATTTTGAATGGATCACGTAAGCGCAGGATCACGCAGGGGTCTGGCACCGATCTACAGGACCTTAACCGCTTGCTTAAACAGCATAAGCAAATGGCTAAAATGATGAAAAAACTCAAAGGTGGCAAAGGGTTAGCCAATATGATGCGTGGTATATCCGGGCAGCTGCCAGGGGGGGCTGGTATGCCGGGCGCAGGCGGTGGTATGCCAAGTGGTTTGGGTGGTGGAATCAAACTGCCAGGCCGTTTCCGCTAATGTGGCAGGTGTAAATTTGTATCCTTGACGCTGTTCGGTGGCTTCTATATCATGCCGCCTCTTTTTAGGCTCTGTCGCTGCAGGTAGTGTATCTCTGGTGAAGGGGCGAAGCTGGCTCGTCTAGACGGGCTTGATAGTGGAGTTTTTCAATGGCAACAATCAATCAGCTGGTTCGCCAGCCGAGACAACGTAAAGCAGCTAAAAGTGATGTGCCTGCATTGCAGCAGTGCCCGCAGCGTCGTGGTGTTTGCACCCGCGTTTACACTACAACACCCAAAAAGCCTAATTCGGCTCTTCGTAAAGTTTGCCGTGTACGCCTTACCAACGGGTTTGAAGTGTCTTCTTACATTGGTGGTGAAGGGCACAACCTTCAGGAACACAGTGTTGTCTTGATTCGTGGCGGTCGTGTAAAGGATTTGCCGGGTGTGCGTTATCACACTGTTCGTGGCAGCCTTGATACGGCAGGCGTTAAAGACCGCAAACAACGCCGTTCAAAATATGGCGCCAAGCGTCCGAAGTAATTTGTAAGTTCTGCCGGTGGCTATTACAGCCGGCAGGTAGAGTAAGGCCGGGCATCTTAGTTGTCCCGGGGTAACCTGAAACCAGAGGAAGATATTTATGCCAAGAAGAAGAGTGGCGGCTAAACGTGAAGTCCTGCCAGATCCAAAATTCGGTAGCACGTTGCTAGCAAAATTTGTAAATCATGTGATGGAAAGCGGCAAAAAGTCTGTTGCTGAGCGTATCGTCTACGGTGCGCTGGATATCGTAAAAGACAAGCTTAATAAAGATCCTGTCGAAATCTTCGAACAGGCAATGGAAAACATTGCCCCTATGGTCGAAGTAAAAGCCCGTCGAGTAGGTGGTGCTACCTATCAAGTACCTGTTGAAGTACGTGCGTCCCGCCGCAATGCACTTGCTATGCGCTGGATGGTTGAGTATTCGCGTAAGCGTGGTGAAAAATCCATGCGGCAACGTCTGGCAGGTGAAATGATGGACGCATCTCAAGGCAAAGGTGCCGCTGTCAAGAAGCGTGAAGACGTGCACAGGATGGCCGAAGCGAACAAAGCGTTTTCGCATTACCGTTTCTAGTCATCGCGTTTTCGAGCGGATCTGGCTTCGCAAGCGGGAGGCGGCTAATGAGGATTAGTCGCCTTTGCGTTTTTAAGCTTTTAGCAAATATGCAATCTAAGCGTATTTAACTTGTTTACATTGAACTGACTTTCTGGAGAAGCCTTGTGGCACGTACAACCCCTATAGCGCGTTATCGAAACATTGGTATTTGCGCACACGTAGATGCTGGTAAAACCACTACTACCGAGCGCGTGCTGTTTTACACTGGCTTGTCACATAAGATTGGTGAAGTGCATGATGGCGCAGCTACCACTGACTGGATGGTGCAGGAGCAGGAACGTGGCATAACTATCACGTCTGCCGCAGTAACAACCCATTGGCGTGGTATGCAGGCGCAGTTTCCTGACCACCACATCAATATTATCGATACTCCTGGGCACGTAGATTTTACTATCGAAGTTGAGCGCTCGCTTCGCGTGTTGGATGGTGCTGTTGTGGTTCTGTGTGGTACATCAGGTGTCCAGCCGCAAACAGAAACAGTATGGCGTCAGGCTAACAAATATGGCGTGCCGCGCATGGTTTTTGTTAACAAAATGGATCGTTCAGGCGCTGATTTTGAAAAAGTTGTTGGACAGCTAAAAGATCGTTTGGGTGCGAATGCTGTGCCGTTGCAAATGACCATTGGTGCAGAGGATGAATTCAAGGGCGTCGTGGATCTTGTTAAAATGAAAGCTATCCGTTGGAATGAAGCGGATCAGGGCATGACTTTTGAGTATGAAGAGATTCCTGCCGACCTTCTGGAAAAATGCCAGAAAATGCGTGAATTTATGGTTGAGGCTGCCGCAGAAGCCACCGAAGAATTGATGAACAAATATCTTGATGGCGGAGAGCTGTCTGAAGAAGAAATTAAACAAGGGATTCGTGCGCGCACCTTGGCAGGTGAAATCATTCCAGTTATTGGTGGTTCTGCGTTCAAGAATAAGGGTGTACAGGCTATGCTTGACGCCGTCGTGGAGTACTTGCCTGCACCTAATGAAGTCAAGCCGATACAGGGCGTCCTGGAAAATGGCGAGGTGGCTTCACGTCCAGCTGATGACAAAGCGCCTTTTGCAGCGCTGGCTTTTAAAATCGCGACTGACCCATTCGTTGGTACGTTGACATTTATTCGCGTGTATTCCGGAACGTTGAATAGTGGCGATAGTGTTTACAACTCTGTAAAAGAGCGTAAAGAACGTATCGGCCGTATAGTGCAGATGCATGCCAACAGCCGTAAAGAAATCACTGAAATTCTTGCTGGTGATATCGCTGCTGCAATTGGTTTGAAAGATGTAACAACGGGTGAAACACTCTGCGATCTCGATAATCGGATCGTACTGGAGAGAATGGAATTTCCAGAACCGGTTATTTCAGTTGCTGTTGAGCCAAAATCAAAGCCTGACCAAGAGAAAATGGGGGTTGCGCTTGGCAAGTTAGCGCAAGAAGATCCTTCGTTCCGCGTGCGCACAGATGAAGAAACTGGTCAGACTATTATTTCAGGTATGGGTGAGTTGCATCTGGATATCATCGTTGATCGCATGAAACGTGAGTTTGGCGTAGAAGCAAATATTGGCAAGCCCCAAGTTGCTTACCGTGAACGCATCAGCAACAAATGCGAAATCGAAGGAAAATTTGTTCGTCAGTCAGGCGGTCGTGGTCAGTATGGACATTGCTGGATTCGCTTTGAGCCTGCTGAAGACCAGGATAGCGCCGATCTGGTTTTTGTTAACGAAGTGGTTGGCGGTGTTGTTCCAAAGGAATACATTCCCGCAATACAGAAAGGTATTGCCGAACAGATGAAGAACGGCATTCTTGCTGGTTATCCGCTGCTAGGTTTGAAAGCTACTGTGTTTGACGGTTCTTATCACGACGTAGACTCGAATGAGATGGCGTTCAAAGTTGCCGCATCTATGGCAACGAAGGAATTGTCGTTCAAAGGCGGGGCTGCACTGCTTGAGCCTATTATGAAAGTGGAAGTGGTAACGCCAGAAATCAATATGGGTGATGTGGTGGGCGATTTGAACCGTCGTCGTGGTTTGATCCTTGGTATGGATGAAAGCCCGATGGGTAAAGTTGTTAATGCGGAAGTGCCATTGGCCGAGATGTTTGGTTACGCCACTTCACTGCGTTCTGCAACACAGGGTCGTGCAACTTATACAATGGAATTCGCGAAATATTCTGAAGCACCCAATAATGTTGCCCAGGATATTATCGAGAAAAACAAACGTTAATTTTTATAATTGATTTAAAGAGGTAATTACCGTGGCAAAGGCAGCATTTGAGCGTAAGAAACCGCACGTAAACGTTGGAACTATTGG
>ERZ724527.1328-NODE-1328-length-11580-cov-3.210672_pt1 | contig 11580 bp, 6 predicted proteins | sample MGYA00376060_ERZ724527 | MGnify/ENA primary metagenome ERZ724527 (study PRJEB28724, sample SAMN07190886) | activated sludge metagenome | isolation source: activated sludge of sewage treatment plant in Hong Hong | place: USA: Christiansburg, Virginia | collected...
AAAGGCGCAGTTTCTTCTCAATTTCTGGCACTTTTCGCGGGTTGACCGCAACAACCCGCTCGGCAATGATGCGAATGTGGTCTGGCGAGGTGCCGCAGCAGCCGCCGACGATATTGACGATCCCGGCCTTGGCCCAGCTCTCGATCTCATCAGCCAGCATTTCAGGCGTTTCGTCATAACCACCGAACGCATTCGGCAGGCCGGCGTTGGGGTGCGCAGAAACGTAGCAGTCACAAATGCGCGAGAGTTCTTCGACGTACTGGCGTAATTCATTGGCGCCAAGCGCACAGTTGAGGCCGAAAGACACCGGCTGGATGTGCGACAGCGAGTTCCAGAATGCCTCGGCCGTCTGGCCGGACAGCGTGCGGCCGGACGCGTCGGTGATGGTGCCGGAAATCATCACCGGCCAGCGGCGGCCGGCGTTGTCGAAAAACTGCTCGATGGCGAACAGCGCTGCCTTGGCGTTGAGCGTGTCGAAGATGGTTTCGACGAGCAGGATGTCGGCGCCGCCATCGGTCAGGCCACGGATGGCTTCGAGATAATCGGTGACCAGCGCATCGAAGGTCACGTTGCGGTAGCCTGGGTCGTTGACGTCCGGCGAGATCGACGCCGTGCGGCTCGTCGGGCCGAGCACGCCGGCGACGAAGCGTGGCTTGGCCGGGTTGGCGGCTGTGAATTCGTCGCACAGTTTGCGGGCCAGAGCGGCGCCTTCGACATTCAGCTCGTAAACGATTGGCTCGAGCTTGTAATCGGCCTGCGACACCGCGGTCGAGTTAAAGGTGCAGGTCTCGAGAATGTCGGCACCGGCTTCGAGATAGGCGCGGTGGATAGCGCTGATCACATCAGGCCGGGTGAGGACCAGCAGATCGTTGTTGCCCTTGAGGTCGTGCGGGTGATCGGCGAAACGCGTGCCGCGATAATCTGCTTCCTGCAAGCCGTGGCGCTGGATCATCGTGCCCATGGCGCCGTCGAGGACGAGCATTTTCTGGGCAAGCAGGGCGGAAAGTTCGGCGGTACGATTGGGCTGCATGGATCACCTCGGCAAAGCAGAAATGCACCGGGGACGCCGCAAAAAATGAACGGCGTCGCAAACCGGGGCAAGGAAAATTCGGGTTTGCGAGCGCCGTTGATCATTGCCGAGCCTGGCCCCGGATTCACGCAAAAGCATGAAAAGGGTCGCAGCGCTCCTCGGCAGAACGCACAGTTTACCGGCCACGCCGCCGAATGCCAAGCTAAGCGCCTGATTTTGTGGAAAAGGGGTGCAGTAGCCTTCGGGCGTCAGGCCGGCAAGTCAGCCGGAGTAGCCTGAAATACAGTAACTGCGTTTCGTCCCTGGTCTTTGGCCTGGTACATCGCGAGATCTGCCGATCTGCGCAGTGCATCGAGATTGGTACATTGCATCGGGCAGATTGCTACGCCGATACTGCATGACAGCTGGACTGGCCCCACGGTTGTCTCAATGGGTTCCGAAATGGCGGCCAGTAGCTTCCTGCCGACATTCCTGGCATCGTCGGCACTATCAACATTGGCCAGCAGGATGACAAATTCGTCGCCGCCATGACGGGCTACCGCATCGCAGCTACGGAGTTCATTGGCCATCCGGCTGGCGCAGGCGATCAGCACCTCGTCGCCGACATCGTGGCCGTGCTGGTCGTTGATCTCCTTGAAACGATCCAGATCGGCCAGCATCAGGGCGAACGACTGGCCGTTCCGTTGCCAGTTGCGCAAGGCGTGCTCGAATCGATCGGCGAACAGAAAACGGTTGGGGAGGCTGGTCAGCAGGTCATGAGTAGCTAGGTATGCGGCGCGTTCGTGCTCGACTTCGGCGCGGTCGAGGCTCAGGTAGTGGCGTATGGTCACCCATGGCACAACAAGCAACGCGGCGCCAAGCAGCAGAAGGATCATGACGTTTTCGGCGTGCAGGAAGTTGCCCCAATGCATCTGGCGCTCAAAGCGCATTTGTGTCGGTTGCGCGGCGTTGTCGATGCCGATCTGCCGGGTGAATCGCGGTAGCAGCAGGCGTTCGAGTTCGCTGGCTTCGGGCGCGTTCTGCTCGAAGAGCAGGGTCTCGGGATTGTTGGGCGAAACGACAGTCGCCAAAACGCTGATGTTGGCAAAATCGGCCTCCCTGATTCTGGCCGGAACGAGCGCCTGGGCCTTGATGAGGAGGAGGGCCATCATCGTGTCGCCGAAAACATTCAGATCGGGTGGCGCCTTGCCGGCCGGCCGGTTCACTTCCTGCAGCAGAATGTAAGCGTTATCTCCTTCGTACATCTTGAATACCGGGGAGACGACGGGCTTGATGTTGCGTTGGGCGAGGGCGACCGTGCGCGACAAGTAGTCGACTGTTTCCAGTCGAACGCCGTAGATCGCTCGGGCCTCGGGTAGCGACGGATACATAAAAAGGATCGGCCAGGACACCCTCTTGCGGGTGTCATCCTCAAACGGTTGCCCGGTGATATCGGCGAAATCCTTGATCGAGAAATCACTGCGCCATTTGCTGCGCAGGGAGGCCTGGAAAGCTTGCTCCTCCGAGATCGCCACCTTGCGGGCCACCTCGATCATGTAGATGTGAGGAAAGGAGGCTGTCGCCGCCGCGGCATAGCGCATGGTAGCTTCGGTATCGCTTCGGTCTACTGCCTGCAGAAAAGCCGAAAATCCGGCGAGCACGGCTTCGTTGGTATCGAGTTTTTGTTTGATATCGCCGACCAACAGCCTGACATCGATGTCAAATTTGGCCTCCCAGCGGTTGATTTCGGCCGACAGCAGCGTGTGCGTGACAATGATGATGGTGCCCAGCCAGGCTGCCAGCAAAATGATGAGCGTAGGGCGAAATCGGGGCCGAGACACTTTGAGGAAATCCATATTTTCGGTGAATATCCCACTTTGGATATCGCAAGTAAATATCCCAAAAGCACTAGGCGCGTAGCGGGCAGTGATTTGGCTGACGAAAGGCAAGTTTTCCTGAGCCGGGTTTTCGGCCCTGAATATCTTTGTCACAGCGGTAGCGCCTGCCATCGCCAGCGCTCATCCAGCCCATTTTCAAAATTGCCGGAAAATTTCGGTTAACCGTGGCAGCGGCCGTCCGTGGTTTGCAGACGCCAGCGATCGGCTATATCCGCGATGATGCGTATCATCTCGATTTGCGCTGTGTGAAAGCGACCTTGAAGCGCGCTTCGTGGCGAAATTGCGGCATCTCAAATTCTGAAACGACGTTTAATGAAAGCAGCCTTGCTGGGCGGTCAGCGTACCGCCTGCTGCTTTCTTCCGCGCCCAACCGGGCGCACCTGTAAATCCGGGCATCTCCGTGTCCGGGTGGTTCAACTAATGGAGAAGAGAGCATGACCTTCAATCGCCGGCAATTCCTGGCGGCCGGGGCAGCGCTGGGGGCCGCGACGGCGATTGCCCAGCCGACCAGCCCGCTGCCTTTCCTGATCAACATGCAGTCCGACCCCCTGCTTCCCAAAGCAACGGGCAAGCGCGTCGTCATCTGTGGTGGTGGCTGGGGCGGCATCACGGCGGCCAAGTACCTGAAAAAGCTCGATGCGAGCCTAGAAGTAGTCGTTCTTGAGCGCAATCCGGTATTTTTCTCGTGCCCGATGAGCAACAAGTGGCTGGTTGATGTCGTCGACGTTCAGTTCCTGACCTTCAGCTACCTCGAAGTCGCCCAGAAGTACGACTACAAATTCATCCAGACCGAAGTCACCGCCTTCGAGCGCGACAAAAAACGCGTCATTACCGCCCAGGGCTGGCTCGATTACGATTATCTGATCCTCGGCAGCGGCATCCGCTACAACTACGAAGCCTGGTTCGGCAACGACCGCAAGGCGGCCGACTACACCAAGGCCATGTTCCCGGCCGCCTACATCCCGAACGCCGAGCATTTCCGCCTCAAGCAGAGCATCCAGAATTTCAAGGGCGGCGATCTGGTCATGACCCTGCCGCCACCGCCGCACCGCTGCCCCCCGTCACCCTACGAGCGCGCCTGCCTGATCGCCGGCCTGTTCAAGCAGCGCAAGATCAAGGGCAAGGTGATCATCCTCGATCCCAAGCCGAGCCCGGCGCCGATTACCGGTGGTTTCCAGGAGGCTTTCGAGAATCTTTACAAGGATCAGATCGTCTACGTGCCGAAGGCGGTGATCAAGGAAGTCGATCCCTTCAACAAGAAGATCAAGACCGCAGCCGGCGACTTCACTTTCGACCATTCCATCCTGATGGCACCGCATCAGGCCGGCGACATGGCGTGGAAGGCGGGCGTCATCGGCAAGAATGAAGAAGGCAAGCCGACCGGCTGGGCCGGCGTCGATCCCTTCTTCCTGAACATGAAGGACGACCCGGACACCTACGTTATCGGCGACTCGGTCGGCATCGTTTCGCCGCTGTTCCGCTTCTACCCGAAGGCCGGCCACGTCGCCAACGCGCACGCCAAGATCGTCGCCAAGTACATCAGCGAGCGCGTCAAGGGCCGCGAACCGAAGTACGTGCTGCCCGACAACCTGTGCTTCATGATGGTCAACACCGAGCCGCGCGAGGACATCGCCGTGCGTTTCAAGTACTGGGTCAACGACAAGGGACTCATCGTCCAGGACCAGGACGACGACAATCTGCGCCGCGACGAACTGGTGACCGAGGACTTCCAGTGGGCCGGGCGCATGTATGAGGACATGTTCGGTTGATTGGCGGTTGCCCGGCCCGCATGACGGGTCGGGCGTGCCAGAATGAGCCTGTTTTCCCTGACGAATTCAAACATGTCCCACTTCCTCTTTCTCAACGCCAGTACCCGCGAGCCGGGCCATATCGGTAACAGCGAAACCCTGGCCCGTCGCGCCGCCGATAGCCTGCCGGCCGGCACCGGGCAAACCTGGGTCAAGCTGGCCGATCTGGAAATGCCGCCCTTCGTCGATCTGCGCCATACCGCCGGCACCTACCCGATGCCCATGGGCGACGCCAAGTCCCTGCTCGACGCCACGCTGGCCGCGACCGATCTGGTTTTCGTCTCGCCGGTTTACTGGTTTTCGATCCCGTCGCCCCTGAAAACCTATCTCGACCACTGGAGTGCCTGGTTGCGCGTGCCCGGCCTTGATTTCAAGGAAGCGATGGCCGGCAAGCGCCTGTGGGTCATCGCCACCAGCGGCAACCGCGAAAAAGCCCAGCCGATGCTCGACAGCTACCGCCTGTGCGCGGAATTCCTTGGCATGCAATGGCAGGAACCGTTGTGGGGCAAGGGTGGGGCACCGGATACCGTGCTCGCCGACAGCGAGGCGATGGCTGCGGCCACCCGCCTTTTTGTGGGCCGGACCGCCTAAATGGTCGTCGAACGCCTTTTCCTCAGCCCCGCCCGCGGCGAAGCGCAGCGCGAATGTCTGCAGCTCGAGTTGCAGGCCGGGCAGGGCGTCGTTGGCGATCGGCATTTCGCCCGGGCCGACTGGGCGGGGCAGCAACTGACGCTGGTCGAGGCCGAGGAAATCGAGCGTTTCTGTGCCCATGCGGGGCGCACCGATGATCTGTCGCTCACTCGCCGCAATGTCGTGACGCGGGGTGTTCGCCTCAACATGCTTGTCGGCCGGCAGTTTCGCCTCGGTAACTGCATGCTGCTTGGCATCGAGCTCTGCGAGCCTTGCCGCACGCTGGGTCAACGACTGGGGAACGAGACCGTTTCGCCGTCCGAGGTCGTCAAATACTGGGTCGGCCGTGGCGGGTTGCGCGCCCAGATACTCTCCTCCGGCAGTCTGGCCTGCGGCGATGTGCTGACCATGGTTGAAAACCTGGGCGCCGCGTCATGATCATCGGCACCGCCGGCCACATCGACCACGGCAAGACGACGCTGGTCAAAGCCCTGACTGGCGTCGACTGCGACCGCCTGAAAGAGGAAAAGGCGCGCGGCATCACCGTCGACCTCGGCTACGCCTACACCGACAAGCTCGGTTTCATCGACGTGCCCGGTCATGAAAAGCTCATCCACAACATGCTGGCCGGCGCCACCGGCATCGATTTCGCGCTGCTCGTCATCGCCGCCGACGACGGCCCGATGCCGCAGACTCGCGAGCATCTGGAAATCATCGAACTGCTTGGCATCCGCCACGGCGCCGTGGCGCTGACCAAAATCGACCTTGCTGCGGTCGACCGGCAAAAACAGGCAAAAACGGAAATCGCCGAATTGCTCGCCGGCACCGCGCTGGCTGACGCGCCGATCTTCCCGGTTGCCGCCGTCAGCGGGGAGGGCATCGCTGAATTGCGTGCCCACCTCGAAGCGGCCGCGGCGGCGGAGGGCGAGCGCCAGGCATCCGGCGGCTTCCGCCTCGCCATCGACCGCTGCTTCACGCTGTCCGGCGCCGGCACCGTCGTCACCGGCACGGCCTTTGCCGGTTCGGTCAAGGTCGGCGATCAGTTGCGGCTCACGCCGCCCAACAAACCCGTCCGCGTGCGCAGCCTGCGCGTGCAGGATGAGGCGGCCGAATCCGGCCACGCCGGGCAGCGCATCGCGCTGGCGTTGAGTGGTGTCGAAAAGGCCGAGGTCGAACGCGGCCAGTGGATCGTCGCGCCTCGGCTGCATGCGCCAGTCCGCCGTTTCGATGCGAAGATCCGCGTCCTTTCCGGCCAGCCGCCGCTAAAGCACTGGACGCAGGTTCACCTCCACCTTGGCGCCGAAGACGTGCCGGCCCGCATCGGCCTGCTCGGCGCCGACGAAATTGCGCCGGGATGTGAAAATTGGGCCCAAATTGCCGTTGACCGTGAGATAGGTACGCTGGCCGGCGACCGCTTCATCCTGCGCGATGCCGGGGCCCGCCACACCATCGGCGGCGGCGTCGTGCTCGATATCCATCCGCCCAGCCGCAAGAAAAGCAGCCCGGAACGCCTGGCCATGCTCGGAGCGCAGGCTGATGTCAACGCGGCCACGGCGCTGCAACTGGCCGCCGAACAGCAAGCTGCCGGTGTCGACCTCGATGCCCACGCCCTGAACCGCAATCTCGACGCCGGAATGCTCAGCGCGCTGTGCCAGCAGTTGAAGCTCAAAGTCGTCGGCGCCACCGCCTTCGCCCCGAGTCGCTGGCAGGAACTCGAAGCCCGCCTGCTCGCCGCCATCGCCGCCGAGCACGAGCGCGCCCCGGACCTCACCGGCGTCGAACGCGACCGCCTGCGCCGCCTGACCCTGCCGACGCTTTCCCGCCCAGCCTTCGACGCGTTGCTCGCGACGCCGCTGGCCGATGGCCGCATCGCCCAGACCAATGCCTGGCTGCACCTGCCCGAGCATCGCGTCCAGCTCGCTGCTGCCGACCTCGCGCTGTGGCAGACCTTGAAGCCGCTGCTCGTCGCCGACCCCTACGCCCCGCCGCGTGTGCGCGACGTGGCCAGAGCAACCGGCATGGCCGAAGACACCGTGCGCGCCCTGTTCAAACGCATCGCCCGTCACGGCGACGCCTGGCCCGTGGCGCACGACCATTTCTTTACGGCCGAAGCCGTCGCCGACCTGGCGCGCAAGGTCGCTGCGCTCAACCAACGCGACGGCTGCGCCCGCGCTGCCAGTCTGCGCGACGAGATCGGCGGCGGCCGCAAGGTGGCCATCCACATCCTCGAATTCTTTGATCGCATCGGCTACACTCGCCGAGTGCGCGACACCCACGTTTCACGTGGAACGCCGGAGCAATTCGGTTCATGAACAACGGAAGAGATCGTTCCCCGGTGGGACGGCCGGTCTTCAAAACCGGCAGGACCTGTCAAACAGGTTTGGGTAGGTTCGACTCCTGCTCTCTTCCGCCAATTTTCAGGCGGTGAATCCCCCGGCCTGACGGTGCCAGGAGCGCCAGCAGGCGAGCCGGCCCAACGACCAATCCAGAAGGTTTGCCACGATGCGCAGTGAATTTTCGCACGTGGCATAAGTTGAACTATGATGAGGCAACTATCCGGGTAAAAGTGAGCCAAACTCTTCCCATGATCACAGACCTTGAAGACAACTGGTATTGCCTGATCGAAGAGCTGGAAAAAGGCAACGTCATTCCCATCGTCGGCCCGGAGCTACTCGAAATTCCGGATGGCCCGGATGGTGCCGTTGCCTTGCTCTATGATCAGGTCGCCCGCGAACTGGCGGCGCGCTTCAGCCTTCCCGCCGGGGAGAAAATTGCCGGCACCTGGAGCCTGCACAACTGCGTAGCGACCCTGCTGGCCGGCGGCCAGATGAACGTTGACAAGGTGCGGCGCGCCGCGGCCAAGACCATAGACACCCTCACAGCCACTTGCCCGCTGCCAAAAGCCTTGCAAGTTCTCGCCGGCATAGACGCCTTCGATCTCTACGTCAGTCTGACCTGCGACCCGCTACTGTTCCGCAGCCTGCAAGAGAAAGACCCGGCAGCGGAGACCGTTGCCTTCGGTATTCGCTCCGACACCAACTCCCATCCGCTTGATATCCCCGCCAAGTCGCGGGGAAAAATTTGCTACCAGCTATTTGGTTCAGCCGAGAATCTGCTCGATTTCGCCATTCACGAAGGCGACGTACTTGAGTACATGTACCGTCTTCAGTCAGAGCAGACCCGTGCCATCAAGAATCTGCTTGGGCGATTGCGCAGCAGCAACTTGCTGTTCATTGGCTGCCACCTCCCGGACTGGGTAGGCCGATCCTTGCTCAGGGTCGTGAACGAAGATCCGCTGCTCTCCAAAGCAAAACAGGAATTCATGACGGATTTCGAGAGCGACCCATCGCTGTCCACCTTTGTCTCGCGCTTCAGTCCTAACAGCCTGGTCTTCCCCGGTTCCCCGAATGAATTTGTCGACGAGCTGGCCAAACGCTGGGGCGTCTGGCGGCTCGCCCATCCGCGCCTCGGTGAGCAGCGACTTGCTGTAAAACCTGCTTCACCCACCGAAGGCCCCATGATTTTCATCAGCTACGCCAGCCAGAATACCGATGCCGCGCGGGCTATTGCGGATCGGCTTTTGGCGCTGGGGGCCGGTGATGTCTGGCTCGACAAGAAAAAACTGCGCGGCGGTGAGGACTGGTCGAACAAACTGGACGAAGCAATCGGTAGTTGCGACTACTTCCTGCCGCTGCTCTCCAGCGAAGCGGACGAGCGGCGCGAAGGCGTTTTCTGGGAGGAGTGGGTCACCGCCCTTGAGCGCGCCAAGCGCGTTGCTGACACTTTCCTTCTGCCGACCCTGATCGATCCGACGCCGGAAAGCCGCAACAACTACCAGCGGATCGGCAAGCAACTCGGTACCGAACGTTTCTGGAGTCTTCATCTGCTGAACGCTCCCGGCGGCGTACTGGACGACAAGGCTGGCGCCGACCTGGCCGAATGCTTCGGCGGATTCAGGAAAACTTGATCATGGCTACGCCTGTCATCGACAAGAACAACCCCTGGCCGTGGCTGGATCCATTTACGGAAAAGGCTGAAGCCTTTTTCAACGGGCGCGAAGACGACAGCGCCGCGCTCGAGCGTTGCGTGGTGTCGGGTACTGCCACGGTACTGTTCGGCAAATCAGGCTTGGGCAAGACCTCGCTGCTGCAGGCCGGACTCTTTCCCCGGCTGCGCAAGGCCGGGCTGTTGCCGGTGCTGGTGCGCCTCATCCATGGTGGCGACTCACCGCCGGCAGCAGCCCAGATCCGGGCTCGGCTGCACCAGGAAAGCACGGCTCATGGTCTGGCGATCCCGGGCAACTCGCTACTGGCGCCGTCACTCGAAGCGCCTGAAAATCGTCTTTGGCTCGATCTGCACACCAGCCCGGTTGGCCTGCGTGATGAGCACGGCGGTAGTTGGCAGCCGGTGTTTGTTCTGGACCAGTTTGAAGAAATATTTACGCTGGGCGGCCAGGATGCTGCGCGTCAGCAGCGCGATTTCGGCATCCTTGGCGACCTGATCGAAAACCGCATTCCGAACGCTGTGGAAGGGGCTATCAGCGATGACGAGGATTTGCTTGATGTCCTGCTTCTCGACGCCCAGGCCTACCGCGTCATCCTGAGTCTGCGCGAGGACTACCTGCCGAATCTTGAACGCTGGTGCGACCGCATTCCCCGCCTCGGCCCCAACCGCTATCGCCTGCTGCCGATGCAGGAAGCCCAGGCCCTCGACGCCATCCGGCTGACTGGTGGCGATTTGGTGACAGCAGAGGATGCGCAGCGCATCGTGCACTTCGTTGCCAGCCAGCAGGAAGGCCCAAGCAGCGGCGTGGCCAGCGGCGAGTGTGCCGAGGTCAGCATCGAACCGGCGCTGCTCAGTTTGCTCTGTTCCGGACTCAACCTTGAGCGCCAGGCTACCGGGGCGCCCCGGCTTGATGCTGCCGATCTGGAACAGCGCGGTGGACGCATCATGGAACGGTTTTATGATGACGCCACCAAAGGGGTAGCACCGACCGCCGTCGCCTTCGTTGAAGACGAGTTGATCACCCCGGATGGCGTGCGCCTGTTCTATCCGCTCAAATCCATTCTGCAGAATACCGGCATCAGCAAGACCGATATCGACACCTTGATCGAGCGCCGGCTACTGCGTCGGCAGCCCTTCGTCGAGGGCGAACGCATCGAAGTTGTTCACGACCGTCTGGCCGCCGTCGCCCGCCAGCGTCGCAAGAACCGCGAAAGCGTGACGGCGCAGCAACGCTTGCTGGATGAGGCGCACCGCGAAGCGGAGGCCAAGGAGGCCAATGTTCGGGCGGACCTCGAAAGCAAGGCCCGCGAGGTCGAAAGTCGCGCTCGGCAGCGTGCAGAATTGGACGCGACAGCGCAAAGGCGCCTGCAGCAGAAGCTGAAATATGTGGTCGTGGCGTTGATCCTTCTGCTGGCGCTAGCTGGTGGATCTGCCTGGATCGCACGCCAGCAAAGCGAACTGGCGCGTTTCAACGCAGAAAAGGCCCGACAGTCGGCCGAGGAGGCCACAATTCGGCGTCTGATCGCGGAAGGTCAGGCGATGGCGAGCGGCAGGCAGAGCGGTGGTTCCATCAACGGGATGCTGCAGATGTTGGCGGCCCATCGCCTGGCAGCCAACGGTTTTCCGCAGGCTTCAGCCAACGCCTTGGGCGCCTTGCAGGCGGAGTTTCTACGCACTGCCAGGCTGGTCCGGATCATGGATAGCGATGAAGCCATTACGGCGCTGGCCGTCAGCCCGGACGAATCGCGTATCGTCACCGGCGGCAGAAGCGGTAGCCTCAGATTCTGGGATGCCGAAGGCAAACCGCTGGGCAAGCCGATGAAAGGACATGTCGGCCACATCCAGAGCCTGGCTTTCAGCCCGGATGGAAAAACCATCGTTTCGGCTGGCAAGGACGACATTAGTCTGCGTCTGTGGAATGTCGAATCCGGCAGCGCCGTCGGTGAAGCTCTGAAGGGACACAAAAAGCCGCCGCGTGGCGTTGCCTTCAGCCCGGACGGCAAGATGATCGTTTCGGCTAGTCTGGACCAAACCTTGCGGCGCTGGGATGCGGCCACCGGACTAGCCATTGGTGAGCCGCTCGCGGGCCACTCGGACGGCGTCGCCAGCGTTGCTTTCAGTCCGGATGGAAAACTGATCGTCTCCGGCAGTTATGACAACTCGCTGCGCCTGTGGAATGCGCTCACCGGTCAAGCGATAGACCCCGACTCGCCTCATGCACAGGAATTGG
>ERZ724527.1329-NODE-1329-length-11577-cov-9.418504_pt1 | contig 11577 bp, 10 predicted proteins | sample MGYA00376060_ERZ724527 | MGnify/ENA primary metagenome ERZ724527 (study PRJEB28724, sample SAMN07190886) | activated sludge metagenome | isolation source: activated sludge of sewage treatment plant in Hong Hong | place: USA: Christiansburg, Virginia | collected...
CATGGCAGCGGCCTGGGCCTGTCGATTGCCCGCTCCATCGCCCAGGCCCACCAGGGCACGATCTCGGCCAGCGCGTCCCCGCGTGGCGGTTTGCAGATGCGTGTGTGCTTGCCGTTGCAACCGGATGCCGCAGCAGACAAGGGCAAGCCATGAACACAAAAGCTGCGTCACCATCTACCGCGCCAACACCGGCGCCACGTCACATTCTGGTCGTGGAAGACGACCACAAAATCGCCGACATGTTGACCAACTACCTGCACATGCACGGGTTCGAGACCAGCGTGTGTGGCAACGGCCTGGACGCCGTACCGCTGGTGCGCACACTCAAGCCCGCTCTGGTGCTTCTGGACCTGATGCTGCCCGGCCAGGACGGCATGGCAGCGTGCCAGCAGGTGCGCGCCTTCTCTGCCGTACCCATCATCATGGTGACGGCTCGGGTGGACGAGATCGACCGCTTGCTGGGGCTGGACACCGGTGCCGACGACTATGTCTGCAAACCGTTCAGCCCGCGGGAAGTGGTGGCGCGCATCAAGGCGCTGCTGCGTCGCGCCGATGGCCTGCTGGCCGCATCGACCTCTAATACGCCCGGTGTCGATGGTGTGGCAGCCCCGGCTCGACTACTGGTAGACGAAGTTAGCATGGCCATCACCTGGGACCAACGCCCCCTGCCGCTGACGCCAGTGGAATTTCGGCTACTGGCCTTGCTGATGTCACGCCCCGGCCGCGTGTTCTCACGCTCGGCGCTCTTGGACCACATGCACAACAACGACCTGCGCGATGTCAGTGACCGCGTCATCGACAGCCACATCAAGAATCTGCGCCGCAAGCTCGAAGCCACCGGTGCGATGGGGCATAACGTGGCGTCGGTGTATGGGGTGGGGTACCGGTATGAGGTTGAGCTTGCGGTTGAGGGGTAGCGACCATTAACCCGCGTCAATCCAGCAGCGTGGTTTCCAGAAATCGCACTGTGGCGTAGAACTCGAAGTCCGCATTGGCTTTGCGCCGGAAGCCATGGCCCTCGTTGTCAGCCAACAGGTACCAGACCGGAACATTGTTCTTGCGCACCGCAGACACGATTTGCTGCGCCTCGGTGTACGGCACCCGGGGGTCATTCTTGCCCTGGACGACGAACAGAGGCACCTTGATGGACGAGGCATTGTTCAGCGGGGCAATCTTTTCGTGAAAGGCCCGCATCTCGGGGTCACGCTCGTTGCCGTATTCAACCCGGCGCAGATCACGGCGGTAGCTTTCGGTATTGTTCAGAAACGTGGCGAAATGGCTGATGCCCACCGGGTCAATCGCGCCGCGTATTAGCGGGCTGTAATCGACCGCCGTGGCCAGGCTCATGTAGCCACCGTAGCTGCCACCGGTCACGACCATGCGTTTGGCATCCAGCCGCGGGTGCTGCCCCGCCCAGGCGAGGAAGGCTCCGCCGTCCTTGACCGAATCCTTGCGCTTGAAGCCGTTGTCCAGGTCCAGGTAGGTCTTGCCGTAGCCCAAGGAACCGCGCACGTTGGGCAGCAGCACGGCAATACCCATTTCGTCCAGGAAGTAGTTGGTGCGACCCATGAAACCCACCGTGGATTGGCTCGCCGGTCCGCCATGAAAACTCACCAGCACTGGCCGTTTACCGGGGAATTTGGCGGCATCGGGCAGAAACAGCCAGCCACTGACCGCCAGACCATCAAAACTCTTGATCTGGACCAGTTCCGGACTGACAAAGGTTTCGGGTTTGACACCCGGTGCGGTGCCGGCCACGGTCCAGCGCTCGGTCTTGCCAATGGCGGTGTCCAGGGTGTAGACGTCGCCGGGGCTTTGGGGCGAGTTCAGCGAGTAGGCCAACGTGCTGCGCTGCACCTCATGCCAGTCCAACCCGCCGATGGAGTCGGCCGCCACTTCAGGCCGGGCCAACTCTTTGCCGGTCAAAGCATCAAACATGTGCACCTCGTCACGGCCATTTTTGTTGGCAACCGTCAGAATGCGCCGGCCATCGGCCGAGAGCGAGAAGTTTTCAATGTCCCACGGTATGTGTCTGGACAACACGGTCAGGGATTTGTCGCGCAGATCGTAGACCGCCAGCTCGGAGAATTCGCCGCCCTGGTTGGTCGTCAAAAACAGGCGCTGCTGGTCCAGGCTCCACTCAAACCCGGTGTAACCGGCGGCGGACGCGCCGTCTTTGGGCAAGATTTTGGTTAGAGTACCAGTCGCGGTATCGATCAGGAACACATCCGAGTCATTCGGGGTGCGGTACTGCTGCGCGGCAATCGTGCCGTCGTCGGGGCTGAAGCGAAAGCTGCCCTAGCCGCCTCCGGGCAATTCGGCCAGGCGCTTGCGGGTCTCCGGCTTCAGGGGGTCCACCAGCGTCAGTGTTGTGCTGACCTGGGTGCGGCTACCGCCCTGGGCGGTCTTGTCCAGCGGCACGGACTTGATGAACAGCCGCTCACCAGAGCGGCTCCAGGTGTAGCTGCTGCGTTCGTCCGGGTTGGACAGGCGTGTGGACTGGCGCGTGTCCAGATCCATGCGGAAGACCTGGGTCGCTTCATTGCCACCCACATCGCGGCTGTAGACGAGGTATATGCCATCGCGCGGCGCAAAGGACGCGGCGGCCACGTTTTCGGCAAATTCGGTCAATTTTTCAGGTTTGCCACCAGGGGTCTTGAGCCAGTAGATCTGTGCTATGTTGGCACCCTGCTCGCGATGGCGCACCAGCATGGATCGCTCCACCGGGTGCCAGCCGACAAATCCGTAGCCGCGAAAATCGGTGTACTAGGCCACCTTGTCGGCAATGGTCTGCGGGATGGGCGGTATGCCTTCGGCCAGCAAGTTGGCGTTGGGCGTCACGATGGCCTGCGCGCAGGCCCCGACCAGGCTGAGCGCACACAGGGCGCCCACAAATAGTTGTCTCATTCGTAGATTCCTCAGTGGTACTTGGGTGGCGCGCCCCGCAACAGGGGGATTGCCCAGACATGGCAAAGGTGATCCCGACGTTTTGGCGGACTCGCGACAAAGCGGGGTCATATCACTGCAATCTCCGCAATTGCATTCGCCATGTATTCAATCTTGTGCTGCATGTCTGCGTCGGTGTCGGCAAAGCGTTGGGCGATCTCGGCAAAGCTGTCCTGTATTTCAATAAATGCGTCCACCATGTCGGGGTCGAAGTGTGCGCCGCGTTCGCTGAAGATGATTTGTACAGCCTTGTCGTGGGGCACGCCCTCTTTGTAGACCTTGCTGGTGATCAGCGCGTCGTAGACGTCGGCGATGGCGATGATGCGGGCCGACACCGGGATGTCGGTGCCAGCCAATGCGCGCGGGTAGCCGCTGCCATCCCATTTTTCCTGGTGGCACAAGACCACTTCTTTGACCATGTTCAGCAGTGGGGCAGGGCGGCCCGATGTTCTCTCTGCACGTTCGATCGCGGCGTGGCCCAACGTGGTGTGGGTGCGCATGATGCCCATTTCATCGGCGGTTAACCGCCCGGGTTTGAGCAGAATGCGGTCGGGCACGCCCACCGAGCCCATGTCGTACAGCGGCGCGCTGTGGTACAGCGTGTCGATATAGGCCGGGGTCAACAACGCCTCGAATGCGGGGTGTTTGCCGAGCGCCTGCGCAAGCGCCAGCACATAGTGTTGAACGCGCAGGATGTGGCTCTCGGAGTCGGGTTCGCGCTGCTCGACAAGGGTGGCCAGGGCAAACACCAGCACCTGCTGGGCATGCTGGGCCTGCGTTGCATCGACCCCTGAAAGGGACGGTGCGGGGCTGGGGGAAGGCATGGTCACTCTCCTTGTGGACTGCAGATCAATAGGGCTTGATACAACCATACCATTTTGCCACCGGGGGTTTGGTAGCGCCAACAGCAGCCCACGGCGGCAAGCCAAGGGTGCCAGCCAGGTACAGACAAGTGGTTGCCGGCAAACGGCGCAATTTCCATACACTTTTCCCAGCCTCCCCAGTACGATACACGGCTGATGCGACTCAGCGCTCTTAGCACCCTTCTTGCGTTCTTTCTGGCCCTGCTTGGCGATGCGGGAGCCGCCCAGGACGCGCGCTGGTCGCAGCTGACTGACACACTCTTCAGGCATTTGGGTACAGACCATGGCCTGCCCAACACCATTGCAACGGCGTTGGCGCAAGACCATGAGGGGTTCATCTGGATCGGCACGCAGGGTGGTTTGGCACGCTGGGACGGTTACCGCTTCAAGACCTACCGACCCCCCAGCAACCAAGATTCGTCGTTGCCCAGCCTCTTTGTTCAAACCCTGCACGTGGATGGTTTAGGTCGCTTGTGGGTGGGTACCAATGGTGGCTTGGCGCGGTATGAGGTGGCAACCGACACTTTCACCACCTATGGGCCAGGCGACAACAACGGGCTCTCGCATCCCACGGTTTTGTCCGTGGCCGAGGATGGTGCGGGTGGACTGTGGATTGCGACCGTGGGTGGCCTGGACCACCTGGACCTGGCCCGTGGTTCGATCCGGACCGCCAAACAAAGCGCCAACCACGGGCTACCGAGCGGGCGCATCAGCAGTGTGGTGCGCGACCCGGCGGGTCAACTCTGGGTGGGCACACAAACCGGACTGTGGGTGCGCGAAGCCGGGCGCAACAGTTTTACCAGCGTCGCCCTGCCCTTGCCGACCGGGCAGGCCGCAACGGTCGAGCGACTGGTGCGTGATGCTCAGGGCAATCTCTGGATTGGCACCCGGCGCAATGGTGCGTTCCGGCGGGACGCGGGGTCGGGTCAGATCACGCAAGTTGCAGAAACCGGTTCCCGCGGTGATGATTTCCTGAGCGCCAACGTGTCCTCCATCGTCGAGGTGCTGCCGGGCGTGGTCTGGATCGGCACGTTTGGCGCCGGCATTGTCGAGGTGCAGGTGGCCAGCGGCGCCACTCGCCGTATTCAGCGCGACCGCAGCCTGCCACGCACTTTGTCGGACAACAGTGTGTGGGCGCTGCTGCGCGACCGCTCCGGCCTGGTATGGGCTGGTACCAACTTGGGCGTCAGTTTTCACAACCCGGCCCAAACCGCTCTGGCTACGGTGTTTGGTGCATCCAGCCGCAGCGATGGCCTCACCGACACCGAAATCTTTGGCATGGCCCAAGCCCCGGATGGCACGCTGTGGCTGGGTCTGGGCCGAAACGGCATCGACATCATGCACCCGGCGCAGGCCCGGGTCGGTGCCTTGCGCCCCGGAGCCGATCCGGCGCGCAGCCTACCCCAAGACCGGGTCTGGTCCATTGCCGCCGCACCGGACCGCCGCATGTTCATTGGCACCAACCGCGGGCTGTACCAGGCCGATACACACACACGCGCCGTTGAACGTATGGCGGTTGCCGGACGCAGCCCGGTGGAGAGTACCCAGGCAGTGCTGCTGGAGGGCCGCACCCTGTATTTTGGTGGCTCTGCAGGTGGCCTATGGCAAATGGACACACTGCGCCACACCGTGCGGCCCATGGAGGCCGCGGCACTGGCTGGGCAGCCCATCGTTACGCTGGGCAAGGCACAAGGCTCCGGCTCCGCCTGCGCCGCCTCTCTGTGGGTGGCCACCGCGACCAATCTGGTAGGCCTTCCAACGGGGCCCGATGGGCTCGCCATGGCTGACAAGGCCCGTGCGCTGGCCCGCAACGACGCCGACGCCGCCAAGCTGGGCCTGACGGGCATTACCTCACTGCTGTGCGACCGGATGGGCCGTTTGTGGGTGGCCACGGACGTCGGAGACTTGCAGTTCATCCGCTTTGATGACCCCGGCCATAGCCCCCAGCACCACCGCGTCCAACGTGAATCCCCGGACGAAGTGGCAGCGCGCGGCATTGGCAAGTTGTTGGAAGACGCCCAGGGCAACATTTGGGCCAGTACCGATGGAGGCCTGGTGCGCATCGATGCCCGTAGCCACGCCGAGCGCAGCCACGGCCATGCCGATGGGGATGCCTTCACCACCGGCTATTGGGCGGACTCAGGCCTGGCGACTGCCGAGGGAGAACTGGTGTTCGGAGCGCTGGGCGGGATAACGGTGGTGCATCCACAACACGCGGCTCCCTGGGCTTTTCAGCCACCTGTCGCGATCACGGAATTGCGGGTGGGGGACCACGCCATCGTTTCGCCACAACGCCAGGGCACGGACCTTTCAACGGTGGTGATTCCAGCCGATACCAACCGTCTGGCAGTGGAGTTTTCGGCGCTGGATTTTTCGGCTCCCGAACTGAACCGTTATGCCTACCGCATGGACGGGGTCGACACCGACTGGATAAACAGCGACCCAACCCGCCGCCTGGCCAGTTATGCCAATCTGGCACCCGGCGACTACACACTGCGTTTGCGGGGCAGCAACCGCAATGGCCAATGGGCCGCGGCCGACCTGGCGCTGCCCATCCGGGTGCTGCCAGCCTGGTACCAAACCGGTTTGTTCCGCTTCGCCCTGCTGCTGCTGGCCATGGCTACGGTCTATGGTATTGTGGCGGTGCGCACCGCGGCCCTGCGGCGGCGCCAACACGCGCTGGAATTGAAAGTGCAGGAACGCACTGCGCAACTAGAGACGGCCTCGCGCGCGCTGGAAGAAATCAGTCTGACCGACCCGCTCACCGGTCTGCGCAACCGCCGTTTTGCGATGCAACACCTGGACAGCGATGCCGGGGCCAGTGTGCGCAGCCACGAGGGCACAGAGGGCGCCGTTGCCCAGAACGACTCTGATCTGGTTTTTTACCTGATCGACATTGACCACTTCAAACAGGTCAACGATGTGTATGGCCATGGCGGCGGTGACGCCGTGTTAACCCAATTGCCACAACGCCTGAAAGCGGTTTTCCGTGACACGGACTACCTGGTGCGTTGGGGCGGTGAAGAGTTTTTGGTGGTGGCCCGGCGCACGTCGCGCAGCAGTGGCGCCGACCGCGCAGAACGCATCCGCCAGTCGGTCGCCCAAACCGCCTTTGAGCTGCCGGGTGGCATTTCTCTGCACAAGACCTGTTCCATCGGTTTCGCCGCTTTCCCGTTTGCGCCTGCCACGCCCCGGGCCGTTGCCTGGGGCGATGTCATCGAGCTGGCCGACGCCGCGCTATATGCAGCCAAGCGCTCGGGACGTAATGGCTGGGTTGGCTTGCGCGCCCGGGACCGTGCAATGGCCGATGGATTTGCCCACCGCTTCAAGGCCAACCCGGGTGTGGTGGTGGCCGCGGGGGAACTGGAAATTGAGAGTTCGCTACCCCTGACCGATGTCAGGGCCGGTTTGGGCAGCTAACGGCTGGCGCCAGGCGACAACCGCTCGATCAAACCATTAAGCTCGTCCAGCGAGCCGAACTGGATCACGACCTCGCCCATCTCTTCCATGCGGCCGGCGCGTTTGACCCGCTTCTTGATCTGGATCTCGACCTGGGCCATCAACAGGTCCGACAACTCTTCCTCCACCCGCTTGAGGTCGCGCGACTTTTCCTTTTTGGGCTTAGCCGACGGCGTCAGTTCGAACTCGGCGCTGAGCTTTTTGACCAGACTTTCAGCTTCGCGCACCGACATCTTTTTGGCGGCAATCTGGTTGGCGGCGGTGATTTGAGTGCCGCGCTCCAGCGACAACAGTGCGCGGGCGTGGCCCATGTCCAGGTCGCCAGCCATCAGCATGGTCTGCACCGGATCGGCCAGGTTCAGCAGACGTAGCAGGTTGCTGGCGGCGCTGCGCGAGCGACCCACCGCCTGGGCGGCGGTTTCGTGCGTCATACCGAATTCTTTGATCAGGCGTTGCAGGCCGTGTGCTTCTTCCAGCGGGTTCAGGTCCTCACGCTGCATGTTTTCAATCAGCGCCATGGCGGCGGCAGCCTCGTCGGGCACGTCGCGCACCAGCACCGGCACGTTGTCCAGGCCGGCCAGTTTGGCGGCGCGGAAACGGCGTTCCCCGGCGATGATTTCATACAGTGGGCGCACGACGCCGTTACCGGCCGACGCTTTGGCGGAAAGGGTGCCGGGCTGCTGCCCCTGGCTTGCGGCCGATTCTTTTTCACGGTGCATTCGCGCCTTGACGTCACTCAGGCGGCGCACCAGAATCGGCTGCATGATGCCCTGCGCCTTGATGCTTTCGGCCAGCTCGTACAGCGCGCCCTCGTCCATGTGGGTGCGGGGCTGGTACTGGCCGGCCACCAGTTCGGTCAGCAGCAACGTACTGGGCAAGCCGGAGTTGGCCACGCCCTCTTCGACTGGCGCGCGATCCTTGACCTTGGGACCCAGCAGTGCTTCCAGACCCATGCCCAGGCCTTTGGGTTTCTTGGTAACCATATTTATGCGTTCTCTTTCTTCAAATCGAAATAGCGGTTCAACTGTGCCCTGCCCTCGGGCCATTCGCCCAGGCCCGATTCGGCATTGATGTGGCCTTTGTTGCCGTAGTCGACGAATGCCGAGCCCCAGGCGTTGGCGAGTTGCTGCGCACGTTCGAACGTACAGTACGGGTCGTCGTGGCTGCCCAGCAGGGTGCTCGCAAACGGCAGGCGCTGCAACACGATGGGCGACCAGCTTTTTAGCGGTGCGCGGAACTCTTCGCGCTCGGCATCACCCGGCGCCACCAGCAGTGCACCGACCACGCGGTGGGTGTTGCGTGAATGCTGGGCCCAGGCGGCGGTCAGCAGACAGCCCAGGCTGTGGGCAGCCAGCACCACCGGGCCATGCGCGGCCAACACCGCTTCTTCCAGCTGCGCCATCCAGTCGCCGCGCAGGGGTTGCATCCAGTCGTGCTGCTGCACGCGCTGGTCGCCATACAGAACTTCCCAGCGGCTTTGCCAGTGGTCGGGGCCGGAGTTCTGCCAGCCGGGCAGGATAAGGACGGTGGTATCGGTAGACACGAGGAAACGAATGGAAAATTGCTACTGTTTCAGGAGCGCACTAGGCAGACAGTACGGGGGCTAAATGCTGATTTCGCATACGTATATTGGTAAAACCCGCCTTTACATTGCCGCGATGCGCGTCACCATCTCCTGCGCAAACGCAACAAAGGCCTGGGCACCCTTGGACGAGGGATCAAACACCACACCTGGCAGGCCATAACTGGGTGCCTCGGCCAGGCGCACATTGCGCGGGATCACCGAATCAAACACCTTGTCACCAAAGTGGGCCTTGAGCTGCTCGCTCACCTGCATCTGCAAGGTGATGCGAGGGTCAAACATGACACGCAGCAGGCCGATGATTTGCAGGTCGTCGTTGAGGTTGGCCTTGACCTGCTTGATGGTGTTGACCAGGTCGGTCAGGCCTTCCAGCGCAAAGTACTCGCACTGCATGGGCACGATGACGCCATGGGCGCAGCAAAGGCCGTTGAGCGTCAGCATGCTTAGTGATGGCGGGCAGTCGATCAGCACAAAGTCGTATTCGGTGGCAACTGCCGCAATGGCCTGCTTCAGGCGTTTCTCCCGCCGCTCGACTTCGACCAGTTCCACCTCAGCACCGGCCAGCTCGCGGTTGGCGCCCAGGATGTCGTAGCTGCAACCGCCGTCTTTAAGCTTGTCACTCTGGACGCGAGCCTCTGCAATGGTGGCGGACTCCAGCAACACGTCGTAGACCGTCAACTCCAACTTGCGCTTGTCCACGCCCGAGCCCATCGTGGCATTTCCCTGGGGGTCCAAGTCAATCATCAACACACGCTGCCCGACCTTTGCCAAGCCGGCTGCCAGGTTGACGGTAGTGGTGGTTTTACCGACACCACCTTTTTGGTTGGCAACGCAGAAGATTTTGGCCATGGGGTGCTCAGGGAGGAAAGGTTAAAACCGTGGGGCGTCGTCGTCAGTGTTTCACGTGGAACAGCGCAGCGCCCGCCCTAGCGTGACACCGCCAGCTTGATGCCAAAGCCGATCAGGAATAGACCGGCAATCTTCTCCAGCACCCGCGACACCACGGGGTTGGCGCGAATGCGCTCGGCCAGGAAATGGGTTAGCAGCACCGATGTCAGCCCATACACAAAGGTGATGACCGCAATGGTGGCGGCCATGAAGCCATAGGTCAGCAGCCCCTGCTGGCGCACAGGGTCGACAAACAGCGGAAAGAACGCCATGTAGAACAGAATGGCCTTGGGGTTGAGCAGCGTGATCATCAGGGCCTGGCGGAAGTAGTGACCGGCCGTGATGTTCAACACTGGAGCCGCACCGGGTTTGGCCAGCAGCATCTTGGTGCCTAGCCACGCCAGGTAGGCGGCACCGATCCACTGCACGGCCTGGAAGGCGTCCGGGTAGGCCGCCAGCAAGGCCGCCACACCGGCCACGGCCGACCACATCAGCACCTGGTCCCCGGCGATCACACCCATAGTGGCCGCCAGTCCGCCAGGGATACGGCCCTTGCTGGTCGACGTAATTAGGGCCAAATTGCCGGGGCCGGGGATCAGCAAAAAGACAATCACGGTGACAACAAACGTGCCGTAGTCGGTAACGCCAAGCATGGGATTTTCCTCCGGGGTGAGGGCTGAGTTTACGTTGGTTTTTTTGGTGGCCAGGTTTTGTGGTGTTCGGCCGCTGAAAACACTTCGCTCGCACGCATCAGGCGCGGGGTGCACGTTTTGCTCCGTGTCCCCCGCCCGCTGCGCGGGCTCCTCCTTGACCTGCGCAAAACGCACACCCCACACCTGATGCTGGGGCCGTGGCGCGCGAAGTTCGAGTTGCCAATATCACTTCGGCGGCTTGGCTACGAGAGGATATTACCCACAGCTCGGCGCAGACTAAGCACCGCAGGATAGGTCGGGTTGCGCGTTCTGCGTAGGTAAAGGAGGAGCCCGCAAAGCGGGCGGGGGACACGAAGCAGAGCGCGTGACCCGACCTATCCCCTACGCCAAGCCAGCAATCAAGTATCAGCCGAAGCCCGCCGCATCCAAACAATGCATCGCTCCGCATCCAACCCCGGCACCTGCAGTTGTTCCACGTGAAACACCTCGACAGACGAAGGTAACGCCGCAATCTCATCCGAAGGGTGCTTGCCCTTCATCGCCATCCAGACGCCCTGCCCCGCCAGCGCCCCACCGGACCAAGCGGTGAAGTCAACCAAAGACGCAAAGGCCCGCGAACTCACCACGTCATACGGCTCGGTCAAAGACTCCACCCGCGCATGCAAGCCCCGCAGATTCGGCAGTTTCAAACTCACCGCCACCTGCTGGATAAACGCCGCCTTCTTGGCCACGGTGTCCACACAATGCACCGTAATGTCGGGGCGGCAGATAGCTATCACGATGCCGGGCAGCCCTGCGCCAGAGCCCACATCCAGAAAACGAACAGGTCCGGACGCCAAACCCAGCACCTGTAATTGCGTATCCAACGGCCGTATCGCGGCGAGGCTGTCCAGCAAATGGTGGGTCAGCATCTCCGCCGGATCACGCACCGCCGTCAGGTTGTAGACCTTGGTCCATTTCTGGATCAAGTCCAGATAGTCCAGCAACTGCTGTACCTGCGCGTCGCTGAGTGCCAAACCCAACCCAACCAAGCCTTGGCGCAAGCCTGAATCCAAAGCGTGCGTAGGCATCAGGCAGACACCCCGGCGACGTCCGGCGTGGCCACCGCCGCAAACCCGCGAAAGTTGCCCTTCTTCAGATGGATCAACAACAACGAGATGGTCGCCGGTGTGATGCCCGACATGCG
>ERZ724527.1330-NODE-1330-length-11573-cov-3.829918_pt1 | contig 11573 bp, 14 predicted proteins | sample MGYA00376060_ERZ724527 | MGnify/ENA primary metagenome ERZ724527 (study PRJEB28724, sample SAMN07190886) | activated sludge metagenome | isolation source: activated sludge of sewage treatment plant in Hong Hong | place: USA: Christiansburg, Virginia | collected...
GAGTTGTTGCCGGGGTTGACGTTGATCGTGTTGTTGGGGCTGATCAAGGGCCGCAACACGGGCACCAGGTTGTTGGCCGATTCGTAGTTCAGCCGGAAGATCTGCGTCACGATCGAGCTGTTGCCGGTGGTCAGAGGGCCGGTGTTGACGATGCCGCCTTGCAGCTTGGCGTCGGCCTCTGGCACCACTTTGAGCAAGCCGTTGGCGTCCACCACGGTAAACCCGGACAGGCGAAGCGTGGCCAGGAACTGGTTGTAGGCCTGGGCGGGCGACACCGGCTTCTCGGTGCTCAGGTTCATGGTGCCCTTGACGCGCGGGTCCACCACGATGTTGCGCCGCGTGATGGCCGCCATGGTGCGGGCCACGGCGTCGATTTCGGCGTTCGCAAAATTCAGGGTCACCGGTTCATTGGCTCTTTGGGCATGCACGGCCGGGCTGCCAGCCGTCAATGCCGCGCAGGTGGCGATGTAGAGCGTCGCAATAAAGGGGTTGAGCCGGGACTTCAGTTTCATGGGGCGGGCCTAGCTAGCCTATAGTGATGATGGAGCGCGCGCCGTTGCGGCGCCCGATGATGTTCAAGAGGTTCGAGAGCGCACCTTCGCGCTCGGGTGCCGCACTGGCCACACCCTGAAAACGCAGCCGGGCCCCCACCCACTGGCCACTGCCTGTGAGCTGAAGGCTGCCGTCCAGGGTTTCCAGTTGCAGGGTAGATGAGGCGCCTCCGTTGACGGTAATACGGTAACTGCCCATGGGCCGCAGTGTGGAGAGTCGGGAAGAGATCTGTTGTGCTTCCAGCACGGTGCGCCCCGACACGGCAAGGCGCCCTTCAATCCATTCTACTGAAAGGCCTTGTGTCTGCAGGCCCAGTTGGCCGTCCAACTGCAAGGTGTTCCAGGGGGTGCCCAAGCCCACCAGCAAACCGGCGGGCCATTGCGATTGGCCGTCGGCCACGGTCAGGACGGCGCCACGCCATCGGGGGCTGGCCTGGAGTTGCAGTGCCGAGGCAGTGCAGCAGTCACTCAGCACGGTCAGTTGCAACCCGCGCAAGTTGGGTCGCAACGTCCACGCCACACGCCCGGGCAGGGCTGCAGCGTCCTGGCTGCCTGAGCCCCCAGTGAGCACCAGGCGCGCCGAGCCATTCCATACCGTGCCGCGGGCCTCGCTGAGTTGTACTCGGCCCTCTGTGCCGCGTTCTACCGCATCGGCCAGCCAATGGGCGGGTGCAAACAACAACCACGCCATCAACAGGCCGCCCAGCGCACCCACGACGGCCCATGTCCAAGGGGCACCCTGGAGGACAGCTTGGCGTAAGGCGGGAGCGGTGGAGGCCATGGGCAGACGTTGCAAAAGCGGATGGTTCAACGTGGCGGCAGCGTCATGACCAGGGTGCCATCCCACTGGCCGGCGGCCGTGCGCTTGAGCCGGGCTTCTGCGGGCAGGGCCCGGGCGTTCACCCGCGCTTGGGCCAGCCACTGCGCCAAGGCCTCAGGTGTGGCGCCAGTCAGGGTCACGGTCACCCGTTCGCCTGCGATGCTGTAGCGCGCGGTGGTTCCAAGGCGTTGTCGTATGGTGAGTTCGAGCGCGCGCAGGGCATCGTCATAGGCAAGCCGGGGCTGGTTTTGCAAGGCTTGCGCCTGAGCTTGCAAGCTGAGCATTTGCTGCAGTTGAACGTCCAGGGCGGCATGTTGTGCTGGGGCGGCGCGCAGCGTGCGTACCGCAGGGGCAATGGCCAACCACCACAGCAGGGCGCCCACCACCAACAGTGTGGCGCCCAGCACCATGCGCTGTTCACGCGGGGCCAGCTTGCCCCAATGGGCCTTCAAGGCAGCAGAGGTGTTCATGGTGTGCCCTCGGTACGGATGACAAGGGTGTTGCCGTCAATACGCAGTGCCAAGCCTCGCGCCTGCAAGCCAGCGGTGAGTTGTTGGGCCTCTGGCGCGGGCAGTTGCGCCATCAGGCCGACGCGCATTTCCTGGTTCACAAATTCAATGGCCACGGGTGAGGTGGACGGGGGGGCGGCTGTGGCCAATGCGCTGAGCATGGCCTCTAAATCTCGCTCAGACGGTGCGCCAGTGGCCTGACGCAAGGCCGCCAGTTCGCGGCTCATTTGCAGTGGCGCATCCACAATCACCTTGAGCTTGGGGAAGGTGGTGTTGAGGGCACTGCGAATGGCATCACGCTTGGCCGTCAATGCACGCTGTTCTTTCCAGGCCCAGGCATTCAGGCCCACCAACTGGGCCAGCAACAAAGCGACAAGCCCCCACCTTGCAGGGCGCCATTGCGGTGCATTGAGCCATGCGCTCCAGCGCACCCCCAGCTTCTTGAGCGCACGGCTTCGGCCAGAACTGGCCATGTCGAACTGGGCGAGGTCCCATTCGGAGCGTGCAGCCTGCAAATGGCGCTGCGCCGTTTGTTGCAAGGCCACTTTGTGCTCGAGGGTGCTCTCGGCCAGCGCGGCGGTAGCGGGCTCTGCCAATACGGGTGTTTCGGGTGCAAGGCTGGCCATGGCGGGTGCCTTCGAAGAGGGCACGCCAGGCGTCAGCGGCCAGACGCACACGCCCTGGGCATTGGTGACCACCACTTGCGCATGGTCGGCGTCGCCCACGACATAGGCCGCAGGCGGCTCGCCGGGGGACAGTTCGGGCACCAGCCTCGACACCGGGCGATGCGCCGCTTCGAGCGCCTGGATGTGCATGCGCAACCAACTGCGGTCACACACCGCCACCCAGATGGGGGCGCCAGACCGGGCTTGGGGTTGCACGGCAAAGTGCAGGGCGTCGGTGTCATCGAGCAGCCGGTCTTCCAGCAAACCCTCCAGCACGGCACGCAGACGGGGTGACCCGGCGGTAATGCCCTTGGGCAGGTCCACCTGGTGCCAGGACAAGGCTTCGAACGGCAGTACACCCACCACCTCGGCACCCGCCCCACTGGGCAGCGGTAGCGCGGCCGCCAACGCCGTGGCGTGGCTGCCCATGCTTTGGCCGTCGGGGGAGAGCAGGTAGCTGTATTCCAGAGCGCTTGGCGCGCCAGAACTTACCGGCGTGCCAACGGCGCCTCGGGCGGGCGGTAGGGGGAAGGTGACGATCAGCGTGCTCATGACGGGGCAGGGTGGACTGGGGGGATTGTAGGGACGTCGCTGCCAAGGGTCATTGCGCGGGGGTGGCGGTGGCCAGGGACATGGCATCAACCACACCGCGTTGGCGCCAAAGCACCTTGACATCCAGGCCGTTGCGCTGAAGCACCGAGCGCTCTTCTACCGCCGTCTGATCGATTCGCAGGCGCCCACGCACTTCAAAAAATCGGGAGGCCACGGCGTGACGCCCCTCGCTCAATTGTGTGTCCAGCCCGGGCAGAATTTTGGCCACATCGGCCGTGCTGCGAAAGTGCGAGCGGTCGCGCTCTTGCACAATGCGCTGGGCATCGGCCAGGCTCATGCCGTCCAGGCTGGCGGCAATGACTTCCGGGCTGGCCGTGTTGAGGTTCAAGGGTGCCGTGGCGGGCAGCAGGGTGACGTAGGGCAGCAGCACCGACACCGTGTGGGGTGACAGGCCCAGCCAAGTGAGTTGCTCGACGTGTTGCGGCATCAGGGGCGCCTGCCCTCCAGATTTGTTGTCCGGGCTCATGTCGGCGGCGAAGCGCAGGTTCTCCACCATGATGCCCAGTTCATTGGCGGGCAGGCCCAGCAGCTCAAAAAGCCGCTGAAAGGCGTTGCGCTGCGGCTCTGAAATTTTGCCCCCTTCCACCAGCGACCACACGTTCAGCATGGACTGCAGGTCGATGATTTGCCCCGATAAAAATGCGTCCTGAGTGTCGGTGCTGTTGGCGTCCACTGTGGCGGCGCCGTCACTGGAGGCCAAAAAGGTGGACAGTCTTGATTCTTGCAATGGCACGGCCCAGGGTTCGGCCAGATGGTCAGCGCCACCCGAGCGCGCGTCCTCGCGCAGGATCAGCCGCGACCAGTCGAGGGCGCCTGTGAGTATCCAAGCGGACTGCACGCGTGCGCGCTCGGCGATCTCCACCTCGACGCTGCGCCATTGCTGCCACAAAGCGGCTGCAGCAAAAGTGGCCACGAGCGTGACGGTGAGCATGGCCGCCAGCAGGGCAGCACCTGCCTGGGGCTTGAGCTGTTGGCCGCTTGGGCGCTCGGTCATGACTTGCCGCCGCTCACGGTGGGGCGCACCCAGTCGCGGGTGAGTTTGCCAGCCAAGGCGCCGCCAGGGGGCAAGGTCAACACCAGGCGCACGCCGTCTGGCGTAGTGCCTGTGTCGACCACGACGCCAGTGCCTGTGCCGATGCCGCTTGCAGGCGCACCGTTTTGGGTGGCACTGCTTGACAGTGGGTTGGTCCACGCGTCACTGCGGAAATAGAAGAGTTGCCATTCGTCCAGCGCCAGCACCGCGACTTCGTCGCGACGTTCAGTGTCGCCAGGATTTTGGGCCCATATGGTGGCCCGCTGCCAGGCCTCAAGCAAGGCATTGCGCTGCGTGACTGGCGGGGATTGCCAGCGCAACCACTGGCCTTTGCCGTCCACCAGCCGACGCGTCCAGGCCACCACCAGGGTGCCCGCAGTGGCATCCACGGTGCTGCGGCGCGTCATGCGCAGCACGCGGCCATCCCAGTCGAGTTCGGGCAGCTGTGGGGTCTTGACCATGGCGTCCAGGTCGGCAGCCCATTGCGCAAGACCAATTTGCAAGGTCAGCACAGCGTCAGCACGTGCTTCTGTGAGTGTCCGCGCGCGCACCATGCCGTCCAGCCCGCGCCAGCTCATGATGGCCAGCACGGCCATCAAGGTGATCGCCACGAGCAATTCAATCAGCGTAAAACCGCGAGACTTGTGCATGGCTTAGAACCGCCCAACCACGGTGGAGAGGCGCAACACGGGTGTGGTGCCGTCCATCACCTGGGCATCTACCCGCCTGAAGCTGGGGTTGGGCGTGGGGCGAACGCTCAGGTTGACGCTAAAGTCTTTTCCAGCCTGCTGGCAGGCGATGGTGTTGTCGCCCACGCCGGGCATTTGGCGTGCCAGGCGCACCTTGACGAGTTCGTTCTCGGCGCACAACTGTGCCAGCAGCACATCCGATTGGCGCATGGCGTTGCGGGTGAGGGCACTGGTGGCCTGCGCACCCGCCATGAGGGCAATGGCCACAATGCCCAGCGCCACCAAAATTTCGATGAGCGTGAAGCCGCGTTGCGCGTTGTCAGCGCGCATGCATTGGGGCAGGTTGCGCGGCATCGTCAGGGCGCTTGTGCGTCTGTTTGTACGCCAAAAGGGCGCAAGCCGTCCGTGCCCAGGCGCAGCGTGCGTGAGGGGTCAGAGATCGAGACCAACAACACGCTTTGGCGGCCAATGATGGGCTCGGGCCCTAGCACCAGCGGCGTGTTGGCGTCGGCGCGCACGTCATTGCCCAACCAATGGTCTGGCAAGGACTTGGGGGGCACGCCCTCGAACACGAAGCCGTCTGCCGTGGGCCGCCATTTGACCGGGACACCACTGGCGCGAGATTGCGCCCGTGCGGCCTCAAACAAGGCGCCCAGGCGCTGCGCTTCGCGGTCGAGTTGGGTGCCCGACGCATCGCGCACTGCAAACGCCACGCCAGCAGATGCCATGGCAATGATGGTGACCACCACCAGCAATTCCAGCAGTGTGAAGCCGCCTTGCGATGGCCGCACGACCCGGCAAGGCCTGCATGGCGTGTTACTGCCAGCTACCCACGTCGGCATTTTTACCTTCTCCGCCGGTCTGGCCGTCGGCGCCAAAGGACATGACGTCGATTTCGCCCTTTACCCCAGGGTTGAGGTACTGGTAGGGCTGGTTCCAGGGGTCATTGGGCAGTTTTTCCAGATAAGGCTTCCAGTTGGGCGGAATCGCGCCACCCGTCGGCTTGGTCACCAGGGCCTGCAGGCCTTGTTCGGCCGAGGGGTAGCGCTGGTTATCCAGGCGGTAAAGCTTGAGCGCCTGCATGATGTTGTTGACATCCGTTTTGGCGGCGGTGGCGCGGGCGTCATCTGCGCGGTCCAGCACGTTGGGAACAATCAATGCCGCCAGCACCCCGATGATGACCAGTACCACCATCAGTTCGATGAGCGTGAAGCCGGCTTGCAGGCGGCGAGTAAGGCGTTGGCGCATGGTCTTGATGCAGGTCATGTTGAAAGTGTTCCTGAAACGAATCTCATCAATGATAATCGCCCCATGTTGACTCACCTGAATAGCCCGTGGTGGCCGCGCCTCGCAGCGTTGGCTTTTTGGGGCGCCGCGGCGGCCAGCGCCACATTTTGGGGCCTGCGCATGACTGCCGCGCAAGCGGGTGCGGGCGCCAGCACGGTGGCCATGGCCTCGGCTGCCCAGGCCGACCCCGGTGCGGTGGCCCGGTTTTTGGGCGCCGTGTCTGCAGCGCCCGGTATGGCGGCAATCGCGCCAGCCCAGGCCAGCCGATTTGTCTTGACCGGCGTGGTGGCTTCGGCCTCCAGGCGTGGGGCCGCGCTGATTGCCGTCGACGGCAAGCCGCCCAAGCCCTACCGCGTGGGCGCCCGTATCGAAGAAGGCCTGGTTTTGCAGGGCGTGGCGCCTCGCAAGGCTTTGCTGGGCCCTGCGGTTGACGGGCCGGCGTCCTTTACGCTGGAACTGCCCGTACCCAAGTCGTAGGTGGATGGGCGTCAAGCGTGTCCAGCCTCAGCCCCTCCCCCAGCCTGCTGGCCAATTTGCGCCAGGAACTCTCTCGCTTGCCGCCCTTTGCCCAGATGGACGATGGCGATATTGATTTTTTCCTGACCCATGCCGAGCAGCGGTACTTTGCGCAGGGCGAGGCCCTCATAGGGCCCAAGGACGGGCCTGTGGCCCATTTGTTTTATATCCGCCAGGGGGCGGTGCGCGGCGTCAAGGGTGCTGCCGACTTGCTGGGTGGCGCCATAGGTTATGAGGCGGGTGATTTGTTTCCGGCCAGTGCCGCATTGGCGGGCAGGGCGGTCACCGCCACCTACGAGGCGGTGGGCGACACCTTTGTGCTGGCTTTGCCCATTGAGCACATGCAATCGCTGGTTGCAAAAAGCCCTGAATTTGCCGATTTTCTAAATCAGCGCATTCTGAGTTTTTTGGCGCTCTCGCGTCAGACCCTGCAGGCCAGTTCGGCCGCCCAGACGCTCGCCGAGCAATCGCTTGAAAGCCCCCTGGGCGGTTTGATTCGCAATGCACCGGTCACCTGCCCGCCGCACACGCCCTTGCGTGAGGTACTGCAGACCATGCACCAGATGCATATCGGTTCGATGCTGGTGGTCAGTGCCGAAGGGGCGCCACTGGGCATCCTGACCCGTCACGATGTACTCGGCCGCGTCGTGTTGGCCGAGGCGTCGATGGATGCGCCCATCGCTGAGGTGATGGTGCACCCTGTGGCCAGCCTCACGACCGCCCACACCGCCGAAGATGCCGCGGTGTTGATGTCGCGTCATGGCATTCGCCATGTGCCAGTTACCCGGGGCGGTGCGGTGGTGGGCATCTTGTCTGAGCGCGATCTGTTTGCGTTGCAGCGCCTCAGCCTGCGCCATGTCAGCGGCACCATCCGCGCCGCCGCCGACGTTCCCGCGCTCAAGCAATGCGCCGAAGATATTCGCAATTTCGCCCGCAACTTGCTGGGCCAAGGCGTGCAGGCGCGCCAGATCACGACGCTCATCAGCCACCTCAACGATGTGCTGACCGACCGTCTGCTGTTCTTGCTGGCGCAAACGCACGCCATTGACCTCGACGGCCTGTGCTGGGTGGCGCTGGGCTCTGAAGGCCGCGGTGAGCAAACCATTGCGACCGACCAGGACAATGCGCTGATCTTGCCGGACGACATCAGCCCCGCACAGCGCGAGGCCATGCGTGTGTTTGCACACGAGGTGAACCTGGCATTGGACGTGTGCGGTTACCCCCTTTGCAAGGGCGGCATCATGGCAGGCGAGCCCAATTGCTGTCGCACCCTGAGTGAATGGCGGGATCGGTTTGCCAGTTGGATTGACCACGGCGCCCCCAAAGATCTGTTGGACGCCAGCATTTATTTCGATTTCCGCCATCTGGCGGGCAATCCAGCCCTGGCTGATGCACTCAAAACCGGGGTGGTGGCTGCGGCCCAAGCCAACCCCCGCTTCCTCAAGCAGATGGCTGTGAACGCCTTGACGCGCCGCGTGCCACTGAACTGGCATGGCGGCATCGACGAAGATGACCGCGGGGGGGTCGACCTCAAGCTGCAAGGGGCCGCCATTTTTTGCGACGTGGCGCGCATCGAATCATTGGCCCTGGGCATTGGGGCGGTGGGCACGCGCGAGCGCCTCGAGGCCGTGGGCGTTCAGTTGCGTCTGGCGCCCACCAAATACCAGGCGTGGATTAGCGCGTTCGAGTTCCTGCAAATGCTGCGCTTGCGGGTGCAGGTAGACGGCCCGCCCGACAACAGCCACCCCAACCACGTGACTTTGGCCAGCCTGAACGACATTGACCGTCGCATTCTCAAAGAGTCCTTCCGCGTCGCGCGTGAAATGCAACAGCGGCTTCAACTGGAATACGACCGATGAGTCTGCTGGGCTGGTTGCGCAAACCCGCGCCAGCAGTAAGCGCCACACGCTGGGTCATGGTGGATGTGGAGACCAGTGGCCTGAACGCACGAAGCGACCGCCTGCTGGCCATCGCTGCCATTGGCCTGCGGGTGGACTGGGCGAATAAGCGCTTGGCCATCGTGCCCGGCGACAGCTTTGAGGTCGATCTGGCACAGGCTGAGGCCTCGTCGCGCAGCAACATTCTTTTGCATGGCATTGGCGCCGCGCGGCAGCAGGCTGGCGCAGACCCAGCCCAGGCCATGCAGGCCTTTGCGGACTATGTGGCAGACGCGCCTTTGCTGGCTTTTCACGCCTGGTTTGACCAGCGCTTTGTGGGGCGCTATGCACGCGAACATGGGGTCGAGAATTTCGGCAATCCGTGGGTCGATGTCGAGCACCTGTGCGGCATGGTCCACCCCGAAGTCAAGGTCCGATCACTCGATGACTGGATGGCGTTTTTGGGTGTCCAATGCGCAGTGCGCCATCAGGCTGCTGCCGATACGCTTGCCGAGTGCGAAGTGTTGCAGCGGGTCTGGCCTCGTGTAGCGGCGCAATGCGACAACTGGGGCGATGTGCAGCGGCTGGCGAGGCGGTGGCGTTGGGCTCATTCGCATTGAATCAGCGTCTTGGCTTTAGCCTCTCAACCTATGGGCAACTCCACCGTGCACCACTGACCGAAGTCCAGGCCTTCCAGAGGCCATTGATCGGCACGCGTCAACTGGCGCACACCCTGGTGCAGCAGATGGGCGGCGCGAATCACGCCTGCATGGCTGATCCACACGGTGTCGCTGTCGCGGGCGCACGCCGCATCCCATGCGCGGGCTACGCGGGTCATCAACGATCCAGTTGATTCCCCATTCCCGGGCCGGTAGTGCGCAAAGTCGTCGGTCCACGCTTGCATGTCCTGGTGAGGGATGTCGGCCCATGCGTGGCCTTCCCATTGCCCAAAATCCATTTCCACCAAGTCGGGGTTGAGTCGCGACACCAAGTCGGGCCGCATTGCGCACAGGTGCTGCGCCAGCAGCGTGCAGCGCTGCAGCGGCGAGACCTCTAATGTCGCGGAAGCGGGCAAAATTTTGGCCAGAGCAAGGGCCGTGCGTTGGCTTGCATCATCCACAGCGGGCACATCCCAGGCGCCATAGCAAATGCCAGGCGCGAGGTCGGGACTGGCATGGCGGACAAGCCACAAACGCATGGCGCAAGCCTCCTAGAGTGCCAGGGCCACGCCCAGGTAAAAGGCGATTTCGCTCAACTGCTGAGTGGCGCCCAGGCCGTCACCCGTGAAGCCCTGCAGGCGCACGGCCAAAATCCGAGTCATCCAGAGGCCTGCCACCGCGGCGCCCAGCCAGCCCGCCAAGAGAGTCAAGTCGGGCACCGCCCACAGGCTCAGCGCGACGGCGGGCATGCACCAAAGCATGGCTATTCCCAATGCGGAAATGCTGATTTGGTCCGCCAGGGGCTTGCTCTTCGAGCCTGCCGCATCGCCCACATGGGGCAACACCCTAATCAACACCAGCGGCAAGAAGCGCGAAAACACATGAGCACAGACCAGCGCGGTCAGAGCCATCGGCGGGTCGACCTCGCCAAGCAGGGCAAGCAGGCTGATCTTCATCAACAAGGCCAGCACCAGCGCCATGGCGCCATAGGCGCCGATGCGCGAGTCCTTCATGATCTCGAGTGCCCGTTCCCTGCTGACATGGCCTCCCAGCCCGTCGGCGGTATCGGCCAGCCCATCCTCATGAAATCCGCCTGTGAGCCACACCGATGCCACCGTGCAGGCAATGGCCGCCACCCAGGGCGACGCATGTGTGCCAGGCAGCCCCATCAAAAGCCCGGCAAACACCGCGCCCGCCACGGCGGCCACGATCCAGCCCACACCGGGAAAGTGCGCGGCACTTGCACGCAACATGGCCGGACTAAAGCCCACCCACGCACCTAGGCGGCCGTGCACCGGGATGCGCGTGAAGAACTGAATGGCAAGCAATAAATGGCGGATAAATTGCACCCGCCGATGTTACGCGGCAGCAAGACCTACAGTGTGGCTTCGTGTGGCGCGGACATGAAGCCGATCGACAACGAGTTCGCGCCCGCATTCACCGAATTGGTGGGCGCCATCTCTTGCAGGGTGACCAATACGTTCTTGGGCGTGGCCTCTTGCACCAATGCCTTGTACTCGGGCAAAGCCTCCACATCTTCCGTGGGGCCAGAGTAGCTGACCGCCACAAAGGGCGCCAAAAGGCCTTTGCCCAACTCCCGGCGCGCCAGATTCAAAATATGTTGACGTGCTGCCGCGACCCCTCGCACTTTGGCAACGGCTTCGGTTTTGCCTTGGCCACCGCGCAAAATTGGCAAGATGTTCAGCATCTTGGCCGCGGCCTGCCCCAACATGCCCACGCTCGTGTCGCCCCGCGCACGTGCACGCACCAAGAGGTAGTCCAAATTGCCGGGGGCCAGGTAGCCATAGGCCGATTTGCTCAGCGCTTGCATGCGGATGCGAAGGTTTCCCACCAGTGGCTCTGCCTCAAACTGGCGCAGGGCTTCGAGCACCTGCACGCCGTAGCCAGAGAACAGGTTCTGGCTGTCATAGCATTCCACCAGCAACGGCCCCTTGATGCCAGCGCGCATGCGGATGGGCATGGAGTCGGTGATGGTGCGCGACGCGGCTTCAAAGGCGGTCTTGAAAATGGGCGAACGGGTCGAGCTGACGAACAGCCCAAACACATGGTCAAACTCGGTCGACAGGTTGTCGATCATGAATTTGCGGATTTCGGTTTCATCCGGAGGTATCGACCTGGCGGTTTCGGCAGCTTTCAAATCCAACGTTCGGGAGTTGAATTCGCGTGTATCGGACGGTCGCCGTTCATCGATGTAACGCACATCGCCTGTTCGAATTTTGACCGGCAGCAGCCGCACAGATGGATTGGCCAAAACCGAGCTGGGAACCTCGGCGGCGGAATCGATCACGATGCCAAGTCTGAGCATTCTTGTCTCCCCCGGCTGCGGCGGTGCCG
>ERZ724527.1331-NODE-1331-length-11572-cov-3.419033_pt1 | contig 11572 bp, 15 predicted proteins | sample MGYA00376060_ERZ724527 | MGnify/ENA primary metagenome ERZ724527 (study PRJEB28724, sample SAMN07190886) | activated sludge metagenome | isolation source: activated sludge of sewage treatment plant in Hong Hong | place: USA: Christiansburg, Virginia | collected...
TCGCGTGGCGATCGACAACCTGCATGAAGCCGGCGTTTACGCGCTGCGGAAAACGTTCGTGGTTCTCGATCAGCGGACCATGCGCGCCAACCGGTGCGCCATCGACACAGTCCACCACCTGCACCGCGTGCGGGTTGCCCATCGACACGATGCCGACGTTGACGCGCTGCGACTCCCCCGCGGGGCCCACCGAGAGCCAGTATCCATGCGCTTCTTCGGCCGGTTCTGCAGCCGCATCGAGGAACGACAAATCGGAGCTGAACGTTACAACCTCTTCGAATAGTGCCCCAGCGTAACTTTAACCTCATTCAGACTAAGTCAGCCACCATCATCCTGAGAGGAGGAGCCCAGCAGTTCATCAAGGAAGCAGAACGCTCCCTCAACGACGCCATCATGATCGTGCGTCGGTGCTTCAGGACCAACAAGGTAGTGGCCGGAGGAGGAGCCACCGAAATGGAACTGTCCAAGCGACTGAAAGAAAGCGCAGTGGAAGTGTCAGGAAAGGAACAGCTAGTGATGAACATGTTCGCCAAAGCTCTAGAAGTCATCCCCCGCACCATTGCCGACAACGCCGGCCTAGATTCACTCGACCTGATCAACAAACTCAGGAACAGACACCGTAAGGATTAATTGATTTAGACAAGGGAGGAGAAGAGAACATCTACAAGGGCATCGACATCAACAACGGCATCGGAGACAACAAGGAGACCTTCGTCTGGGAACCACTCCTCGTCAAGGTCAACGCACTCAAAGCAGCCACTGAAGCTGCTTGCACCATCCTCTCCATCGACGAAACTGTCAGAAACCCCAAGTCGGAACAAGAAGAACAACAAAGACGCATCAAGAAGTCTTTGCCTACTGCTGGCCGCAGGAGATGATCGTGTGATTAATTGTATTTTAAGTAGTAATAGTTAAAAAAAGAGACAATCTAGATTATCATCGATTGTAAATCTTACTTCATTAGCATGTAAGACAAAATTTAAGGAGCAATCAAGCTTTGGAATGCCTAAAGAGGATTTGGTTTTGTATAAATTGGAGACTATCCAGAAGTCTAAGATTTTTTCTGCCACATTTCATCTTGCATTAACAACTATACACCAGAAATGGGAGATTGTGTTCTATTCAAGTTAACCAAAGATAGTAAGAAGGGCAATTTAGTTGCTTCTCAAGTCTAACCAACTGGATAATCTTTCAAATCCTAATACTTTTCCTATTAGTACAGAAACAAAATTAGGAGGGATTTAAGAGCGGCCAAGAGGGAAGAGGAATATGATTACAAATAACGTTGGAAAGAAAACTATATGCAATCTGAAAAGTTTAATCGAGATTATTGCTACGAAAGAAAAGAAGGCTACCAGTGCCGAAACTGCAGAAGAGAACTCAATTAGTCAACATTTTAGTGTAATTGCCAGTCCTACGATTAATGATTTGCTCATCCTTTTGTTATCTGCATGGCAAATTTTTGTAAGTCTTTATCTTATTATTAATTACTTTAAATAACAATAAAACCAAGGGCCAAAGGCCTTCGCGTCCATAAAGATATTCTCCTAAATACTTCAGAAAACCTCAGGGACTGACAAAATAGCCTTAGAGAGTATTCCTGAAAGAAAAAGATTAATTTATTTATCAACTATCATTTATTTTTTGCTATATTTTAAAAGCCACTACCTTTAAATTGTCAAATATTTATCAAGGATGTGAAGTGGATGATGTTAGCCGTACATGAAAATGAGCTTTATCAATAGAATTTTAAATTCCTTCTTGATAAATACCTTTGGAAAGTGTTATAATTGTTCTATACACAGATGAGAAAAATATCTTCAGTCATATGCCAGATCGAAATTCCATCCAAGCATATTGCACTCTTCCTACCCTCAGCAAATTAGAGGGAAAGCGGCAGCTAAATCCAATAATCTGATCACCTGAGATTGATGTATGTGAAGCGCTTCTCCATTTAATTATCACTCTCGTAGCTCAATAGAATCTCATGGAAGTTGGCACATCAGGCATACTTTCTACAAATACTAATAAATAGGGATAGAAAGTGATTAATAAAGCGATATCACTTCACTCTTAGTTAGTCATGTTCGTTTCCTTCTCCTTATCCGTCTGCAAACTACTCCATTTGTCGTAAAAATTTGCAATTGTCGGTGAAGGACTGATGGTCAGCCACTTAAACAACCGACTCAGCTCCTCAGGCCCCCCTCCTCCACAAAGCATCTACCGAGCCAAGCTAATGCTTATCTATTTTCGTTGGAAAATCGGAAGATCCCTTTTTGACTTGAGCAAAGCGTTCACCTTCCGCGAAAGTAGGTAAGACAAAGTATGCCTCTGGTGCGGCAGCTTTCCTATCCTCTTAGTCTTATTCTCACCGCCCCGACGACCACAACTCCTCCTTTTGTAGCCGTTCGTTGAACTGGAAGTCTGTTTGGTGGGGGGTTATTGTTCTGGTGTTTTAGGAATAGCTATCAATCTATACTTATTTAGCAAATTTCTAACAAATCGCTCCCGCTGTTAGCGAGAGTACTTAAGGAAGGGGAGGTGTGCATTCTGCTCGGCAGAGACTGACTATGATTATTCCTATTGAAGGGATTCCTCCTGTTAATTGACAATGGGCAACGGCAGTTGCAAATTCTCTTATAAGAGAGTTGTTTGATTGGTTGGTGATTGCAATAATTATTTTTAGTTGAGGGGTACGACTTCAACTGGCGGCAGAGGGGTCACCGCAGAGACCACAGTGGGGCCTTACTGCTCGAGAGCTTCATCCGCAGCGCCGATCGCCTTCCGGAGACCCTTGGTCATATGTGCGTGCATATCGATATTGTGGCGTCTGGTTTGGTATTTTTCGATTTTGGGAAAGGATAGGAAGGCACTGGATAGTAACAGTAGTACTGTGTGTTGTCGCTGAAGAAATCAACCCGAAACTGAGAGTTGTCATCCTCTGGCACTTGCGTTATTTTTGCAGGCCACCAAGGAAAACCAGTTATTTTTGCCCACACTATTTAGTTTAGATTGAATTAAACTTCCTCCTACTCCTCTTCTCGCAGGTGCTCCATTTGAATACTCTTTCAATATTATTTATATTATACGCTCAACACCTCGAAACTAACACCGCACCACCCCCACCCCGCGAAAACAGTCATCAGCCACCTCCTATCATCTAAACAACTCAAACCCGCACTGTCCTGCTCTTCGCAGCCACACATTTCGAGCACCATGAAAATCATGAACATATCTAAAACTCTCACATCTCCGCATCCACCCCTCCCCCCGTAATAACCTCCCACCGGCAAAATCTAGAAGCAGGAAGCGATCGACTGGAAGCAAGTGACCCAAAATACTGCAACACGAAGGCATATCATAACCAATCGGCAGTAATGGCGACCCAAGAGGACAGTGATAGTCGTATAACTTTGTGAAAAGTATTATTACAGTAACAGCAGTAGATCCGTAAAGCGCAGCCGTCACTGGACCGGCCTACAACATCCACATTTTCCATGCATATCAAACCAAAATGTCACCCAAATCACTTAAAAATGCCATAAATGACATCGAGTAGTCGTCAAACTCTCCCCATATTAAAATCAGAAAATACTTATTTTAATCCGGAAACTTGACCTCATACTTGCTATAAGTTAGCAACAAAATTAATAAAGCTCAAAACTACTAATTCGTTCCAGAAAAATTTAAATCTCAAACCGTCACAAATGGACCATCATTCAAAATTCCAAGAACAAAAACTGTACAGATCGAAGGCAAGTATGGTATCAGGTTAAAGTTTCTCCTTTTTTATTGTGCTGTATTTGAGGAGGCAATGAATTGGATTGATGGGTTAAAGGTATGGTGATAATCGTATATTAACATGATCAACGCACTACGCCGACTGTCCCGCAACAAACAATTTCGAGAGGGAGCACTAATAAACCAGGAAGACTTCAATCTCCCCTTCAAACAGAACCTCAACCTCTTAGGCTACATGTTCGAAGTCAGGAAATGGTTCATCTTCAACACCCCCCACAAACACTACGCAGAGAAGTACACCAACGAAATGACCCACCTCCATAACGAAATCAACTACCAACAGTCCCTCCTCATGCTCAGAAGGGCAGTCCTCGTATTCGGACTTCTCTATGGCTACTTCTGGTTCCTCAGCGAACCCGACGCCATCGACTGGAAAGACACCTTTGACATCAAGTTCAACGAAAAAACATACGGCACACTCGTCTCCTCCGCCGGTGAGGGAGGCTCCAGTATCGATGAGTGATCAATAACCACATACCACTCTACATCGAGTTTCAATGATTGCAAAGGCTGTCTTACCTCGAGAGTACCTTAAATGGATTACTGGGAAAGATATGAGAGTAGGGTTGTGTTGGATATGCAAAAAAGAAGATCACAAAAAGTCTCTGTATTTTGTCCTGCTCTCGATAGTTTTATCCTTGATCTGATCGAGCGTCCGTTTGTGATGATTCCTGTCAGCTCTTGTTAAGTAATGCACCGACCCTCCAGTTATTTTCTAACTCTTTACCCTCAGCAACACATTTTGGTAGCAACACAGCTAAAGGAAAGCAGTCCTGCCTTACTTAGGTTATTTCGAATACTCCTCCAGTGTTATGTTGATGAATCCAAACATCTCCTCGCTGTAAAGAGTCAGCTCCAATGAACTCGTGCTGTCCATCACCTCAGATACGAATTGATAGCGTTTCATCACCTTTTAAACCCTCTAGCACGCATAACATCAGGCTCGAGAACTGTGATCGCATTTAATATCACGGTGGCAGGTAACACAAGCAAAAAACTCTCTTTTCTCAATGATATTCGCGATATTACAGCTGTATCTAAATATTAGTACTCGATTTAAGAATAGCAATGGTCATGCTACACCATCCTTGAAAGTAAATCTTTGAGCTCTCCAATAGAACGAGAAATGTAGTTAATCTAGCTTAAATTCTTGAATGTTATTGTCTTCCAACTATTTTTTGCTAAAGATTACTTCAAATCTGCAAAATAAGAGTGCAAATTATTGTTCTCAACGAGATAATAACTTTTTTTAGAACACTAAAGCTTGAAAGTACGTTTGTTTTCGATAACTTTCATGTTATGGAGACTGATAATAGCTCCTTCATTGGGAAAATTAACCAATTAATCCACAAAAAGGACAAAACTGATAGATTTTTAATTCTCAGGGTCGCAAACAATACCAGTAACCCTGAATTGATTGTTGACTAATTTTGGTTCTTACCTCTTGCCTAAATAGATACCACAAATATTAATTTATTTCGACAAAGCTCGACGATTCTTAGTTGAGTTAGCATTATTATTATTTGTTGGTTTGTCAATAAAGTTTACTGAAGAAAAGCTTTCAACTTGTCCAACCCTATACATTTTATTCGGATGAAAATTGGGCAGAATAGTCTTAGTCTCAATAATCCCGCTCCAAGGCACAGTGATTTGCTATTGCCCCGTTTCATCCAAGTCAACTTCCCCATTTTCAAATATATAAGTTCTCCCCTTCAGTAATTTCAAAGATCCATCTCCATATTTTTCTATATAGATAAATCATTACAAGATGCCCTTTCGAGGAGACGGCATACTATCTAATCTCCATTTTCATCAATGAGAACCATTTTAGTGCAAGGATTGCCCTTCATAGTTGTGTAATGAGTTAAATGATTGATCCTACATAAAATCCTAAATCGATGCATCCTTTCGTAAAGATTACTGATTAAATTAGTGCCTTAGACCTGACTTTGAATCGCAGTTGAATTTTAAGGAACAATTGTTTTCCTGGATGGTTGAGTTACTTTTGTAGGCTAATCTTTCAAAAGATTAATAATCTGAAATTTCTATTTCTTTGATTTTGGCTGCTATATAATCATACATTCATTCTATTACTATTCTTCGAACAATCTTTGTATCAAACTTGAAGGTTTGAATATTTTTTGAGTCAAATCTTATTACTGATTATTTTGAATTTTCACTTAAGGCTTTTTTTGATAAATCACCTCACTTTAAGGATTAATTTGTTATCTTTACTATTGCTCTCGTGACTCCGAATTACCCTCGATGACTTGCTGCAGGCATATTTCTCTTGACTGAACGTTACCTTATAAAGCCATTTCATTTTGAGGTTGAACAGAGTTGAATTTAGGAGTATTGCTACTGGCTTCGATTTCAATTTATTGATTTTGTTCTGGTAAAGGGTTGCTTTTCTATATTGTCTCCTTCTCAGATGAAACATCAAACTGAGGTTCCGGAACTATTTCGTTAGACTCATTAGATTTAAAATGTTTGCTAGGTTTACTCGACTCATCATCCTTGTCCTCATCAATCTTAACACTGGGAACAAATCGTCTCCGCTTCATGTACTACTCCAATGTAATGATCTCTCTTCCCAACACTTAAAAAAGCCCTGTCTCCAATATTTCAAGCTCAGTAATGGCTCTTAATCGAAAAACAAATACAAAGGCTAGTTTTTTGAAAGTAACTCAGCGTTGACTTTGACAATGTCAAATCGGATTGGCAATTTAATTTGCCTCGAGGCTAAATTATTTTCAGAAAATTAAACGCTCGAACACAATTAATTGATCGGTTTCAGCTTTAGTCTTTTCAATTGCTGTATTATCCTAAAAATACCAAAGAGTAGTCGTATCTTGCACCAGCATATACAGTTCCATCATACACTACCAACTCCATAGACTGACTGCTACCCGGTCGAAGTTCGATGATTTGAAGAGTGCTTGTCTGGCGGAAGCCCAGTGATATGTACAAGATGGCATTATGAGTGAGAGGATGTGTCATACTCTTTCCTGGAATTAAATTAAAGTTAAAATTAAAGATTACCCTCCAACATTATTATCTCGTTTGTAAAAGAGAAAATAAATTGATAATCAAGACTCTCCAATAATCCAAGACCGCTAAAAAAGCGATATGATATTATTGTTAGTTGAGACAAAATAGAAAGATATAGAGTGGATAGCAATATCATTTATATTAATGGGAAAAGAATTCAACAACTCTGAAAGAGGCGGTTTTAGTGGAGGACGCGGAGGGCGGGGTGGCGACCGTGGAAGAGGTGGTCGCGGAGGAGGTCGTGGCAGACCCGGAGGTGCAGGATTTAGAGGTGCGCCTAAGGTATTCGTACAACCCCATCGTCTTCCCGGAGTCTTCGTAGCAAGAGGAGGCCAAGACTGCCTCGTCACTAAAAACTTAGTGCCCGGAGAATCAGTTTATAACGAAAAGCGCATCAGTGTTGAAGTCAACGGGGAGAAAGTCGAGTATCGTGTCTGGAACCCCTATCGCTCCAAAATCGCAGCCTCAGTCGCTGGAGGTATCTCCGAAACCGGAATCGTCCCCGGAGGCCGCATTTTGTATTTGGGTGGTGCTTCTGGAACCACTGTCTCCCATGTTTCGGACATCATCGGTCCAACTGGAGTCGTTTACGCAGTCTAATTCTCGCACAGAGTCGGAAGAGATTTAGTGAATATGGCTAAAAAGCGCACTAACATTATTCCCATCATTCATGACGCTAGAAAACCTCAAGACTATAGATTCTTGGTAGGAATGGTTGATGTTGTCTTCGCTGACGTCGCCCAGCCCGACCAGGCCAGAATCATGGCCGAAAACGTTCATCTGTACCTTAAAAACGGAGGAAAGTTCTTGATCTCTCTTAAAGCCAACTGTATCGACTCCACCAACGAGCCTGAAGTTGTCTTCGCTAATGAGGTAATTCTTTTCTGATTTAGGTCAATAAACTCAAAGAATACGGATTAAAACCTTGTGAGCAACTCAGTCTTGAACCCTATGAGAGAGACCACGCTATGATTCTTGGTACTTATCGTGCTTGATTGTTGTCTATTGTCAACTTTTACTACATCTATTATAACTAGTCACCATTACAACTAAACATCGAATCTTCAATAAAAGAAGTAGTAGATTGTTTAAATAGGGATAAATCATTTCAATTTTTGTGGAAAGGCTTTCCTCCTCTAAAATTATTTCCTCCTCTTCCACGGAAACCTCCACGGCTTCCTCCCTCGTTTCTATTACCGAAGTTTCTATTTCCACCTCTGAATCCTCCTCTTCCTCCCTCACGGTTGCCTCCGTGTCCTCCATCACGATGTCCACCGTGTCCTCCTTCACGATGTCCACCATGTCCACCTTGTCCTCCTTGGTTACCTTTCCAGTTGTTTCCGCCCTTGTTTTCCCAAGGCTTTCCTCCTTGCTCTCTCTGTTGGAAAGCAGGCTTTCCACCTTGCTGAGCTTGTCCGAAAGGTTTTCCTTGTCCTCCTTGGTTTCCACCTTGATGTCCACCTTGGGGCTTGTTGTGTTGTTGCTGGGGCTTGGGTGCATCGGGTTTAACTTGTTTTTGAGGTTTTCCATTCTCTTCCTCATCCTCATCATCCTCATCATCTTCACCATCATCTTCCTCGAGGTCATCATCAAGATCCTCATCATCCTCAACTTCTTCCTCAGCCTCATCTTCGAAATCATCATCATCTTCCTCATCTTCCTCAACCTCAGCTGCCTTCTTCACTGGCTGGGCGGGTTTAACTGGGGCAGTTTTGGCAGGTTGGGCGGGCTTGGCTGGTTGAACCTGAGCCTTTTGTTGAGGGGATTGGGGTTTTTGTTGAGGTGAAGCAGCAGACTTGGCAGCTGGTGCAGTATGCTTAGTAGCAGGGGCAACAGGTTTTTATTATTCCTCTGACTCTTCTTCTTCGCTTTCTTCATCAAGATCATGATCTCCGAGGAGGTCTGCTTGTTGATCGGGCTCAAAGAATCCAGTGACATGGAGGGATCCTTTTCCTTTGGCGACGAGAGTGACCTCATCCAAAAGGGAGATGAAGGTGTTGATGGAAACCTGGGATTTTTCTTTAGTGAGGTGGGCGATCAAGAATTATTCAGTTCCCTTCTTGATGAATAATGAAGCTCCTTCTTGGGAGTTGGGAGCAAGGACAATGTTGGTAAGTGAAAGAACCTCTCCTTGAGTTTCATCAGCTTAGGCAGCACTGAAGTGATAAGGGGTAGCTTGAGTCAAGATTTTACCAAAGAACATTTTTGATTGTTGATATTATATTGGTTAGGCAATCTTAGTTTGGATGTAAAGCCTTGATATCGTAAATCATTATAACTTGCCTAAATATATATATGCTCTCGCAATTCTCTTAACAACACCCTCCAGCCCCTCTTGATCCAACCATATATTATTCTCTAAAATACTATTTTAATTTTAACAAAAATCAGGCAAATCTCACCAAATAAAAACAATAACGACAAAATTCAATTTATTAGATCAAGGAAGAAGAATTTGATAATGTTACGAGCCGCTTTCAAAAAATATATCAAATAGCAAGAAAATAATAGAAAAAACACCAAAAGGAATCGAATTAAATTTATTTAGACTTTATTAATAAATAAAACGAATTCTATAATAAAAACTAAGAGACCTCAAGAACTTATCACAACCTAAGCCAACTCTAGAAATATCTTTTGTGATAATATTGTTATAAACTTAAATTTAGCTATTAATATTTGATTTGTGATACTAGCATGTAAGGAGGCAATTCTTAAGAGATTATCACCTACCAATAGGAACACAAGTAGATGGCAAAGTAGTTTGTAAAAAGAGTACCGATAAACGAATTCAAACAAATCAATCCAAGCAGAATCAAAAATTAATTTATCGTATCCAACCATTCATACAGATCATTCAAAATTCATACACCCCCAACTACAACACCGCCTTCCACCTAGAGCCCAAAGGCAAAGACCGCTACAGCGACATCAAAGTCTGTACAATACTGGCTATTTAGACAAACACAACAGAATTTAAATCGAACACATCAATAACTTCTACATCAACGCGAGCTTCATGCGCTCAGTCCTAGACAACCAAACCTACGCAATTTTTGCCCAAGCACCAGTCAAAAAAGTAGTTGAACACTTTTGGTACGCCCTCTATCATTATAACATCAAAAAAATCGTAATGCTCTGCGCTTTTTAAGACCCCAACCGAGGAGTAATCCTATTTTTACAAAGGTCCAAGCAGAAAAGTACTGGCCCGAACCCAACCTATAAGTCAAATTTACAAATGTCAATTTATCGATTCGGTGCGTTTCAGAAAAAAAGGAAGATCAATAATACATAAAGACGATCATCCTGCTGAAGGGAGAAGAGGGCTAAAAAATAGTAGAGCACATTCATGTAGAAATGAATGAATATAGTGGACAGGCTGGGGCGATATGAGAAAACCATTGGGTGAAAAGAGTGAACAGTTGTTTCAGGGACTAGTCAAAGAATGTCTGCAATTAGTCGACAAAAAATAACTATTTTTGTTGCACTGCAGTGCAGGAATCGGAAGAACTGGAACTTTAGGTACCATGATCGAAGCCCTAAGATGCGCACAACTCAATAAGTAACTATCAGTGTTCTAAATTGTTGATAACATGCGGAAAAATAGAATGGGCTGTGTCCAAACATTCGAACAGTACTCTTTCATCTATCAACAACTCCAGAAAATGTTGTGATTCAGTAAAACTTGTATTTTTATTGCAATTAATTGCCTGTACATTTTTTTTAAGATAAAACACAAGTAAATATTATAATTTTTGTATCTAAGATGCTAATCGGACAGCAAAGTGGCCTTATTTAATACGGAGAAAAATACTAAAAATAAGTTGAACTTTACTTAAAACGAATGCCTATCCAAGAATTCAAGTAAATTGATGAAAAAAGAATCAGTTCCTAATTCTAAGTATCTAATCCTCTACAGAGGTATTTGAAAATGCTGACACACCCATAAACAGTGACGTCCTTTACTTTAATAAAGAATACAAAGATCGTTACAGCGGTATTGTGCCATGTAAAGCATTTAGTATTAAGACAAATACAATCGAGTCAAAATTGAGGGTATACATAACTTCTATATAAACGCTAGTTTTATGAAATCTGTTATTGATCATCAAATTTTTGCTATTTTCGCACAAGCACCTCTCCAATAAACATTCTAGCATTTTTGGTTTGCAATTTATCACTTTGATGTGGAAAAAATATTTATGCTCTGTGGATTAGGAGTACTTAATCTATCATTTAGCATCAAGCAGATAAATACTGGCCAAATGCCAATACTTAGCTGGATTTTCCTAATCTTAAGTTTAAGGTCACCTGTGTATCTGAAAATTTGTAAAATCCCCATTGCTAGGTCAGAAAAATTAGTATTACAGGGGAAAAAGGATAGAAAGTAGTTGAACAAGTGCATGTAAGTTTGGATATATTTAGTGGAAAGCATGGGGAGATATGGGTATACCGAACAACTAAACGCAGGTGAACATTTTTTGGTAATTAATCCAAGAGACTTTAAAACTAATCGAAAATAGTTAGCTTTTCCTCGTCCATTGTAGTGCTGGAATAGGCAGAACAGGGACATTTGGGGCTGCAATCTAAGCAGTTCGCTGTTTTACTAAAACCAATGAACTTTCATTGTTTGAAATTGTGGACAACCTACGCTGCAACAGAAGCGGAAGTGTCTAAACTTTCAAACAGTATGCCTTTCTTTACTAACAAATAAAGAAAA
>ERZ724527.1332-NODE-1332-length-11571-cov-19.000608_pt1 | contig 11571 bp, 10 predicted proteins | sample MGYA00376060_ERZ724527 | MGnify/ENA primary metagenome ERZ724527 (study PRJEB28724, sample SAMN07190886) | activated sludge metagenome | isolation source: activated sludge of sewage treatment plant in Hong Hong | place: USA: Christiansburg, Virginia | collected...
GGAAAGCCGATCTCGATTTCTTTAAAACCAATGGCCACGAGCAAATCAAAGAGGCGCTGCTTTTGCGCGATATTCATGGGCTTTGCCAATGCTTGATTACCGTCGCGCAGGTCCACGGCACACCAGGCGGGCGCTTGGGAGATGACACGGTCTGGCCAGCGCCGTGCGGGGCGATTAATGGGAGCGAACGGGCGGTATTTGCGATGGTCAAAGCTCATAGTGGTCTCTCTCTTGTGTTCTTTAATAAACCGCCGCGGGTAGCGGCGTTGCTGGAGTAAAGCGGGGCGGCTTGTGGCTGCCCTTGTGGTGTCTTCTGGTGGAAGGCAATCGGTGGTCCGGGTAGGACGCGATGAAGAAATGGTAAAGAGAAGCGGACGCAATTACTTGGCGTTATTGGCCTATAAATGCTATTTATTGGCAGTAGATAGCAAGATAAGCAAAGAGATTGAAATAAAATGTCTGATAAGTTGCCATTGCCTACATTAGATCGGATCGATCGCCGTATCCTTGAGTGCCTGCAAAAGGACGGTGGGCTGAGCAATCAGGAGTTGGCGGAGAAGGTGGGGCTGTCGCCTTCGCCCTGCCTGCGACGGGTACGGGCGCTGGAAGAGGCCGGCATTATTCTGGGCCGGGTGACCTTGCTGGATCGCAAAAAGCTAGGGCTGTCGCTTACGGTTATCTTGGGTATTGGCATGGACAGACACACGCCAGAGCGCTTTGAGCAGTTTGAGGCAGCAGTGGCGGCCTTGCCCGAGGTGCAGGAATGTTATCTGGTGACCGGGCAGGAGGCGGACTACCAGCTCAAGGTGGTGGTGCCGGACATGGATGCCTATCAGGAGTTTCTGCTGGGCAAGATAACCCGAATACCGGGGGTGAGTGGGGTGCGCTCCAGCTTTGTGTTGCGCCGGGTGATCGATAGCACGGAAGTGCCGTTGGGTTATCTGTGAGGCCTAGTTCTGAAAGTCAGTCGTGAGGGGCGGTGAAAGATAGTTCATGTGATTGTGAGTGCTAGATGACCGGCAGGGGTTCCCCGTTGCCGGTCATCTGGGAGGCATCAGCTAAACAGCTTGTTCGCTTTCTCTGCAATCAGCTGGCCTTGGTGACGGGCACCGTCCAGATCGATCACGCTAGGCTGACGCTGGCCCTGACCGCCGGCAATGGTGGTGGCGCCGTAAGGGCTGCCGCCAACAATCTCGTCAATGCTCATCTGACCCTGATGGCTGTAAGGAAGGCCAACGATAACCATGCCAAAGTGCAACAGGTTAGTGATGATGGAGAACAACGTGGTTTCTTGGCCGCCATGCTGCGTGGCAGTAGACGTAAAGGCACCGCCCACCTTGCCGTTCAGTGCGCCACGCGCCCACAGGCCACCGGCCTGATCCAGAAAGGCGGTCATTTGCGAAGGCATACGGCCAAAGCGTGTGGGGCAGCCAATGATGATGGCATCGTAATCGGCCAGCTCATCTACGGTGGCAACGGGGGCATCTTGATCCAGCTTGAAGTGAGCCGGCTTGGCAATGGCTTCCGGCACGGTTTCCGGAACACGCTTGATGGTGACGGTGGCGCCAGTAAGGCGAGCGCCTTCAGCAACTGCCTGGGCCATGGTTTCGATATGGCCGTAGGTGGAGTAATAGAGCACGAGTACGTTAGACATGGGATTCTCCGAAATAGGGGGGCTTTCGCTGCCGGTAATGCGGGGTAGGCGAATTTGGCTTGTCATCAGTATAGGCATTAAGTGGCAGTACGAGCAGGCAGCAAACAGCAATACACTGTTGCATTAGGCGCAACAATGAGTGTGATTAGTTCGGGTTGGGCAGGTTATTCAGGTCATTCATAAGATATGACACACATCAATCAGCCTGCATTTTTTTCCAATCGCAGAGTAGCTAATGTTTGACAGCTCCCTGCTAAGAACTGAGAATGGTTCTCATCTTGTCTTTGGCTAGCATTAGTGCCATGAAGCTTTCCGATCTTCCTCGTTATGCCTCCGGCACCGTGTCTGCCGTTGAGGCAATTAGTGTGGGCGATCCAATCGCCCGTCGTCTGGCAGAGTTAGGCTTTGTGCCGGGCGAAACCGTTCGTTTGGTTGCATTGGGGCCGATGGGCGGCGATCCAATTCTGGTGCAGGTGGGGTTTACCCGCTTTGCCTTACGCCGTAGCGAGGCCGACAGGGTAAAGCTGGAGGTGGAGGGATGAACACCATCACCTTGCAGCGCATTGCCCTTGTCGGCAATCCTAATTGCGGCAAAACCTCCCTGTTTAACCTGCTCACCGGGGCGCGCCAGAAAGTGGCCAACTACTCGGGGGTGACGGTTGAGCGCAAGGAAGGCCGACTAAACCTGCCGTCCGGACGCACCTTGCAGGTGCTGGACTTGCCAGGCGCCTACTCTCTGGAGGCAACCAGCCCAGATGAGGCCATTACCCGTGCTGTGTGTCTGGGTCAGCAACCAGGCGAGCCACTGCCAGATTTGTTGGTGTGCGTGATTGATGCCACTAACCTGCGCTTAAACCTGCGCTTTGTGCTGGAAGTACGCAGTCTTGGCCGGCCCATGCTGATCGCGCTGAACATGATGGACGATGCTCGCCGTCGCGGCATCGTTATCGATGTTGAAAAGCTGTCGAGCCGACTGGGTATGCCTGTGATAGAGACTGTTGCGGTGAAGCGCGGTGGCGCGCAGGCGCTGCTGGAGCGACTGGACGGTGAGTTACCGGCAGTACCGGAAATTCTCAGCAATCACACCGATTTGCATCACGAAGTGCGTGCCTTGCTGGATGAGGCGGTGGTCATGCCAACGGCGACGGATGAGCGCGATGATGCTATTGATCGGGTGCTGCTGCACCCAGTAGGCGGCCTGCTTATTTTGGCGGTGTTGCTGTTCGTGATGTTTCAGGCTGTGTTCTCTTGGGCCGAGCCTTTCATGGTGCTGATTGATGGGGGCGTGAGCTTGTTGGGGCAGGCGGTGGCAACCCTACTTCCCGATGGCATTCTTGAAAGCCTGCTGGTGGACGGCATCATCGCCGGCCTTGGCGGCGTACTGGTTTTCTTGCCGCAGATTCTCATCCTGTTCTTGTTCATTCTCTCGTTGGAAGAGTCGGGCTATTTGCCTCGTGCGGCGTTCTTGCTGGATCGCCTTATGTTCACGGCGGGTTTGAGTGGTCGGGCGTTTATTCCGCTGCTCTCCAGCTTTGCCTGCGCTATTCCCGGCATCATGGCAACGCGCAGCATCAGTGATCCGCGCGATCGCCTGACCACGATTATGGTGGCGCCGCTGATGACGTGCTCGGCGCGTCTGCCGGTGTATGCGCTGCTCATTGCCGCTTTTATTCCGGCACAAACAGTATGGGGCATTTTGAACTTGCAGGGGCTGGTGCTGTTCAGTCTCTATGCCGGCGGCATTCTCAGTGCGCTGCTGGTCGCCGCGGTGATGAAGTTCTTTCGTAAAGACAAGAGCGAGCATGCGCTGCTGCTGGAACTGCCCAGCTACCGTCTGCCCGATTGGCGCAGTCTGGCGCAGGGCCTGTATGAGCGAGCCACCATTTTCCTTAAGCGCGTTGGCGGCATTATTCTTTCGCTTACCGTGCTGCTGTGGTTTCTGGCAACGTTCCCGGCGCCGCCAGAGGGTGCAACTTTGCCGGCGATAGACTACAGCTTTGCCGGCAGAATTGGCCATGCACTCACATACGTGTTTGCCCCCATCGGATTTACGTGGGAAATCTGTATTGCCCTTATTCCCGGCATGGCCGCACGTGAAGTGGTGGTGGCAGCGCTAGGCACGGTGTATGCCATGTCCGGCAATGAAGATGCTGTTGCCAGCCAGCTCGGCACACTGATTGCAGCCCAGTGGTCGCTGTCGACAGCATTATCACTGCTGGTATGGTTTGTTTATGCCCCGCAGTGTGTGGCCACACTGGCGACCGTCCGCCGCGAGACCGGTTCATGGGCCCAAGTGGGCATCATGACGGTCTATCTCTTCGGACTGGCCTACCTTGCCTCGTATATCACCTACACTGTAGCTGAGGCATTAACATGAACGCATTCTTACAGTGGCTAGTTGTGGCGATGGTAGTGGGCTGGAGCCTGCATGCCACCTTGCGTCGATTGATGCCAGGCACGACCCGTTCACTGTATGTTCATCTGGCGACCTTGCTAAAGGTAATGGGGGCATCGCGTCTGGCGCACTGGTTGCTGGCGAAAGCGCCTGCTGTCCCCGCGTGTGACAGCGCTTGCTCAGGCTGTGATACCCCTTGCAGCAAAATGAAGGTAGCAGAAGAAGAGCCAGTAAAGTGGCGCTCACCTCCCTCTTCCGGCGCCTGCCATTAAAGCGATGACTGGCCGCCACAAAACCTGTCTTGTTACGCCATACTATTCCCGGTAAAACCCTGACCTTTGCTGTTATTTCAAGGACGTTTCCATGAAGCGCGCGCTCCTCATTCTGGCTGGCGTTATGGGCGGTATTGTCGCCCTCGTCGGTATTGCTATCGCGATTGTGCTGTTTGTTATCGACCCTAACGACTACAAGGCAGAAATTGCCGATTTGGTGAAGAAAAACACCGACAGTGATTTAGTGATCAGCGATCGCATGGAGTGGACCGTATGGCCGAATATTGGCGTAAAGCTGGGTAAGACCACGTTAAGTGATCCGATAGGCAAAGAGACGCTAGTTGCAGTCGATAAAGCCTCGGTGAGCGTGCAGCTGATGCCACTGTTTTCCAGCCGCATAAAAATTGATGCCGTGACGTTGGATGGCGCGAAAGTACGATTTATCCAGTATGCCGATGGCCGCACCAGCTGGGATCGCCTGCTGGCTAAGCTGGCCAGTCAGCCAGAAGAAAAATCCGAGAAAGTATCGTTTAACGTTAAGGATCTGGATGTTCGTAATACATCACTGTTTCTGAAAGATGAAGCCGCTGGTGTTGAGCGCGTAGTGGAAAATATCATCGTTAAAGCCAAGGATATCGATCCGGATAAGAGCTTTCCTGTTGAGGCGGCATTTGATTTCCGGCAGCAGGATGCAGATGGTAAAACTGTGCTGGCAAAGAATACATTTGCGGCCACGATTCGTTTGGATCAGGAAAACGAGAAATATGATTTCACCAATCTGGTGGCGACGAGTGATCTTTCCGGTACGCTGATGCCAGCGCCAGCTACTATCTCGATAAAGGGTGAGATTGCGGCAAACATGAAGGCACAGCAGGTGCTGGTGAATGCGCTGGATTTAGTGGCGGAATACAAAGATCCGACACTTACTGCGCCGGCAACCGTGAGTGTGAAAGGCAATGTTAATGCTGACTTTAATAAGCAGTTGGTGAAGATGGACGGGCTGGATGTAAAAGCCAGCTACCCCGCTCAGGGATTAAGTGCGCCGGCCAGTGTGAGTTTTACGGCAGGGGTTGTGGCTGATCTGGAAAAAACGATCGCCACGATCAGTTCGTTGCAACTAAAAGCCAGTTGGCCAGATGCCACTCTCCCTTCCCCTGTGAATGCCGCGCTCGCAAGTAATATTACGGCTAACTGGACAACGGGTGAGGTAACCGCGCCACAATTAGCACTAAATGCAGTCGTGCCTGACAAGAGTTTTCCAAAGCCGTTGCAAGTGGCGCTTAACGCACCCATGAGTGCGAATTACCTTAAAGGTGCCGTTAGCATACCTGCATTTACGCTGGATGCAGTGGGTGTGCGCACGCAGGGTAGCCTGGAAGCGCTGCTGCCTTCTCTGCGCGAAGGCACGCCACCAGATACCCCGATGACAAAAGGCATGGGCATTAGCGGCGGCATCGCGACATCAGTATTTAATCCGCGCAGCGTGATGGCTGCATTGGGTATAGATGCACCAAAAACGGCTGACCCTTCTGTGCTGAAGAGCGCCAGTCTGCAGGCGGTGATACAAGGGGATGACAGTAAGATTTTGCTGAAGAATATTCGCCTTAAGCTCGATGGCAGCACGCTAACGGGTGATGCGGGGGTCAGTGATTTATCGACGATGCGTTTGTGGTCACGGTTGGTGCTCGACAGCATCGATGCTGATCGTTACTTGCCGCCCACCGATCCGAATGCAAAACCGGAAGCAGTTAGTAGTGCCGCCGCAGGCCTGCTGCCGGTTGATCTGCTTAAGTCGCAGAATTTGGATGTGGCGCTCAGTGTAGGGTCACTCAAGGTCATGACCTATCAGATTAGTGGATTCCGTGTGGCTGCAACCGCCAGTAATGGCATCGTGAATGTCAGTGAGTTGCGCGGCAATATTTACAACGGCGGGTTTAGTGTGCCGATGAGTATCAATGTACAAGGCGCACAGCCGGTACTGAAGCTACAGCCGACACTGAATCAGATGGAAATTGGTCCGTTGGCCAAAAAGCTACTCAAAAAGCAGTTAGTAGAGGGGCGTGCCAGTTACAACGGCGCTCTCTCGCTGACGGGCAATAGTGTTGATGCATGGATGAAGTCTGCTTCTGGCGACAGCAACTTGAAGTTTGAGAATGGCTTGCTGCATGGTGTGGATGTGATGAACGAAATCACTGGGGCACTCGGCCAATACGCCGCCCTGCTGCCTTTGTTGACGGGCAAAGATGCGGCAACGCTGGCCTCAAAGCAAAACGATACAGAGATTGCCGGCTTTGCAGCAAACAACACGCTGAGTAATGGCGTGGTAAACACAAAGACGATGAGTACGGATCTTCGTAAAGCCAAGGTAGACGGTACAGGTAATTTCAATCTGCTTACGCAAGAAGTGGATTACACCTTTAATCTGCAATTGGACAAAAGTGTGCTGGGGGAGAAATACGCTGGATATTCGCTGCCGGTAAAGTGTAAGGGCAGCCTTAACGGTGCGCTTACTTCGCTGTGCAAGCTCGACTCGCACGCCATTGGCAAAATGGTTGCCAAAGCAGTAGCAGCCAAGGAGCTCGAAAAACTAGGCATCAAAGGTGGCGATGTAAAGGGCGCCATTGATGAAAAGAAAAACGAGGCAGAAGCCGCGGTGCAGCAAAAAATAGAAGAAGAAAAAGCAAAGGCGGCTGAAAAACTTAATCAGAAGATCGGTGAAGGCCTGAATAAACTCTTTAAACGCTAATGAAAAAAGACAAGCCGTTTGATTTTGCAGCGGCCGTGTTGTCATGGTTTGACGAGCACGGCCGCAAGCATTTGCCCTGGCAGCAGAACACCACGCCGTATCGTGTCTGGGTGTCAGAAATAATGTTGCAGCAGACGCAGGTAAGTACGGCGATTCCGTATTACGAAGCCTTTATGCAGCGCTTTCAGGATGTGCATGCGCTGGCGGCCGCACCGATAGACGATGTGCTGCATTTATGGACAGGGCTAGGGTATTACGCACGGGCACGAAATCTACATAAGGCCGCACAGGCATTGGTTGCCGATCATGAAGGCGAGTTTCCGGCAACAGTCGAGGAAGTGACTGAGTTACCAGGGATTGGCCGCTCAACTGCCGGCGCCATTCTCTCTCTCAGTCGTCAGCAGCATGCCGTTATCCTTGATGGTAACGTGAAGCGCGTATTGTCGCGCTTTCATGCGGTTGCAGAAACTGGTGCGGCACAGGAAAAAATCCTCTGGCCTTTGGCGGCAGCCCATACGCCGGTAAAGCGCGTACACCATTTTAATCAGGCCATGATGGATCTTGGGGCGACGATTTGTACGCGCACCAAGCCTGCGTGTCTGCTTTGCCCTCTGCAAACAAACTGTACCGCGTTGCAGGAAGGTGAACCAACGGCCTACCCTGGCAAGAAGGCGACTAAGGCTCTGCCGGAAAAGTCTGTCAGTTTGCTGATATTCTTGAATGATCACGGTGAAGTACTGCTTGAGCAGCGGCCTGCGTCAGGTATTTGGGGTGGCTTGTGGAGTTTTCCAGAAATAATCGCTGCAGAAACCACAAAAATTAAGCAGGTATTAACAGTGGACTGGGGTATTCGTCGGTCTCGCCCTGAGCTGCTCACTGTTCGAGCTCATACGTTTAGCCACTATCGCTTGCACATGCAGCCGGTATTGGTGCGGCATGAGCCTCTACAGGTTAATAATCGGCTGTCACGCTGGTGTAAACTTCAGTCACTGCCGGCATTGGGATTGCCGGCTCCCATCAAGCAGATGTTGAGCGAGCTGGCAGCTCGCGAACGAGGTGAGTCATGAGTCGTATGGTGATGTGTCGCAAGTTGAAGCAAGAACAGGAAGGCTTGGCCTTCCCGCCTTTCCCCGGCGCAACTGGCCAGCAGATTTTTGAGACGGTTTCAAAAGAAGCGTGGCAGCAGTGGTTGAAAGAACAAACCATGATCATTAATGAGAACCGTCTCAGCGTGATGGACCCGCAGGCTCAGGCATTCCTTGCCGAGCAGCGCGAAAAGTTCCTAAATAACGAAGAATACGAACGTGCCAAAGGCTGGGTGCCAGAAAAGAAATAAATTCAGTCATAAGTATATGACAATTGATTTCTGTCATGTCTTGCGATCATTTGAAAGAATCAAGACAACTGAAACTTTGAAAGGATGTTGATGCGATGAAGATTGAAACCCTTGCTGTCCATGCGGGTTATACGCCCGACCCCACCACAAAGTCGGTATCGGTGCCGATTTACCAAACGGTAGCTTATGCTTTTGACAGTGCACAGCATGGCGCTGATCTGTTTGATCTTAAGGTGGCGGGTAACATCTACACCCGCATTATGAATCCGACCACGGATGTGCTGGAAAAGCGTGTGGCGGCACTTCACGGCGGCATTGGTGCGTTAGTGGTGGCATCTGGCCAGTCAGCTATTACCTATGCCATTCAGACGATTGCCGAAGCCGGTGATAACATCATTGCTTCATCAACGCTGTATGGCGGCACTTATAACCTCTTTGCCCATACCTTTCCCCAGTTTGGTATTGAAACGCGATTTGCTGATTACCGTGATCCTTCATCGTTTGCCAAGCTGATTGATGATAGGACAAAAGCTGTTTACATCGAGACCATTGGTAATCCGTTGGGCAACATTGTCGATATCGAAGCGCTGGCAAAAGTGGCGCACGATCATGGCGTACCACTGATTGTTGATAACACGGTAGCCTCGCCTTACCTTACTCGCCCTATCGAGCACGGCGCTGACATCGTAGTGGAGTCACTCACAAAGTATCTTGGCGGTCATGGCAGCTCTATTGGCGGTGCCATTATCGATTCTGGAAAGTTTGACTGGAAAGCCAACGCCAAGCGTTTTCGTCGCCTGAATGAGCCAGACGTGTCCTATCACGGCGTGGTTTACACCGAGGCTCTCGGTGCGGCAGCGTATATTGGCCGTGCCCGTGTGGTGCCACTGCGCAATATGGGTGCCTGCATAGCGCCGATTAATTCCTGGTTTATTTTGCAGGGTATTGAAACGCTGGCGTTGCGTATGGATCGTATTGTTGAGAATACGCAAAAAGTAGCAGAAGCATTGCAGCAACACCCTGATGTGACTTGGGTGAATTACGCGGGCCTCCCAGACCATCCAGAGCATGCGTTGGCAAAGAAATATGTGCGCGGTAGCGGTTCCGGCTTGCTGACTTTTGGTCTTAAAGGTGGCCGTGTCGCAGGCGAAAAATTCCTTGATGCGCTGCAGCTATTCCTGCGTTTGGTGAATATTGGGGATGTGCGCTCACTGGCAACACACCCGGCCTCTACGACACACCGCCAGCTGACCCCGGAAGAACTGGAGAAAGCCGGCGTGAAAGTAGAGATGGTTCGTCTGTGCGTGGGTATTGAGCATATTGACGACATTATGGCCGATTTGAACCAGGCACTGGCAGCAAGTCAGGCCTGATTTATCGCCGGTACTGGTTGATGTATTGAGAAGGCCCGCCAAATGGCGGGCTTTTTTATGGGGGCAATCGGCAGTTGGTCGCTCTGGGCTAAACCGATAAGGACTGAGTCGCTAGGGTCATCGCGGGCAGCAGAAAATTCTGTGAGAGTAATAGCTCGATAGCTCTCTTTGGGCTATCGCATAACAAGAAAAAAAGGATACTTCATGTCGACTCTCTCCCGCCTAGCTTCATTGCTGCTGCTGACGGCCCTCGTGCCTGTCGGGCATGCGGCCTATCCAGATGATCTGCGTTTGATGACACATAACGTCTATATGCTGTCGACCAATCTTTATCCCAGCTGGGGGCAGAACTATCGTGCGGGCCTGATTGCATCAGCAGACTATATTAAAAATCAGGATGTAGTGATTTTGAATGAGGCGTTCGACAACGCGGCATCCGTCACACTGCTTAACGGCCTTGCTAGCCAGTACCCGTATCAGACGCCGGTACTTGGGCGTTCGCAGTCGGGTTGGGATGCAACACTTGGAAGTTACACCTCTTCCTCGCCAGAAGATGGTGGCGTGGCCATTGTGTCAAAGTGGCCGATTGAGGAAAAAGTACAATTCGTCTATTCCGCTGCCTGTGGTGCAGATGCACTGTCTAATAAGGGCTTTGTATATGTACGGGTAAACCGTAATGGATTGCCCTACCACATCATTGGTACGCATGCACAAGCGCAGGATTCAGCTTGCACCAATGGTCAAGCAGAGTCAGTGCGCGCTCAGCAGTTTGCTGATATCCGTAACTTTATCGCCGGTAAGGGTATTCCAGCCAATGAGGCAGTTTATATCGGTGGCGACCTCAATGTGATTCGCGACAGCAGTGAATACGCGAGCATGTTGAATAATCTGCAAGTACATGCGCCCACTGCTTATGCGGGTGTGAATTACACATGGGACCCACTTAACAACGGGATTGCCAATTACAACTACCCAGATGCAGGCCGTGAATACCTAGATTACATTTTGGTATCACGCAATCATGCGCAGCCTTCGTTGTGGCACAACCAAGCAATAGATATTCCATCCAGTTCATGGGAAATCACCAGTGGTGGCCGTACCTATCGCTTCAAAGATTACTCGGATCATTATCCAGTGACGGCCTTTGCCCGAGCCAATGCGACGACGCCAGTACAGAGTTACAAGTCACTGGTTAATCGGTATGGCAATGTGACCATTGAGAGCTTGGGCAACGGTAAGACAGTGCGTGCGGGTGGTTCGGCGACGGCGTACATCACGGCAACTGGCAGCACGAATGATGCCGCGGCGGGATGGAATTTGCGGAACAGTTTTTATCCAGTGACCTCGTGCATTAATAACGGCGACTACATAGAAATGGAGTCACGCCAGTTTTCCGGATACTGGTTAAACTGGTATCTGAATGCTTTTAGTGGCGGCAATTATGCGTATTACCCAAAGCAGGGAGATAGCTCAGATCGTTTGCGTTTGCTTAACCTGAGCCGCGGTGTAAATGAGTGTCTGCAGGATGGCGATATTGTGGCATTGCGCGATCGCAATACGGCCAATGGCAAAGACTACTACCTCAAGCGTTGGCCATCAGGCTCGTGGGTTAATCACATATATCTGTGGAGCAGCAGCATAGGTACGGATGAAAAATTCCGTGTGCGTATCAATAGCACGCAGATGCTGCAGGATTTCTCTCCATATCTTCAGTATTGATTGCGTACTGGAACGGCCCTCCTCAGAGCGTTCGTAATCTGCGTAATCCAAGTTAATAAAAAACCCGCCAATTGGC
>ERZ724527.1338-NODE-1338-length-11547-cov-6.822224_pt1 | contig 11547 bp, 10 predicted proteins | sample MGYA00376060_ERZ724527 | MGnify/ENA primary metagenome ERZ724527 (study PRJEB28724, sample SAMN07190886) | activated sludge metagenome | isolation source: activated sludge of sewage treatment plant in Hong Hong | place: USA: Christiansburg, Virginia | collected...
GATACTTTCTACTTTTTGCTCAATTTCCAGTGTTAAAATGCCTTCCTGGTTAATGCGCGGCGTCACTTTTAATTCAACACCAATATCTTTTCGCTCTATCTGGACAAAATCATTATTATAGAAAGAGTTATTGTTATTGCCGGTGGCAGTTGTGTTGTTGATTTGCTCACTTCCTGTCTTGAAAGGCACACTTTCGCCCACCAGAATTTTTGCCTCTTCATTGTCTAGAGCAACTACCGTAGGGGTTGATAACACATTCGAATCGGTATCTTTTTCAAGCGCACGGATCAAACCAACCAGATCACCTCCAGAATAAAACCCGACACTAAGCCCACCCAGATTCAAACTTGTTTTCCCAGAGGCATTATCATCACTAATTGGCGCGTTTCTTGTTCCAAAAAGCCCTGCAGATTTGACATTGTCCCCATTGCTAGCCCAGAAAACACCCAGATCCCGACCAACTTCCATGCTCACTTCTACAATCAATGCCTCAACCAACACCTGCTGTCGACGCACATCGAGTTTTGCAATGACGCCCTTCATGGTATTCAGCATAGATGGTGGCGCTGTGATCACTACTGCGTTGGTCTGCTCAAGCGCCTGCACATTCACTTCCACTTCTTGCGGACCACCGCCCTCCTTTCCTGCACCAGCTTTAGCGCTGCCACCAACACCCTCAAGAATCGGTTGAATATCTTTTGCGGTGATGTAATTCAAATAAACTACCTGGGTATTACCATCGCCTGATAATGGCAAATCCAGTTTCTGGATCAACTTTCGCATTTGCATACGCAATACAGGATCACCTGTCATCAGGATACTGTTTGATCGCTCATCTGATGTAATACTCAAAGCGCGCGATGGTGGAGCAGCGCCTTCCTTTGCACCCCCTGTTTTCTGCACTAATTCAGCCAGAATTTTTGATACATCTTTTGCGCTGGCAAATTCCAACTTGATAATTTCGATGTCAATTGTGCCGGCCTGGTCAATTCTTCCGATAATGTCCACAATCTGGTCAATATTTCCTGCGCGATCCGCGATAATCAGCGTGTTACTCTCTGGGTAAGCCGCAAGATGCGCACTATTGGGCGTCAATGGCTTGAGCAGACTGATAAGTTGTTGTGCTGCAAGATTCTTGACTTTGACAATCCGGACGACAATATCTTCTTTACCTGCCTTGTTCCCAGAATCCATTACAGGAATCTTTTCCATTTTGGCTTCGGGTTCTGGCAATATTTTGACAGTATCCCCACTTTCCATGACTGCAAGGCCATTGACCTGTAAAGCCGACAGAAAAACCTGCCATGCTTCCTCACGGTTCATAGGCTCCCCTGCCACTATGGTAATTTTCTTACCTGCTACATTGGGATGGACAATCATATTCTTGTCTGTCAGATCTGATGCCCAGCGGATTACATCTTTTACATCAGCATTATCAAACGCGACGGTAACCTTTTGCTCTTTTGATGCAGGATTCTGCGCAGATGCTTCCTGGGAATATCCCTTACCTATGCAAAGCACCGAGAAAAAAACAACCGCAAGATATTGCAGGGTGCGGGGATTAAAAAATTTCATGTCCATCATTGTCATTTTTAAATCTCTTTATACATTCAAAGGTTTTATTGTTCTTCAACTTGTTGCTGATCTTGTCTCGGGTTGCGTTGCAATCTTTCGCGTAATGAAAGGTTTTTCCCACCTGCTGCTGTACCGGCAGAATCTGGCTTAACCCTCGATCCAATCGCCGCAGGAACCTCACTTGCCTTGGGGAAAAACAAGGTCTCGAAGCGCCCCTCCCGTTTCAGCACAACAGAATCAGCGAGCACTTCATGCAGGACAGCGCCCCCAGGAATGCTGTCACCGATATAAAAGCGCCTCGCCTGGCCATCTGCCTGAATGAGCGCACTGGCTTGCTGGGGATCACTATCAGTCATTGCGCCGACCAATACGAGCTTCAGATCCGTCTTCGGAAGATCCTGTGTTGTTGGTGGGGGTGCGACGGTATTGGCCGTAACGTCGCCAAACAAGTGTAAGGCAGCAACCTGCTCCAGCCCCATGCCCGCTTCCTGCACTCCTGCAGACCTTAACCGCAGCTTGTTCTCATCAATGAAGTCACCACGCTGGATAGCTATCAGGCCAGTTATCTGCCATCCGAAAGTCACAAGAACAACCAGCATGGCAACAGCAAACGCCGACCATCCAGGCGCCGCCGGTAACCTCGCTGCTAATACAGTCTGCTCAGACACTCGGCTTAACACCCAATTGGCTTATCTCTCAACCAGATACGACACATTCATCATGGAAAAGTTCACCTGCACCATCGGCTAGCCAACAGGGAACAAGCGATGGAAATTTGCCCACACAGCAGAGGCGAGCAACTCGACAGGTTCATTTCGGAGTTCAGCCAGGTAATGGTATACATCGACCACGTACCGGGGCTCATTGGGCTTACCGCGATGGGGCATGGGGGCAAGCCAGGGCGAATCAGTTTCTACCAACAACCTGTCCAGGGGCAGCTTTTTGGCCACGTCACGCACAGTGTCTGCATTCCGGAAGGTGACAATGCCGGATATTGAAACGTAATACCCTACATCCAACGCCTGATTGGCCATATCCCAATCTTCGGTGAAACAGTGCAAGACACCCGCTGCAGAAGAGTCAACCGAGCGGATCGCATCCAGGGTCTGTCTCCTGGCATTTCGGGTATGCACCACCACTGGCATCGACAGCTCTTTGGCAAGGGCAAGATGCGCATGGAAACTGTCTAACTGGGCAACCTGCACGGCTCGCTCATCGTGGCCTTCATGGTAAAAGTCGAGCCCGGTTTCACCAATGGCTACCACTTTGGGGTGGCTCGCCAACTGCCGCAAGCGGGTAATAACCCCTTCCATTCCAGCAGACAATGCGGGATCAGCAGGATGGTACTCAGAACCCCCGAATTCTGAAGGATGAATACCTACAGAGGCGTAAACGGAAGGATATTGCTCAGCAATATCGACCACACGGTCAATATTGTCGATGCCAATACCAATACAAAGGAAACGCTGTACGCCACGCTCGGCGGCCGCTGCCAGCGCTGCAGCCAGATCGCCGTTATATGGCGCCAGCTTTAATTTATCGAGATGGCAATGTGAATCAAGAAACAAAGAGATTACATCGTATGCGTGGCGCGATCTGATTCAAGCGAGCCGGCGAGATAGGTTTCGATTTTACGCTGGGCGGTATTATCCGGATCATTGAATTGCACACCCACACCGGTTGCCCGGTTGCCCTGGGCTCCCTTGGGTGTGATCCACACGACTTTTCCTGCCAATGGCAATTTTTCGGGCTCTTCCATCAAAGTCAGGAGCATGAATATTTCCTCCCCCAACTTGTAGGTTTTATTGGTTGGTATAAAAAGGCCGCCGCCCTGCAAAAATGGCATATAGGCCGCATACAATACAGCCTTGTCCTTTATAGTTAGCGACAAGATACCTCTGCCTGCACCACCAACACCGATCATGAATCACCCTTCACTATGGTCAAATACTCGGCTTAGCGTATCCGCTAAGCCCTACAGCGTCAAACACTCACAGCGCAGCCAATATTGCTTCTGCCGAGGTCTTTTCCAGCGCTGCCGGATCAATATTCAACAGCTCGACTACACCATTGTTGACGATCATGGCAAAGCGTTTGCAACGAATACCCAATCCAAAACCTGTGCCATCCAGCACCAGACCAAGCGCATGGGTCAACTCAGCACTTCCATCTGCAAGCATCAGGATATGTTCTGCATTCTGCGCTTTCCCCCAGGCACCCATTACAAATGCATCATTCACTGCCATGCATACAACGGTATCAACGCCTTTTGCCTTGATAGCATCCACATTCACGACAAAACCGGGTAAATGGGCCGCCGAGCAAGTAGGCGTAAAAGCCCCAGGAACAGCAAACAGGACTACTTTCTTGCCATCGAATATTTCATCAGTGGTGATGTCAGCCGGGCCTTTTTCTGAAGCGTACTTCAACTTGATGGATGGAATCTTTTCACCGATTGCTATAGTCATACGAATCACCTTATGGATTGTTAGGGGTGGAAAATAAAAACGCCAGCATGTAGCCGGCGTTTTGTTTTAAGTATCAAGTACCGCTGGATATCAGCATATTCCGTATATGGCCAATCGCCTTGGTGGGGTTCAACCCCTTTGGACAGACATCAACGCAGTTCTGGATGCCATGGCAGCGGAACACACTGAACGGGTCATCCAGCTTGGCCAGTCGATCCTCACGAGAGGTGTCACGACTATCAACCAGAAAACGGTAAGCCTGCAACAAACCGGATGGGCCAATAAATTTATCCGGATTCCACCAGAATGATGGGCAAGCGGTTGAACAGCATGCGCACAAAATACACTCATACAAACCGTCAATTTTTTCACGATCCTCAGGTGACTGCTTGCGCTCTTTCGCCGGAGCGGGAGTGTTGTTAATGAGATAAGGCTGCACTTTTTCGTATTGGCGGTAGAACATGCTCATATCGACAACGAGGTCACGAATCACAGGCAAACCGGGCAATGGACGCACAACAATCTTGTTTGGCAAGCTGTTCAGACTGATCAAACATGCCAATCCATTCTTACCATTGATGTTCATGCCGTCTGAACCACAAATCCCTTCACGGCACGAACGACGGAAACTCAAGGTTTCATCAAGTTTTTTCAACTTGATCAAGGCATCCAGCAACATACGCTCAGAGCCATCCAGCTCCAGTTCATAGCGCTGCATGTATGGCTCTTTGTCTTTATCCGGATCGTAACGGTAAACTTCAAAAACTCTTTTATCGCTCATCTCAATATTCTCTCGAAACCTGGGATTCAGACGTCTTTAATTAAAAAGTACGCGCCACTGGCGGCACACTGTCTGCCGTCAGTGGCTTCAATTGCACGGGTTTGTAGTCAAGGCGATTACCTTCCTTGTACCACAAGGTGTGCTTCATCCAGTTCACATCGTCACGATTCGGGCAATCATCATGGGCGTGTGCGCCACGGGACTCCTTGCGCGCTGCAGCTGAAATAATTGTGGCTTTGGCAACTTCGATCAGATTATCCAACTCCAGTGCTTCAATACGTGCCGTATTGAACACCTGTGATTTATCATTCAGATGTACATGCGGGATACGCTTCTCCAGCTCGAGAATTTTTGTAACCCCTTCATCCATCAACTTCTGGGTACGGAATACACCAGCATGCGCCTGCATGTCACGCCGGAGATCGTTGGCAATATCCTGAGCGTACTCACCAGACTTGGTATTGTTCAGGCGATCAATACGCGCGAGCGTTGCATCCAGCGCATCTTTCGGCAGAGCTTTGTGCGCAGCAGGAGCATTGCGCACGGTTTCAACAATGTGATTGCCCGCAGCTTTGCCGAATACAATCAGGTCAAGCAGCGAGTTGGTGCCGAGGCGATTAGCGCCGTGAACGGATACACATGCACACTCCCCGATTGCATAGAAACCATTTACCACACTGCGATGATCACCATTTTTTGGCGCGACTACCTGGCCATGGATATTGGTGGGTATACCACCCATCTGGTAATGGATAGTCGGGACAACAGGAATTGGTTCTTTTGTTGCGTCGACATTGGCAAAGTTCTTGCCGATTTCATATACCGATGGCAAGCGCTTCATGATGGTATCAACGCCAAGATGGGTCAGATCCAGTACCACATAGTCCTTGTTTGGACCACAACCGCGCCCTTCCTTGATTTCCTGGTCCATCGAACGCGACACGAAATCACGCGGCGCCAGATCCTTCAGGTTGGGAGCGTAGCGTTCCATAAAACGCTCGCCAGCAGCGTTACGCAAGATACCACCTTCGCCGCGACAGCCCTCTGTCAGAAGCACGCCAGCACCGGCAACGCCCGTCGGGTGAAATTGCCAGAATTCCATGTCCTGCAAAGGAATACCTGCACGGGCAGCAATACCAAGACCATCACCCGTATTGATGTAGGCATTGGTGGAAGCTGCGTAAATACGACCGGCACCGCCAGTAGCAAACAACGTTGCCTTGGAATGGAAGACGGAAATTTCGCCAGTTTCCAGCTCCATTGCCACCACACCGAGCACATCTCCGTCAGCATCACGCACCAGATCCAGCGCAATCCACTCAACAAAAAATTGCGTGTTGGCTTCAAGGTTTTTTTGGTACAACGTGTGCAGGAGTGCATGACCTGTACGGTCAGCAGCGGCACAAGCACGTTGCACAGGCTTTTCACCATAGTTGGACGTATGGCCACCAAAAGGACGCTGATAAATAGTGCCATCCGGGTTGCGGTCAAACGGCATCCCCATGTGTTCCAGCTCGTACACAACTTTGGGCGCTTCCTGACACATGAATTCAATGGCGTCCTGATCACCTAACCAATCAGAACCTTTGACGGTGTCGTAAAAATGGTAATGCCAATTGTCTTCGCTCATATTACCGAGTGAAGCGCCAATACCGCCTTGCGCAGCAACCGTGTGCGAACGTGTTGGAAATACTTTTGTCAACACGGCGACTTTCAAACCAGCTTGAGCCAGTTGCAGGGAAGCGCGCATGCCTGCGCCGCCACCGCCAACAATCACGGCATCAAAAGTGAGCGTACGGATATTGCTTGTATGTAACGCAGCAGCCATGTCTTACACCCCCCAAACGATAGCAAGACCCCAGAGGGCATAAATCACCAGTACACCAATTACGCTGATTTCAAATACCAACCTGAGTGCAGTCGCTTTAGGACCAAGAAGACGCACAGTAATGTAATCAGTCAACACCGCCCAGATACCAATCCAGGCATGTGCCACAACTGACAGCAGCGTCACTGTGTTAAAGATTTTCATACAGGTCATGTGGTGCAACGTCTGCCATGTACTGTAATCAAGCGATTCGTGTGTAACTAGCCAGCCGACAATAAAAAAGAAATATGCCGCAATCACTACGCCTGAAACACGCTGGATCAGCCAGTCTGACAGGCCGCTACGACCAAAGCTTGTCACTGTCTTTACCATACCCACACCCCCGCCAGCGCAACGCCAATCACTGTAAACACCAACACCAGCACAGCGCCAGTCTTACCACCTTCCAGCGTTTCGCCAATGCCCATGTCCATAACCAGATGCTTGATACCGGCCAGCAGGTGGTAGATAAAAGCAGCCAGCACAGCCCACATAAGCAATTTCATTGGCACAGAGGACAGGCACGCCTGGACAGCAGCAAAGTCCTCGGCCGATTTCAGTGAATAACTGAGCAACCCAAGCAGGATAGCTATGGCGCCAATCAGCGCCACGCCGGATGCACGGTGCAAAATGGAAACGTAGGCAGTGATCGGCAGTTTGATCGTACCGATATCAAGGTTCACAGGTCGTTTATCTGTCACAGGAAGACCCCGGGGTCAGGTTGATAAGTCGGCGCGGATTATAGGGGCATGACTTTTACATGACAAACTAAATGGCCATGTGCCACACAATTAGGTGTGAAATTTCCCTGACTGCCGGAAAGCGCCCCTTTTATGAGCAATTGCTGATATATCGCACTAAAAATGCCCCATGTTCCAGCAATGCATCCCTTCAGCTTTCACTATCTGCGGAAAGCCGCAAAGGGATGAATACTCATGCGGCATTTCATTGACAAACCCCCGAATCTCCCTATAGTTGTGCGGTTTCAGCACATCTGAATTGTGTGCATTTTTGCAGGCCATTGATCCATCCAATCACTGTTGCCCGCTGTTTTCTGGCTCAGGAGCTATCCCCCCATGACTGAAAAGAAAGCCACCCTTACTATTGACGGTCGAGACCCTATTGAACTGGCAATCCGCTCCGGATCGGTCGGCCCGGATGTTATCGACGTCCAGAACATTCTTGCGCAAGGTGGCCACTTCACATACGACCCCGGCTTCATGGCAACCGCAGCTTGCGAGTCAAAGATCACATTCATTGATGGCGACAAAGGCATCCTGCTGCACCGCGGCTACCCTATCGAGCAACTGGCTGAAGAATCTGATTATCTGGAAACCTGCTACCTGTTGCTGAAAGGCGAATTGCCTAATAAAGAACAGAAAATCGCTTTTGACGAGCGCGTCACCCAGCACACGATGGTGCATGACCAGATCCGCAAGTTCTTCGAGGGATTTCGCCGCGATGCACACCCGATGGCAGTTATGTGTGGCGTAGTCGGTGCACTGTCCGCTTTCTATCATGATTCACTTGATGTAACTGATGCCGAGCACCGTGAATCGGTTGCTATCAGGCTGATTGCGAAAATGCCGACCATCGCCGCCATGTGCTACAAGTACAACGTTGGCCAACCGTTTGTGTATCCAGAAAACGATATGGATTACGCATCCAACTTCCTCAATATGATGTTTGCTGTGCCCGCAGCAGAATATGAAGTGAACCCCATCATCGCCAAAGCGATGGATCGGATTTTTATTCTGCACGCAGACCATGAACAAAATGCTTCAACGTCGACTGTGCGCCTTGCCGGCTCCACCGGAGCCAACCCGTATGCCTGTATCGCTTCCGGAATAGCCGCACTGTGGGGACCTGCCCATGGTGGCGCCAATGAGGCCGTGCTGCAAATGCTTGATGAAATAGGCACAGTGAAAAACGTCGATAAATATATCGATAAAGCAAAAGACAAGAACGACAACTTCAAACTGATGGGTTTTGGTCACCGCGTGTACAAGAATTTTGACCCTCGCGCAAAAGTGATGAAGAAAACGTGCGATGAGGTACTCGGCGCGCTGGGTATTAATGATCCACAGCTGGAACTCGCTATGCGCCTGGAAGAAATCGCGCGCTCAGACAGCTATTTTATCGAGAAAAAGCTGTACCCGAATGTCGACTTCTACTCAGGCATCATCCTGAAAGCCATCGGCATCCCGACCAGCATGTTTACAGTGATTTTCGCCTTGGCGCGCACAGTGGGCTGGATATCACACTGGAATGAAATGCTGTCTTCCCCTTACAAGATCGGCCGGCCACGCCAGTTGTACACCGGCAGCCCGCAACGTGATTTTTTGCCAGTGGACAAACGCTAGTCATAATCACCATTGACCTTCAACACCAGTGCCGATGGAGCGGCACTGGCAGCTTGACGGCGATGCCCCATCCGCAATAACTCAAATCCGTTGCGTATCCAGAAAGCCAGGACATCGGTCGCGGCACTAAAACTGCTACCTATGATTTTTATTCCACAGTTTTTCTGATCATCCGTCACCCACTGCAATAACCGCGATCCCAAGCCACGTTGTTGATATTGCGTATGGACTGCGATACGCACTACCCGCGCCACCCGCTGCTGTAAGAATTCTGGCCGGTTAAGGTGTACCGCCAATGTTTGCACGAGCAGATGGCCGCGCGGCCTGCGACGGCCAGCGGCAATTTCTGAAGCCATTCCATCATCAAGACTCCCTTCTTCAACCACCAATGACACAGCAACGGTCTTTCCTGCCAGTGCCAGTCTGTATAAGGACAACATCGGTGCGTCCAACAGAAAACGTAAATCATCTGGCGTTGTCCGATAGTGTGCTGATCGCAGCAAGCCATAGATATCTATCAGCAAATTAGCATTGGCTGCTAATGTCGATTGTTCCAGCTTTTCAAACACTGCCTCTGATATATCGGCATCACTGTCGACGGCGGGTTCTTGTGCGTCCAACAACAGTGATCGATACAGCCAGCGCTCCAGCGGATCATTGGCCGCCCAGCGCACGGGGGCATCGAGCGTCAAGCGTTGCCAACCAGGATCGTGCCGGCTTAATTCACGTAAGAAGCGCAATACAAACCCCTGGCCTGTGCCTTCATAACCATCTGTAGTCGTAGAAAGCAGGACGCGGGGAAAACGCTGCAAAAGTGCCAGCAGTATTGGCTGGGGAATAGCTGCAGCCTCATCAATCAGCAATATATCGGCAAGGATGGATTCATCCTGTAACAACATATCTGGCGCACTGAACGCCAGATTGTCTCCCGCGTGACGGAATACGCTAGCCGCTGCTGCACGTGATGGCGCCACAAGCAGGACATTTTGCCCCTGCTCCTGATATTGCCTGGCAGCAAAGCCCAACAATGCAGACTTCCCATGCCCCCGCCCGGCCAACAGCACAGACACGCCAGAGTGGCCAGACAGTTGCTGTAAGCAATTCTGTTGGGCAAGCGAAGGCTGGCCAGCTGAAATGCCAACCGTTATCAATGGCCAAGGCAACCGGAGTTGATCAGGAAACACAGGGCAATCCTGCTCCTGCAGATGCAGGCAACCCACTTGCTGTAAGGATATATCGAGCGATTGCTGCAGACAGGCAATGAAGCGGTGTGGCAACTGGCGCCAGTCATGCGGGTAACTGGCAAGCCGGTCATAGTCTGGATCAGGCAACAGCGGCCATTGCAGCCAGGGCGGCGTGAGCAACACCAGTACACCACCAGCAACCACCGTGCCGCACACTGCCGCCAATGCATCAGGGTGCAGTCCATCGTGGGCATCAACTATGGCCAGCGCATACTCAGACCCCAGCACCTGGCGTGCCCTGCCAGGCGGTATGGCGCTGGTTGCACGTGTACCAATCCATACAGCATTCATACAGCCCGAAAACAGCCCTGTAGCTGCAGCACAACACCAGTCAGGTGAGCCGGACATTACAAGAATAGCGCGATGCCCGCCCACTTGCGCCTGCTTCATCAGACTGGCCAGAGCAGTCTGGATATCAAGCAATGTTGACGCTGGAATTTCAGTGCTCAAAACGATGATTGCCCCATAGATAGCACCGTGCATAATGGCCAGACACCTATCGTGAGACAAGTGCCGTGCTCGATAAACTCCGTACCGGATATCATGCAGCCCGCCGCATCGGCCAGACCAGCATCGTGCTACAAAAAAGTGGCTGGCGGTGGCTCAATAATCGCGATATGCCTCTGCCGGAACTGGCACGCGACACAGTAGAAGCACTCGGATCAACCTACATCAAGCTAGGACAGTTGATCGCCAGTTCCCCCTCCCTGTTTCCACACGAGTATGTGCAGGCTTTCCAGAGTTGTCTGGATCAAACCACGCCACTGCCCTTTACTGCGATAGAAAAAGTTCTGGTGGGCGAATTCGGACCTACACTATCACGATATTTTCGTGAAATAGACCCAACCCCCCTGGCCTCCGCCTCAATTGCACAAGTGCATGCTGCCCGCCTCTTCAGCGGCGAAGATGTGGTAATAAAAGTACAAAAACCTGGCGTAGAAAACATCCTGACCACCGACTTCCAGTTCATGCAGTTCTCTGCCATGTTACTGGAAAAAATCAGCAAACATATTCCAGAATCGTCTATTACAGATATGGTGGCGGAAATACGCAACGGCATGCTAGAAGAATGTGACTTTCATCGTGAAGCAGAAAATATTGCCACTTATCGACGATTTCTAGACAAGAATGAAATAAAACATGTAACAGTACCCACCGTTTATCACACTGCCTCTAGCAAACGCGTTCTCACAATGGAACGATTTTACGGAGTCCCCCTTTCCAACACAGAGGAAGTACGCAAGCGTTC
>ERZ724527.1341-NODE-1341-length-11532-cov-8.239174_pt1 | contig 11532 bp, 14 predicted proteins | sample MGYA00376060_ERZ724527 | MGnify/ENA primary metagenome ERZ724527 (study PRJEB28724, sample SAMN07190886) | activated sludge metagenome | isolation source: activated sludge of sewage treatment plant in Hong Hong | place: USA: Christiansburg, Virginia | collected...
TGGTCTCCAACACCACCGCCATTGCTGAGGTCTTCTCCAGACTCGATCACAAGTTCGATCTCATGTATGCCAAGCGTGCCTTCGTCCACTGGTACGTCGGAGAGGGTATGGAGGAGGGAGAGTTCTCTGAGGCTCGTGAGGATCTCGCTGCCCTTGAGAAGGACTACGAGGAAGTCGGAATCGAAACCGCCGAAGGTGAGGGAGAGGAGGGTGAAGGATAATGATCAATAAGCCCGGATAAATCCTATCATTCGACAAACTTTCGATTTGAATTAGTTCTTTGAGCAGTCAACTTTCTGCCTCAGAAAAATATTATTATGCACACGAAAGACAAAAGCAGGTGTGGGAATTTCATAGCCCAGCTAAAGGGAGAACCCGACATCGTCCCATTTTTGGTCAAGTTCGAGAACAACCTTGGCTACTACGGCGATTACGACTTTATTGCGCTTAGGAAGGACATTGACATAAGCACCATAGAAAAGAAGCTTAGGGCAAACAAGTACCACACTGTCAAGGAATTTTACAAGGAATTGAAGGTGCATTTCGAAAATTATGCGGTATTCTGTTTCGAAGGCGATGAGATCAACGTTCTAGCCAAAAGGTTCATGAAAATGGTGGCGGAACATGAACGTAGTCATATCCCGGTGAGCGAGGTAGAAGCCAGTGTACACCAACATCATACACCAACCTCGACAGGCCCAAAGAATGTCAAGAGCTCTGATCCAAAGCCAGCGCCCATACAGTGTTTTTAACCTGTAGATCAAGTGAAACGTGCAACCCTCGCTCAAAAACTGTAGATGATTTATCTGCTGAGGACCTACGAGGACAACTTCCAAGAGATCAAAGAGATAGGCGATGCCTACAAGATCGGCAGGATGACTGAAAATGAGTACTCGATCAGACTCGACGGTCTGAACTGGTTGGAGCGACTGCGCAAGTGATGTTAGTAGCTATTACACTACACATATATTGTCGGATATGGTCATTGGGCTGGTTCTTTTTTGTAAAGCTCGTTGATAGCATCTTCGAAGATCTTCTTGGCAAGGTGTCTCTGGAGCTTCATGGTCGGAGTCAGGAGACCACGTGCAGCGAAGGATAAGGGGTTTAGCTTGATCTTCTTGGGGATTTCGAAGCTATGGAGTCCTCCTTCCTTGTTCACTTCCTTGTTTATCTTATCTACAACCAGCTCCGCAATCTTTGGATCATCGCAGAGTTCCTCAAAGGATTTATGGGAGAGTTCTTCCGAATAGTTCTTCACGAACTTTAGAAATTCGTCCTTATTGGGTGTGACCACAGCGACATTAAAGCTTTTCAATGAGTCCCCGTACATGTAGATTTCAGCAACAAGGGGGTGACGGGTGTAAATATTCTCTATTTTCTCCGGAGCGATGTACTCGCCTTGACTGAGTTTGTAGATGTTCTTCTTGCGGTCAATGATTTTCAAAGCTCCGTTTGGTAGCAGTGTGCCAACATCGCCAGTATGCAACCATCCTTCCGAATCCAATGTTTATTTGGTCTTAACTTCGCCGTTGAGATAGGCCTTGAAGTTAGCATCACTTCGGATACAAATTTATCCTGTTGGTGGGTCTTTGTTCGTATAGTAACCCATTTCAGGGATGTCAACAAACTTAAATTCAGCTGATCGACTGATGCCTCCCACATGTCCTGCATGCTTCTCGCCAAGTTGAGTAAACCAACCAGCGTTGGCCTCTGTTTGACCGTAGGCTTCTCGAATATCAATTCCCAAGACCACCATGAAGAACTCCAGCACTTCTATAGCAATAGGAGCTGCACCCGATATGATGAGTCTGAGCCTGCCACCGAAGAGGTCACGCACTGGTTTGAAGACAGTATCGTCGTACGGAGAGGTTGGAATTCCCTTTAACCAATTTTCCCGCTTAACCCTCATTGCCTCCTCAGCAAGTTCCTTCGGGACGTGACTCAACGGTTTGAGCATGCTATAGAATTTATTCAACAGCCGCGGTACAAAAGGAATAATCGTTGGCTTTACCCTTGCCATATCCTTTACAAGGTCTTGTGCGTTCCCCGAGTAAAACCTCACGTTGGCTCCTGCTCCGATGACCCAGAAGCTGAACAGTCGTTCGAAGGTATGTGCTAATGGCAGGTAGCTCAGATGCACATCGGTTGCTTCAAAATGAACATCGTCCTTCAGCCCAAACCAGCAGCTAACGATGTTGTGATGAGATATAATAGCACCCTTTGGTTTTCCCGTGGTTCCACTGGTAAAGTTAATTGAGAAGGTCTGCTCGGGCGATAGCTTTGGTTGAGGCAAATCTAGCTGTTCGTCCAGCAGCTTCGCAAAAGGCAAAAACTGGACGTTTAGGTCTGTGACTTCTTTAATTGATGCCTCATCGACTTCGTCAAAGCACACAATATGCTGGATATTCTTCAGGCTGTCGGGATTTGCCTTCAGGGTATTCTTAAGAGCGTTCTTCGACTGCATCATCAGCGAACCCTTGGTTGACGTCATGATGTTATCAAGGGATTATTTCCCAAAGGACTCGTACAATGCCACACTCACGATGCCGTAACGCATGCAAGCTATGTCAACAAGTAGCCATTCCACTCGGTTGATCGAATGGATGTACAGCAATTCCACTTTGTGTTGCTGAAGCCATGAGCCCAGTCGCTTGGTCTGCTGGTCAACCTGATGGTAAGTCAGGTCTTCCAGGTACCTGTTATCTGCGAACTTCTTTACACTATCGGCCCAAATATCTTGAAGAGTTTGGATATCTGGAGGGGGTTTCACAAGTTTCTCCTTACTGTGAGGACTCCTATAGATGAAGCTCTCACCGGGCTGTCTTTCTCCGACAGGAACTGAATAGATGGTGGACTGTTGTTCCATATCCCTGCCTGCACGAAATATGAAATTAATACGACTTTATACAATGTGTCTATAAATCATTGGGTTTTATTTTCAGTTTGGTTGGAAGGGTGGTCGGTGTTGATTTGACCCACTTTTGCATTCGAATTACTCTTGTCGTACTCCCCGTCGACTACGTTTACATAGTGGCGCCAAAGAGACACCCAGAAGTATCCAGCAATGGCCATCGTAAACGTAATTATGTGAAAAGGGAGCGAGAAGTCTGGTTCGGGAAGTCTATCTATTACGTTCTCAGTATAGTATAGCTTTTGAGGAAGGTCTTCGAAGTCTACTACGACTAAAGCCGGCATAAATTCTTCTCCTCCTTTATCGATGATCTCGTAATGTTCGAAGCCCTTCATAACTTTAAAGTAGGGGATTACCAGCCGAGTAGTCTGAAAGGCACGAAGATAGAAGATGGATATCTTAATGACATGGCGCTTGGGAAGTTAATGGGGACAATTAGGCTCTGGAGAAAGCACTTACACCTTATAATCAAGCTGATGGGTTTCTCCGTTTTCCTTTAGAAGTTCAACGGTGATGTGTTAAACCTCAGGCACGAATTCCCGTTCGAAGTGAGTATAAATTGTTAAACACTTGGTATCTCGAGCTCCTTGGATTTAATGCACCAGCTGAGATGAGAAGCCGTACCATTTACCTACGACCCTCCTGGAATTAAGAAGTAGCCCCACTTCTCTTTCCTCGGAGTGCCTCTCTGAAGGCTGGATAAACTTCTCTCCATAGACTATCTTGCTGAGAGTATCCAACTCGCTGGTTGTAGCACTCGATACTATGGTGGAATGGTCGTACATCTCGCACTTCTGCAGTCTGTTATGAACAAGATTCAAGAAAGGTTCGTCCTGATTGTACTCCGTCATTAACTTCACCGAGTACCTTACACTCGTCTCGCTTGTTCGCTGAAAGTGGAATTCGGCTGCTAAATATTTCCCCTGGAATGCATTTCGAAAGTTTAGTGCAGAAAGAATTCCCGAGTGACCCTTGCATGGTAACATCTCCACCAACTCATTCAGATTCTCAGTACAGAAGTAGTCGTTTGGGTCAGCATATAAAACCATCTTCTTATCACCAAGCAGGAACTACATGCGATATTTTTCATGGTCTGCACTGATGCCGAACGCTCCTTGAAGAGCCATAGAGGTGTGTAGAGTTAGGTTGCAGTCGGCCACCATTTTGATCCCTCTTTTAGGCAGGATCTCCTCGACTGACGGTGGAGCATACCCATAGCCAAATTCAATTTTGAGTTCAGTTAGTGAAGCTTCAGCCTGGAGTGTTTTGAGGAGAAAAACGGGAAGGTAAGGTCTTGGGTTACTTGCCGTAAGGGTTTGCTCAAAGTTAAACTCGAAGATGGCAAGGTGTGAGCGATTCGAAAGGTCGATGCTTCTGAGCGACTCACTTGCCTCGTTGCGCTAATGCACGGGGATAGTATGCGATGGTTGACGATGACTGCTTGCGGTTGCTCCCAGGAAAGTAAGCAGTGCGATTACCAGCAAGTACAGACAGTTACCTCTTGATTGATACGCAAACATTATACGACAGCATAGGAAACTTGCAATCAAGTTCATTCAGAAATCGAGGAAGCATCAGCTTGGACAAGGAGCCAAACCGATCATTTATTAGGCATTCGAATAATCTGCTCGATGCTTGTTCGGGCGATGAGAATATACTATCACGAACTTCATCGAATTTTCTCAAGCTCATACCGTATTTTCATAGCCTAACTGAGCCTGCAGCGGATTTGCTTCGGGAGCGTGGATTTTGCAGAGGTAAACGGATTAATGGTTCCTCCGAAATCCACATTGGCCATATTCTGTCCCCTCCTGCACCCACTTGTCTCCAAGAGAATGGCAGTTCGTTAAAATGTTGCAATTAAACTCGTGCACCTTTTCCCCCGAGTTCCACTGGAATACATACTTCTTGGTTTTGGTTGTGGCTTGGATGACGGAGCCGAGGAACCTGATTTGTCGCGAGAAGTTGAGCCTGGCCATTTCTACTATCACTAACCGTAATTGTCTCGTCAAGCATTAAAACAGGACAAGGATCCAACGGATCAGATCGACGTACCAATTCATCCCCAAATGTTATAATTATACACGCAGCCACCACATGTGATGAATAGAGCCCCAGAGAACCTCGTTTTAGAATGGTCCAGCTGCAGAAATGATCGAACATGTGCGAGAAATGGCAGCTGGGGAACCAGATTGGAAATGTCCTCATTAGCCACTTGCTCTCTCTGCCTATGCCACTTTTGGTTGAGCTTTAACTCCGTAACTGAGAAGATTAAGGATGTCTCCTTTCGCCTTCTCGTTCATTGTCCCAATTATTATAGGATATCGAGTTTTTTTAAGATTATCCTTAAAAGACCTGCTGATCCTTTAAATTCATATGGGCCACTTGCACAAACCAGCGGAAAAATACAAACAGCCAAAATGCCCAAGCAAAGAACTCAAATCAAGTTCGTCGTTATTGGCCAGGTCGACGAAGCCCAACCAGCTACTTTCACGAACGTTCCTCAAGAAGTAAAGGTTCTCACACTCACACCCGTGCCTGTCTCCTGAGATTGGATAGACGTCAATGTTCTCGATTGTTCATACTTGCCTTAGTACCCTCCCACAGTTAACGTTCCTCCCCTTTGATATTTAGCCGAGGCTGTCATTAAGGCAGACGAACAATTTAGAGTTTTACACTTTTACTGGTCAGCTGTGAGATTAAGCTATGTCTTTGCGTTGAGCGAGGTCGCTACTGAGCCAGGTTTGAATATCGGTAACCGATCATAAATACTTATCGGATGTCAGTTCGTTCAGTAGAAACAGAGGATTCAAAAGGAAGTCATAAATTTAAGATAACCTTAAAAAAACTTGTCTTCCTTTAAATCCTATCTTCCCCGTCCCGTTTCTCAGTAAATAATTAGCAATCAAATGGGCAAACAAAAGACTCAAATCAAGTTCGTTGTCATTGGCCAGGTCGATGAGGTGCAGCAGCCTGCCTTTACCTCCATCCCCAAGGAAGCTGAGGTCTTGACCTTCGCTCCTGCGCAAGTGAAGTGCGCTTGATCAGTTCATCGCATTTATGTTCATTAGTGTGTTAACCCTTATGCCTTTAACATCAAACTCTTCCCTAGTTGGTGTTCACCGTGGGATCCGCTTTCCTGTTCATATCCAGTGCACCAGAAAATAATGAAAAGTATGGTTCTTTCGAAGACGAAGAAGTCGACAAAGTTGCATACTCAAGCGTACGCCCTCATAGCTGCGTATGGAGGTGTTGTGCAGTTCACTTTTTCTATCCAAACAAGAACGTATGATGGCTTTGACTGAAAATCGATACTCTGGATCCGTCGTCGCCTCCAAGACTTGAAATGCTTCAAGCATAGAGATCTTGAGTGCCCGCAGATATGATAAACGCTGAAGCAGCGACATTTTACTGCCGATCACTTTGATTCTTCTGCAATATTGCATTCCAGTTATTGACCTTTCATTCGACGCATTCGAGTTGTATTGTATTGATTCCTCCTCTAACTTGCTCCTCTCACTTCCACCCACCCATCTCTCCGTCGAAGTTCAACCAGCAGTACTTGGAATGCTGATATGCTGGTATTCGTTTCGCGATGTTAAAATTCGAGAAAGAGCGTATTGATGATTGGTAGGGAAGCTCGGTGGATGGCGAAGTGGTACAAGCCCAAAGTTGAATACATTATCTCGGAAATTTAGAAGAAAGGTTCATCGTCAAAGAGAGATGCTAGAAAAATCCATCACTCAATAGGGTATCGGTGTTCGACATGGTTTGATATGTGGAACCCGACTTTGTTCTGGGAAATTGATGATAATGAGTACTCAAGGCCCAAATTCCGGAGGTCTGAGTTTAGATGAATCAATTCGGTGGGAGTGGCTGATGGGCCGAATAAGCATCATCTATGTCAGCTCGGTTCATGTACGTTGGACAATTTGTTGACCAGAGAAAGTAGCTATGTTGTTCTGAAACACGCGAAGTCAATTGGAATTCATTCGAAACATACTCTGTTTTATCTTCAAAGCTTCACCTTCAAGGAGCTACTGTCATTAGTGATCAGGGAGCTTCCAAGGACAAGGAGACAAGGAGACAAGGAGGCAAGGAGACAAGGAGACAGAGAACGCTTTCTTCGAAGGAAAAGAGAAAATGGAGAAGCTCAAGCCTCGTATCTGACATTCGTAATGGTGATTTGACTGTGGAAAACTGGGCGACATCTAAGACAATATTGAAGAGGAAGATAGAAATTTATAAAGACGGCAGCTATCCATTCTCAAAGTCTTTTGATTGGCTTTTAGTGATAATCAGATCACTGACGAGAAATTATTGGCGACTGATGTGTTTGGCCATCGTGCAGATCGCGTAAAGTTGTTTTGCAACAAAAAATGGAACACAACGAGAAGATCAAACAAGTTTGGATGAAATTGGATGCTGGAAATAATATCACGAGGAAAGCTTATCTGCGGCAGCATCCTTCAATTCGACAGCCTTATCTGCCACGTTATGAGCCACCTACTTCGCTTTGTCGGCTACATCATGAGCCTTCTCGACTACTTTGTCTTTGGCGTCCTTGGAAAACTCAGCTGCGTTGTGGGCGGCTTGTTTCGTTTTCATTGCGGAATCATGGGCGACATCCTTTGCCTTGTCGGCGAAATCACTGGCTTTTTCGGTTGCCTGATCTTTTAGATCACATGCCTTATCAGCCACATTGTGGGCTACCTACTTAGTCTTTTCTGAAGCATTGTGGGCAACCTCTACAACCTTATCTTTGGCCTAGCAAGCCTTTTAAGCAGCCTTCGTGGCAGCCTGATCAACCTTCTTCCCAGCTTGTTCGAATGACATTGCTTTGCTTTAATTACGAGTTATCGAGGATGTTAAATTTAACGCTTTAAATCGCCAAATCTAGGGTGTTGATGATTTCTGTCGGCTAAATAAAAGGGGCGTAATCGGGCCTCAGCCGAGGAATTGCGACTCTACGGCGATTGTTGGGTATTAGCGCTGGGACCGCTGGTGAGGGTCGGCTCTGCCCTAGGCTACGCGAAAGGTGAACTCGCTGCAGCTGTGGTCTTTCGCTTTGCCGTGAAATTCATGATGGAGGAACGACAGCGTTCCTGCTACGTTTCCGCCAGGAATGTCCGAATCAGCGAGGTTTCGAAGAGTCAGCGATGCCGTCATGCGCAAATGCCCTAACGGCGAGCGTCTATTCTTCTCACACATTGATTTTGATGGGATAGCTGCGTTTCGGTGCCTTTTGTTATGGCCTCGAGCTTATACACTCCATCCGGCCTCCCACTAGCAGTCCTACTGTTCCCCCTCAAAGCACGAAGAGCAGCGCCTCGAGGATAATATTCGCTAATGAGAGCACCTCAAAGTATAGAATTCGATGAAACCCTTAGTGTTGGCCACCACCAAACAGGAGCAGTAGCGGGTGCGACTGTCTAGAGGCCCCGTACGAGTCTCCGGAGAGAGGCGAGCCCGTTTCGATCATTTTAGAAAACACATCTGGACAGCACGGGGACTTGCCTTTGTGGAACGAGCTGGAGGCGTACTAACAGCCTTCATGAAGTTAGAGAGGGTGGCACCTGAAACGTAGTCGCTTCGAATAAGAAAATCCTGGGGCAGCTCCGCACCAAACGCCTCCCTGCCTTTCCTTTGGACTTGGGATTCCGTATCAGCCCCGAACCTTATGGGATCGAGAAAACAGCGGCCTTTTAGTGGTAAAAGTGCCATGCTCCTGCAGCCGTTTTCGAAGCATCTCTTCCTTCCCTCCTTTCGTATGTTAAGGAGGGAAAGTCCTCCACACAAATGGCTTTAGCCAACACTCACCTCCCAACTTCTCATGCTTCTCAGATATGTCAAACCATAAAGCTATCACTTCACAGCATTCTTCAGATCCTTTGCCTTGTTGGCGCATTCGTTCGCGGCATCTTTTGCCTTATCAGCTGCATCGTGAGCGACCTGCTTTGCTTTTTCAGCTACTTCTCGGGCTTTATCAGCTGCTTTTAGTTTCACATCCTTGGAAACTTCGTCAGCATGATGAGCCGCCTCCTTCGTTTTTTGCTCAGCCTCATGGGCCTAGTCCTTCGCCTTGTTCGCAACATCCTTGGCTTTCTCAGCTTCCTTGTGCTTGACATCACAGGCTTGGTCAGCGACATGATGGGCAATTTCCTTAGCCTTGTCGGCTTCCTATCGGGCTGTTTTCTTAGCCAACTCCTTTGCATCAATGGCTTTGTCAGCAGCCTGATCAACCTTCTTCCCAGCTTGTTCGAATGACATTGCTTTGCTTTAATTACGAGTTATCGAGGATGTTAAATTTAACGCTTTAAATCGCCAAATCTAGGGTGTTGATGATTTCTGTCGGCTAAATAAAAGGGGCGTAATCGGGCCTCAGCCGAGGAATTGCGACTCTACGGCGATTGTTGGGTATTAGCGCTGGGACCGCTGGTGAGGGTCGGCTCTGCCCTAGGCTACGCGAAAGGTGAACTCGCTGCAGCTGTGGTCTTTCGCTTTGCCGTGAAATTCATGATGGAGGAACGACAGCGTTCCTGCTACGTTTCCGCCAGGAATGTCCGAATCAGCGAGGTTTCGAAGAGTCAGCGATGCCGTCATGCGCAAATGCCCTAACGGCGAGCGTCTATTCTTCTCACACATTGATTTTGATGGGATAGCTGCGTTTCGGTGCCTTTTGTTATGGCCTCGAGCTTATACACTCCATCCGGCCTCCCACTAGCAGTCCTACTGTTCCCCCTCAAAGCACGAAGAGCAGCGCCTCGAGGATAATATTCGCTAATGAGAGCACCTCAAAGTATAGAATTCGATGAAACCCTTAGTGTTGGCCACCACCAAACAGGAGCAGTAGCGGGTGCGACTGTCTAGAGGCCCCGTACGAGTCTCCGGAGAGAGGCGAGCCCGTTTCGATCATTTTAGAAAACACATCTGGACAGCACGGGGACTTGCCTTTGTGGAACGAGCTGGAGGCGTACTAACAGCCTTCATGAAGTTAGAGAGGGTGGCACCTGAAACGTAGTCGCTTCGAATAAGAAAATCCTGGGGCAGCTCCGCACCAAACGCCTCCCTGCCTTTCCTTTGGACTTGGGATTCCGTATCAGCCCCGAACCTTATGGGATCGAGAAAACAGCGGCCTTTTAGTGGTAAAAGTGCCATGCTCCTGCAGCCGTTTTCGAAGCATCTCTTCCTTCCCTCCTTTCGTATGTTAAGGAGGGAAAGTCCTCCACACAAATGGCTTTAGCCAACACTCACCTCCCAACTTCTCATGCTTCTCAGATATGTCAAACCATAAAGCTATCACTTCACAGCATTCTTCAGATCCTTTGCCTTGTCGGCGGCATCCTTAGCGGCATCTTTTGCCTTATCAGCTGCATCGTGAGCGACCTGCTTTGCCTTGTCAGCTTCTTCGGTAGCCTTATCTGCCGCCTTTTTGTTGGCATCCTGAGCAACCTCAGCAGCCTTTTGAGCGGTTTCCTTCTGCTTAGCATCAGCAGCCTTCTCAGCAGCCTTCGTGGCAGCCTGATCAACCTTCTTCCCAGCTTGTTCGAATGACATTGCTTTGCTTTAATTACGAGTTATCGAGGATGTTAAATTTAACGCTTTAAATCGCCAAATCTAGGGTGTTGATGATTTCTGTCGGCTAAATAAAAGGGGCGTAATCGGGCCTCAGCCGAGGAATTGCGACTCTACGGCGATTGTTGGGTATTAGCGCTGGGACCGCTGGTGAGGGTCGGCTCTGCCCTAGGCTACGCGAAAGGTGAACTCGCTGCAGCTGTGGTCTTTCGCTTTGCCGTGAAATTCATGATGGAGGAACGACAGCGTTCCTGCTACGTTTCCGCCAGGAATGTCCGAATCAGCGAGGTTTCGAAGAGTCAGCGATGCCGTCATGCGCAAATGCCCTAACGGCGAGCGTCTATTCTTCTCACACATTGATTTTGATGGGATAGCTGCGTTTCGGTGCCTTTTGTTATGGCCTCGAGCTTATACACTCCATCCGGCCTCCCACTAGCAGTCCTACTGTTCCCCCTCAAAGCACGAAGAGCAGCGCCTCGAGGATAATATTCGCTAATGAGAGCACCTCAAAGTATAGAATTCGATGAAACCCTTAGTGTTGGCCACCACCAAACAGGAGCAGTAGCGGGTGCGACTGTCTAGAGGCCCCGTACGAGTCTCCGGAGAGAGGCGAGCCCGTTTCGATCATTTTAGAAAACACATCTGGACAGCACGGGGACTTGCCTTTGTGGAACGAGCTGGAGGCGTACTAACAGCCTTCATGAAGTTAGAGAGGGTGGCACCTGAAACGTAGTCGCTTCGAATAAGAAAATCCTGGGGCAGCTCCGCACCAAACGCCTCCCTGCCTTTCCTTTGGACTTGGGATTCCGTATCAGCCCCGAACCTTATGGGATCGAGAAAACAGCGGCCTTTTAGTGGTAAAAGTGCCATGCTCCTGCAGCCGTTTTCGAAGCATCTCTTCCTTCCCTCCTTTCGTATGTTAAGGAGGGAAAGTCCTCCACACAAATGGCTTTAGCCAACACTCACCTCCCAACTTCTCATGCTTCTCAGATATGTCAAACCATAAAGCTATCACTTCACAGCATTCTTCAGATCCTTTGCCTTGT
>ERZ724527.1343-NODE-1343-length-11529-cov-4.594823_pt1 | contig 11529 bp, 11 predicted proteins | sample MGYA00376060_ERZ724527 | MGnify/ENA primary metagenome ERZ724527 (study PRJEB28724, sample SAMN07190886) | activated sludge metagenome | isolation source: activated sludge of sewage treatment plant in Hong Hong | place: USA: Christiansburg, Virginia | collected...
CCCCGGTGAAGGTGCGGTCCTGGTGGTAGCGGGTGGGCATGAGGTGCTAGCGTCTTGATGTGCGCCTGGTCCAATAGAGCAGTGAAGCGCAACACATCACGAACAGGATGGAGGAGCCTACGACTACCGACACCAACCAGATCTCGACCCTGTGGTAGCCAGGGAAGATCCAGCCGACCAAGTGTTCGGAAAGCGGGAAAATGAACGCCAAGGTCAACAGCGCGTAGGCAAGCAGATGCCAAGCGAGGAGCTTCCAGCGGCTCATTGTTGCACGGTGAGGGGTGGGCATGGTGCGAGCGGACGAATATCAGGTTCCCCCGAACACCCGCGACCAAGCCGGGAGGACCTCCTTCTGATAGAACTGCCAACGCTTTTCCGCTTCATCCAACACGGACTGAAAACGCGGGATCATCTCCGGGTTCGCGGTCCAGTGGCTCGCGGGGACTTCGACAACTCGTTTCAGGAGGTATCCAGGGTACATGTCCCCACCCGCCCAGGGGTCTTCACGCAACAGGTCGATCGCCACGGGGATCAGGAATTGCAGGCCGATCTCCTGTCCGATCAGCGTTCCCAGATCTTCGACGCCCAGGTCCTTCAGCGGCACATGGCGCAGGCGGTGGCACTCGGTCACCAGGTGCGAGTCGTAGGTCGGCGGACCCCAGTCCTTGCCTTCGAGATCGGTGAGGGTGCGGTGGAGGGAGTCAGGGTTGTTCAAGGGTAATTCTCTGTCGGTGTATGAGTGCAAAAGAGAGGCATTTCTCATACACTTGCTTTGGCAATCAAGACCATCCACCACACTCCAAGAGAAAACAATGAGGACAATGGTTGTGACCGGCGCGTTCGCCACTCATACCACGAGACTGTGGAATTACTACGTCTGTCCTCGGAGTTGGGGTGCTCGCGAAGTCGAAGTCATCACGGTGAACTACTTGTCCCGGTTGCAGTACGTGGGCAGGGTGGTCAGGCCGCTGGTCGAGTGGAACTACGATGCCGGGACCGAGGCGATCGGACCTCGGACGGCAATGAGCGGAATGAGTGCTGCTGTGCAGAACGACCTTCATCAGTTCCGGTCATTATTGAACAGTGGGGACCACTTGCTCTTTCTGTTGGAGCCGATTTATTTGGCAGGTTGCGGCCCGGACCTCATGTACGGCGGAACGGGGCCTTTCACGCAGAGCCATCGGTATTTTGACAGTCTTGATGAGATGCTGCTTGCACACAGGACCGGCGACCAGGGACCAGACCATACCTATGAGCAGGGGACGTCCGCGATTGATGGCGAGGTAATTGATCCTTAGGTGAAGTGGCGGGTAGTCCGGACTTGGGAACATAGTGACAACGCCGGGATTGCACAAAGATGGCAGGCCAAGAGAAAGGATAGAGTAATCAGAACGCACGAAGCCATGAGACTCCGCACCCTTGTAACCCATCTCCTCGTCGGAGCTGCGTTTGCGCAGGCATTTGCCCAAGAAGGCAAGACAAATCGCAAAGGAGAACGAATCGGCGAATGGCTGATTGTGTGCGCAATGAAGGAAGGTGGGGTAGAGCACTTTCCAAACTCGGACCTCGTGGACTGGTCTGCATCACTGGTGCCGGTGGATGATGAGACCTATGCCGGAATTGCTCAGAAGAGGGCGATATCAACTCATGGAGAGAATCTCCAAAGCGTGTATATCGAATCTTGCGAGTATCGGGATGGTTTGAAACAAGGCCCATTCAATGTTAAGTACTATCCATATAGGGCAGGAAGTGGTATCGATGTGGCGAATGGGAAGACCATGCTCAATGGGCTCTATGTCAATGGTATGCTACACGGGAAGGTGAGTATGGGTGATTCTTATGCAGATGGGATACGAGCTTGCGAAATTGAATACGACAATGGAAGAGTAGTCGACCAGACGATTGTGTTTCAGTACGCTAGTTATGGCCATGTCAACCTCCCGAGTGTTAATCAGATAATTGGTGCAACACCTTACATGACAATAGCCGCAGGTAAAGTAGTAGAAGACTTTAGAGAGATAGGCAAGAACCAGAACGACAAGAAGTGGTGCCGGACAATGCACCTGAGTGCGACAGAACAAGTGGAAATGAGGTATTCAGTAACTGCGCCACCACTTAGGTACTGCACGTTTGGCAAGGAGGAGGTCGACTGGATTTCCAAAGGATTTGCTTATACAGAGGTTTTGTGCAACAGGTACATTGAAGGCAAATGGTCTTACTCAGGCCCTTATAGAGTCTTTCTAGTTGCAGACCATGTCAACAACAATGCGAGCGTCGACATTGCTCAATTTGCAGACACCACACAACTGGTCGCCAGTTTTTCTCTGGTAAAGTCTCAGCTCCATGGACCCGCATCTATATGGCGAAGGGGTCAGAATGGGAAGAGTGGCGATTCCCCATGGATGACAGTCGAGTATCAAAACCATCGCCTTTCCGGATTAGCCAAGATGCACTTTGGCGATGGAAAGTTGGCCGTCGTGGCGGAGTTTTGGAATGGGTCCTTGGATGGACTGGTAGAGATCTACGGAGCGAGCGACGAGCGTTATTGGCCCTATCACTTGGGCACGAAGGTTAAGGGCTCTGCGCGATGTATGAACGCCCCGTTCTTCGAGGGGACAATAGTTCCGATGAGGAATTGGTTGCAAATCATCGCTGATAAGGGCGAAGCCTTGAACACTGAATCACCCTATGGTCTTTACGCAAGGGGCGTGTATAAGCCTATTGAAGTTGAAGGGGAGGTTTATTCAATGCCAGCAAGCGACATAGAGTATTACTGGGACGGGAAGCGAGTTGCAAAGCTGGTTGCAAACCCCGAGGATATAGCGAACCCCAAGGATGTGCTTTTCTATGATAATTCTGGGAAGTTGGTCTATTCAGTCAAGCAGATAGCCGGCGAGATTCTCCGTAATGAGGAAGAGCGTCAAAAGGAGAAAGAAAGGCTGTTGAAGGAACCTTTCACTTGTGCATGGTGCAGTCGTGAGTCCATAATGAAGAACGCCGTGATGTGGATTGATTGCAAATGTTTCGATCGTGTTGATGAGCCCGTTGAGATCGCCGGTGGTCTTGTGGGTAAGTGGTTCTGCTCAAGGGCTTGCGCAAGTGAGGCAAACAAGTCTTGTTGTACCCAATCTGGGTATCACTACTGAGGCTTGAAAGCGAAACCGCGGTGGCGAGAAGGACTACCCCTGCACCGCCGCGATCCCCGGCAACACCTTGCCTTCGAGGTATTCCAGCATGGCGCCACCGCCGGTGCTCACGTAGCTGATCTTGTCGGCCAGGCCGAACTGGTTCACCGCGGCCACGCTGTCGCCGCCGCCCACGAGGCTGAAGGCGCCCTTCTGCGTGGCCTCGGCCACGGCGTTCGCAATGGCGATGGTGCCTTGTTGGAAGGGCTTCATCTCGAACACGCCCATGGGGCCGTTCCACAGGATGGTCCTGCTGCCGAGGATGGCAGCGCGGAACGCTTCGATGCTCTTGGGGCCGATGTCCAGGGCCATCCAGCCATCGGGCACGGCATCGGCGGCGCACTGGTCGGTGTTGGCGGTCTCGGCGAAGGCATCGGCCACCACGGCGTCCGTGGGGATGTGCAGCTTCACGCCCTTGGCCTTGGCCTTTTCGATGATGCCGCGCGCGGTGTCGAGCAGATCCTCTTCCACCAGGCTGGCGCCGGTCTGTCCGCCCATGGCCTTCACGAAGGTGTTCGCCATGCCACCGCCGATGATGAGCTCGTTACAGCTGCTCAGCAGGTTCTCCAGCACCTCGATCTTACTGCTCACCTTGCTACCGCCCACGATCGCGGTCATGGGACGTTGCGGATCGCCGAGCACCTTGCCCACACTGTCGATCTCGGCCTGCATCAGGTAGCCGAACAGCTTGGCTGTGGGGAAGAACTTGGCCACGATGGTGGTGCTGGCGTGCGCGCGGTGCGCCGTGCCGAAGGCGTCGTTCACGTACACATCACCGAGCTCGCTCAGGGTCTTGCTGAAGGCTTCATCGCCTGCCTCCTCTTCGGGGTGGAAACGGAGGTTCTCAAGCACCAAGACTTCGCCGGGCTTCAATGCCGCGGCCTTCGCCTTGGCATCGGCCCCCACGCAGTCCGTGGCGAAAAGTACCGGCTTACCGAGCAGAACAGCGAGGTGTTCGGCCACGGGCTTCAGGCTCATTGCGGGGTTCACCTTGCCTTTGGGTCGGCCCAGGTGGCTCATGAGGATGGCGCTGCCGCCGTCGCTGAGGATCTTGTTCACGGTGCGAACGATGGCGCGGGCACGACTGTCATCCGTGACCTTGCCGTTGGCATCCTGTGGTACGTTGAGGTCCACGCGGACAAGGGCTTTCTTGCCCGCGAAGTTGGTTGTGTCCATGGTGAGCATGGGGGCGAAAGTATCACGCGTGGGAGAGACGTTGATGGTTGTTCGTTGTTCGCGCAGATCGCTTTGCACGATGCACGAACAACGATGCACGAGGACGACCGAATACCTTCGCGGCGATGCTGTTCCAGTCCGTCATCGGCCACGCCACATTGAAGGCGAAGCTCATCGGCAACGTCCGTGAAGGGCGTGTGCCGCACGCACAGTTCTTCCTCGGTCCCCGGGGCAGCGGCGCGCTTCCTCTGGCATTGGCCTATGCGCGTTACCTGTTGTGCACTGAACGAAGCGCTTCGGACAGCTGTGGGGAATGCCCGAGCTGCAAGCAGCTGGATAAGCTCACGCACCCTGACCTGCACCTGATCTTCCCGATCTTCCTGAACGAGAAATCGAAGACATGCGACCCGCACACCCCGGCTTGGCGCAACTTGGTGCTGAAGGAGCCCTACCTCGATGATACGCTTTGGCGTGAAGAACAGGAAGGGGGTGACAACAAGCAGCTGCGCATGGGCGTGGACATCGCCCAAGAGATCCAGCGGAAGCTGAGCATGAAGTCCTATTCCGGTGGCTGGAAAGTGATGCTGATCTGGCTGCCCGAGTTCGTTGACCCGACCGCAGCGAACAAGCTGCTGAAACTGCTGGAGGAACCCGAGCCCAACACGGCCATCGTGATGGTGGGCCACAACCCCGAGCTCATGCTCTCCACCATCCTGAGCCGTGTGCAGTTGGTGAAGGTGCCGGCCCTCGGCGCGTTGGAGGTGAAGGAGGCCCTGCAGGAGCGCTTCCCCGACCTGAAGGGAGAGGACGCGCTCACCATCGCGGTGCGCAGCGACGGCGACCTGCTGGAGGCCACGGCCATGGCGGGCAAGAGCGAGGAAGAACTGTTCGTGCTGTTCCGCGACTGGCTGCGGGCCTGCTACGGCAACAAAGTGACCGACATCAACGAGTTCGCCGAGCACTTCCAGAAGATGGGCCGCGAACGTCAGAAAGCCTTGATGCGCTACGGCCTCTACCTGATCCGCCAGTGCGTGATGCAGTGGCAGCGGGTGTCCGCGCTCGTAACCGTGAGCGGTGGCGAGCAGGAGTTCGTGCAGAAGTTCGCCAACCTGCTGAACGAGCACAACGTGGAAGGCATCCGCCAGGAACTGGAAACGGCCCACGGCCACCTGGAACGCAATGCCAACCCCAAGCTCCTGTTCGTGGACCTGAGCTACCGGCTGACCGCATTGTTGCGGGGACGGTAGATACGGGTGCATCGCACAACGCACTGTTCAGATCCTTTGAGAAGCGGACCGTGCGCCGTGATCCGGCGGTCTATTTTCGGGCAAGCACAGCTACTTATGCGCACACCGATGCTTCTCTTCGGCCTCGTTGTAAGCCTCTCCGGTTCCGCCCAGGGCAGTGCACAGACCTTCTATGTGATCCCGCCGCCGAACGGGTGTGACGGAGTGTGGGCGGTGGATGGGACCGCGCTTTTCGCCAATTGCCCCGGCCCGTACAACTACTTTGTGGACCCATTCGGGTGTGCCAACTGGATGCAGCCATCCTTCAGTGGTGATACGATCTTCTATCCGCTCTGTTCGTTACCCTGTGACCTGACCCTGACCTGCGGAGATGGCTCTATGGTCATGTGTCAGACCGGAGGGTTCACCGATGTTAAGGAGCTGGCTGAAGAGCTGGCCCTCACGCTTTCGCAGACTACAGACCTCCTTCAACTCCACCTGAACCGGCCCGTTCCCGAAGCCAGACTGACCGTGTATGACCTGCAGGGCCGCCTGGTGCTGGCCCCGCGCTTGGGAGGGGGTGATCACTGGAGTCTGGACCGCTCAGTGCTGTCGGCCGGAGCTGTCGTGGTCGTTTTGTCCACCGGGGCGGAGCGGCTTGTGCGCAGCACGGTGTTGATGCCCTGAGACCGGACCTCGGGCGCGGTACCCCATCCGTCCTATCTTCGCCCCTAGCCCGTTGGACGCGGGCATGGACGATAACCAACGGACTATCAGCGGGATGGGATGTGCGAGCTGCAGCAGTGGAAAGGACGGTAAGCCGGCCGGGTGCAAGAGCAATGGCTACTGCAGTTCCAGCGGTTGCAACAAGCTGGAGGTGTTCGATTGGCTTGCTGGCGTTCCGCTGGCGAGCGGTGTTTCGCCCTTCGATGTCATCGAGGTCCGTTTCAAGAACACGCGCAAGGCCTTTTACCGCAACACCAGCAACATCCAACTGATGCCCGGAGACCTGGTGGTGGTGGATGACGCCCCGGGTCATGATGTCGGCATGGTGAGCCTGACCGGTGAGTTGGTGCGCGTGCAGATGGACCGCCGGGGCTCGGCGACGGAGAGCTACGATCTTCGCAAGGTGCTGCGGGTGGCCACCCAGGAGGATGTGGACCGCTGGCACGTGGCGCGCAAGCTGGAGGATGAGACCATGTTCGCCGCCCGGCAACTGGTGGGCGAGGCCCGTTTGGACATGAAGGTGACCGACGTGGAGTACCAAGGCGATGGCACCAAGGCCACCTTCTTCTACACCGCTGAACAGCGCATCGATTTCCGCGGCATCCTGCGCACCCTCAGCGACCGATTCAAGGTGAAGATCGAGATGAAGCAGATCGGCGCGCGCCAGGAGACCGGCCGCATCGGGGGCATCGGCAGCTGCGGGCGCGAGCTCTGCTGCAGCACCTGGCTCACCGACTTCCGCAGTGTGACCACCAGCGCAGCACGCTACCAGCAGCTCGCCCTGAACCCCCAGAAGCTCGCTGGCCAATGCGGCAAGTTGAAGTGCTGCCTGAACTACGAGCTCGACATGTACATCGAGGCGATCAAGAGCTATCCCTCGCAGAATGCCAAGTTGAAGACCAAGCAGGGCACCGGCATGCACATGAAGACCGACATCTTCAGTGAGCGCATGTGGTACCTGTTCAAGAACCCTGGCAGCGCCTCGGTGATGGCCGGTTTCCCGATCGAAGTGGTGCGCGACATCCTTGCGCAGAACAAGCAGGGCATTGAGCCCGAGGTCGACCTGCAGATGGTGGACGCCGAGGAGAAGGCCAAGGCACCGGTGGAAGCCACCTACGAGAACGTCGTGGGCCAGGACGAGCTGACGCGCTTCGACAGCAAGATCAAGAGCGGCAAGCGCTCCAAAGGCCGTGGTGGCCGGGACCGCGACCGGAAGCCGCAAGGGGGTGGAGCCCAGGCCGGCGCAGGTCCGCGTCCCGAAGGTGGTGCCCCCAACAGGGAACCCCGTCCTGATCGTGGCCCTAGGCCCGACCGTGGTCCGCGTCCCGATCGTGGCCCCAAGCCTGAAGGAGGTGGCGCCAATGAACGAGGTCCCCGCCCCGAACGTGGTCCGAACGACCGTGGCCCGCGCCGTGAGCGAGGTCGGGGCGGTCGTGGAAGAGGCCCCAAGCCAGGCGGTGATGCACCTTCCAGTCCCCCCCCGGCTGCGTGAACCGGTGGTGCGCCCCTTTGTTCGGAGCGGCCCTTTTGTTCATGGGCTGCGATGGTGACATTGTCCACCAGAGCGATCAGCCCGTGCAGAACGGCTCATGGGACCGCGCGTGGAAGCCGGAGTTCGCAGTGGACATCACCGATACCGTCAATCCGCACAACGTCTTCATCGACATCCGCCATACCGGTGATTACCCGTACAGCGACCTCTACCTCTTCATCACCGCCACTGGACCCGGCATGGCGCCCATGCGCGATACCGTGGACTGTCTGTTGGCCGATGCCGATGGGCGGTGGTACGGCAAAGGCCAGGGCTTCATCTTCGCGGACCGCATCGAGGCCGAAGTGCTATACCAGCTGAACAGACGCTTTCCGCGCAAGGGGCGTTATACGTTCCAGCTCGAACAGGCCATGCGCACCGAGAAGCTCCCCGGTGTGATCGATGTAGGCCTCAGCGTGAAACGAGCTCCCGCACAAGGCGGATGATCCGGCAACATGGCCAAGGAAGTGAACACCGGTAACGCGAAGCGCAGCATGCTCTACAAGCTCTGGTGGCTCGTCGTGCTCAGCCCCGTCGTTGGCCTGCTGACCATGTTGTTGATCGCTGCGAACAGCGACCTTCCCAGCACAAGCGAACTGCAGAATCCGCGCAGTGACCTTGCCACCGCGATCCTGTTCAGCGACGGCAGCCAGATGGGTCAGTACTACAAGGAGAACCGCATCCCCGTGGATTACGACCGCATCAGTCCGCACGTGGTCAACGCGCTGATCGCGACGGAGGACGAACGCTTCCGGGATCATGGCGGCATCGATGTGCGCGGCACCTTACGCGCAGCGGTCTATCTAGGGAAGAAGGGTGGTGCCAGCACCATCACCCAACAGCTGGCCAAGATGCTCTTCACCGAGAAGCCGGGCAGCTCCCTCACCCGCGTGTTCCAGAAGTTCCAGGAGTGGATCATCGCTGCTCGACTGGAGCGCCAGTACACCAAGGACGAGATCATCGCACTGTACCTGAACCGCTTCGACTGGATCCACCAGGCCGTAGGCATCAACAGCGCCGCCCACATCTACTTCAGCACCACCCCCGACTCCTTGAAGGCCGAGGAAGCCGCGCTGCTGGTGGGCATGTGCAAGAATCCTTCGCTCTTCGACCCCATCCGCAGGCCGGACACCACGCTCACCCGCCGCATGGTCGTGCTCGATCAGATGCGGCGCAACGGCTTCCTCACAGTGCAGCAGTACGACTCGCTGAAGTTGTTGCCGATCGGTTTGAAGTACCAGCGTGTGGACCACACGGAAGGTCCGGCCCCGTACTTCCGCGAAGTGCTCCGCTCACAGTTGCAGGAGCTACTGAACAAGCGCGATCCCAAGACAGGCGAATTGCTGATCGCCAAGGTGGATGAGGATGGCAAGAAAGTGCCCTACGACATCTACACCGATGGTCTACGCATCTACACCACCATCGACCGGCGCATGCAATCCTATGGGGAGTGGGCCATGCGCCAGCACTTGGGCACCGAGCTTCAGCCGCAGTTCTGGAAGGACATCAAGGACAAGAAGAACAAGCCCTTCGACTTCCGCGTGAGCAAGGAGGAAGTGGCGCAGATCATGGAAACGGCCATGAAGCGCAGCGATCGCTACCGCACGCTCACCGGCAAGCGCTGTGGCAACTGCGAGCGTCCCGAGCGTTACATCGTGAAAGCCAAGAAGGACGGAATGCCCCACTTCCACTGCGACCCCGACAAGGGTGGTTGTGACACGTGGTGGCCCGTGGTCAAAGAGAGCGAGATCCCTGCGGTGTTCGATGCAAGCACCAAGATGCGTGTGTTCACGTGGAAGGGAGAGATCGATACGGTGATGAGCCCCAATGACAGCATCCGCTATTACAAGAGCTTCCTGCAAAGTGGCCTGCTTAGCATGGATCCGCACACGGGCTTCGTGCGCTCCTGGGTCGGTGGCATCGACTTCAAGCACTTCCAATATGATCACGTGCAGCAGGCACGCCGTCAGGTCGGATCGACCTTCAAGCCGTTCGTGTACGCCACTGCCATGCGCGAAGGCTTGGATCCCTGTTTCCAGCTGCCCAACCAGAAGGTCTGTTTCGACATGCCACCGGGGCAGCCCGATTGGTGTCCGGAGAACAGTGATGCCAAGTATGGAGGCATGATCACATTGAAGTATGCCCTGGCCAACTCGGTGAACACCGCCACGGCCTGGCTGATGAAACAGTACAGCCCCGAAGCGGTGACCGTGCTGGCACACCACATGGGCGTAAAGAGCAAATTGGACCCCGTGCCTTCACTGTGCCTCGGTGTCGCCGACCTCACCCTGATGGAGATGACCGGTGCGTTCTCCGCGTTCGCCAACCAGGGTGTGTACATCGAACCGATCGTGTTCACCCGCATAGAGGACAAGAACGGCAACGCCATCTACGATATGGTGCCGAAGACCGAAGAGGCCCTGGACGAGCGCACGGCCTACATCATGCTAGACATGTTGAAGGGCGTTATGGACGGAGGCACCGGCACACGGTTGCGCATGGGTTGGGGCAACCGCGCCAAGTATGGCAACATCAAGTTCCCCACGGCAGGCAAAACGGGCACCACGCAGAACAACAGCGATGGTTGGTTCATCGGCATCACACCCGATCTGGTCACCGGTGTGTGGACCGGCGCGGAGGACCGCAGTGTACGCTTCAGCCGCACGGACCTCGGCCAAGGCGCGAACATGGCGTTGCCGATCTACGGTTATTACATGAACAAGGTCTACGCCGACAGCAGCATTACCATCAGCACTGGCGATTTCGAGCGGCCGCCTGGAGACCTTGGCGTGGAGCTGAACTGCCGTGGCCAGAAACCCTCCGGTGAGGGTGAAGGAGGGGAAGAGGGTGGAGGTGAAGGGCCCACATGGGATTGAGCGACCACACAGCCTAGGATCCGAGCGAGGTCGACGGGTATCTTCGTTGCGCTATTTCCTTCAGCATGAACAAAGTGGTGGCGAACGCCGAAGCGGCCCTGGAGGGCTTGCGTGACGGCATGACCTTGATGGTGGGCGGTTTCGGCCTGTGCGGCATCCCGGAGAACAGCATAACGGCCTTGGTGCGTTCCGGTGTGAAGGGCCTCACCTGCATCAGCAACAACGCAGGGGTGGACGACTTTGGCCTCGGCCTATTGCTGCAGACCAAGCAGATCCGCAAGATGATCAGCAGCTATGTGGGCGAGAACGAGGAGTTCGAGCGCCAGATGCTGAGCGGCGAGCTGGAGGTGGAGTTGATCCCCCAAGGCACATTGGCCGAACGCTGCCGCGCGGGTGGTGCAGGTATCCCCGCCTTCTTCACGCCTGCCGGCTACGGTACCGAAGTGGCCGTTGGCAAGGAAACGCGCGAGTTCGAGGGCAAGCACTACGTGATGGAGCAGTGGCTGCGGTCCGACTTCAGCATCGTGAAGGCCTGGAAGGGTGATCCGTTCGGTAACCTCGTCTACAAACACACGGCACGCAACTTCAACCCCATGATGGCCATGGCCGGCAAGATCACCGTTGCCGAGGTGGAGGAGTTGGTGCCCGCAGGTGCGCTGGACCCCGATGAGATCCATACGCCAGGGATCTTCGTTACCCGCATCTTCCAAGGGACGAACTACGAGAAGCGCATTGAGCAGCGCACGGTCCGGAAGCGTGGCTGAGCAGAGGATGCCCATGCGCGAGCGCAGAGCCTTCCAGCTACTGAC
>ERZ724527.1346-NODE-1346-length-11509-cov-3.775188_pt1 | contig 11509 bp, 11 predicted proteins | sample MGYA00376060_ERZ724527 | MGnify/ENA primary metagenome ERZ724527 (study PRJEB28724, sample SAMN07190886) | activated sludge metagenome | isolation source: activated sludge of sewage treatment plant in Hong Hong | place: USA: Christiansburg, Virginia | collected...
GCCAATCCGGACGGTTACGTGACGATGCCCAACGTCAATGTGGTCGAGGAAATGACCAACATGATTTCCGCCCCCCGTGCCTACCAGACCAACGCGGACGTGATGGGCACCGCCAAGAGACTGATGGAAAAGACCCTGGCCATCGGCCAGTAAGCACCGGACAACGATCATGAGCACCGTCAATTCCACGACCTCCGCCGACGTCATCGCCGCCCTCCAGAAATCCTCGACCAGTTCCACGTCGAAGACCGAAGAGGCTCAGACCCGCTTCCTCAAGCTGCTCACCGAGCAATTGAAGAACCAGGACCCCCTCAACCCCATGGACAACGCCCAGATGACCTCCCAGCTGGCCCAGATCAGCACCGTGGATGGTATCGACAAGCTGAACAAGACGCTGACCTCCCTCCTGGAAGGCAGCCAGTCCAACGAGGTCTTGCAGGCCGCCGCTTTGGTGGGTAAGGGCGTGATGGTCGAAGGCACCAACCTGACCCTCTCCGGTAGCAAGGCCTACGGGGGTTTCGAACTGGCCACGGCGGCCGACAAGGTGACCGTGACCATCAAGGACTCCAAGGGTCTGGAGGTGCGCAAGATGGAGCTGGGCTCCTCCGACGCCGGTGTCTTCAACTTCGCGTGGGACGGCAAGTCCACCAATGGCACCCAGGCGGTGGATGGCAAGTACACCATCAGCGTCAGTGCCACCCGGGGCAGCGAGACCGTCAAGACGACAGCCCTGGCGCTGTCCACCGTCAATAGCGTGCTGCGCACGGGCAGCGGCAGCGTATCCCTCGATGTGGGCTCCGGCAATCTCGTGAGCCTGTCCGACATCAAGCAGATTCTGTAAGCGGAGGCAAAAATGGCATTCCAGCAAGGTTTGAGCGGTCTCTCCATCGCTTCCAAGGCCCTCGACGCCATCAGCAACAACGTGTCCAACTCGGGCACCGTCGGCTTCAAGCAGTCCACGGCCCAGTTCTCCGACGTGTTTGCCGCATCCCTGGCGGGCGGCGGTACCCAGGTGGGTATCGGCGCGTCCATCGACAAGGTGTCCCAGCAGTTCAACCAGGGCAACATCTCCACCACCAGCAACGCGCTGGACCTGGCCATCAACGGGCAGGGTTTCTTCCGCATGAGCGATGCCGGAACGATCACCTACAGCCGCAACGGCCAGTTCCAGACCGACAAGAACGGTTACATCGTCAATGCCGCGGGCTTGCGCCTGACGGGCAAGCTGGCCGACTCGAATGGTGTGCTGACGGGCACCAGTGGTGACATCAAGCTCAACTTCAGCGATGCCAAGCCGGCTGCCACCACCAGCGCCGGCTATAACGTCAATCTCGACTCCCGCTCGTCCACCCCGTCGGCCATGGCGAAGGCCGCCGTGTTCGGAACGGCCGCGCCTTCCCTCACTGTTGCGGCCTCACCGGCGAACGCCCTGTCCATCGTGGTCGATGGCTCGACCACTCCGGTCACGATCAGTATCGCCGCCGGTACCTATGCGGACGTAGGTTCCCTTGTCACCGCCATCCAGACCGCCGTCGATCAGACCTCCCTGAAGGACCGGGTCAAGGTTGCCAGTGACAGCACCGGCGTCATCAATTTCTCATCGATGCGGAGTGGGCGTCTGTCTGACATCACTGTCACAGGCACCGCTGCGGCCGCCCTGAATGTGCCCGGCACTGCCGCCACCGCGACGAACTCCGCCTTCAGCACTTCGGATCCCACCAGTTACACCAGCACCACGTCCCAGACGGTATACGACTCCCTGGGCAACGCGCACACCCAGTCGATGTACTTTGTGAAGACCGCCCAGTCGAACATCTGGGATGTCTACACCAGTCTTGATGGCGGCTTTCCGCCCGAGATCGACCCGGTGACCGGCACCCACACGCCGAAGACCATCAGCTTTGACGCCAATGGCGTGCTGCAGACGCCCACCTCTTTCAGCTCCTCCTACACCGTGTCCACGGGTTCGGTGACCCCCCTGGCCTTCACCGTCGAGCTTGAGGGCACCACCCAGTTCGGCAACAGCTACGGGGTCAACCAGCTGACCCAGGATGGCTACACCACGGGCAAGCTGTCCGGCCTTACCGTCGATGCCGACGGCACCATCCAGGGTAATTTCAGCAATGGTCAGTCGCGGGTGATGGGGCAGGTGTGGCTGGCGTCCTTCCAGAACCCCAATGGTCTCCAGTCCCTTGGTGGCAACCAGTGGGCGGTCACCAATGCCTCCGGCCCCGAGCAGCCCAATGCCCCGGGCACCGGCAGCCTGGGCGTGCTGCAGTCTGCTGCAGTCGAAGACTCCAACGTGGACCTCACCTCCGAGCTGGTGAACATGATCACCCAGCAGCGTGCCTACCAGGCCAACGCCCAGTCCATCAAGACCCAGGACCAGATCCTGCAAACCCTGGTCAACCTGCGTTGATCGTGAAGAAAGCCTGAGCCATGGACCGCCTCATCTACACCGCAATGACCGGCGCCGCCGCCACCATGGGGCAGGAGGCGGCCGTGGCCCACAACCTGGCCAATGCCACCAGCACCGGCTTCAGGGCCGAATTGCACCGCCTGCGTGCCGTACCCATCCAGAACACCCAGCTCCCCACCCGGGCTTTCGTGGTGGACGCCAGCGTGGCCGACGACTTCACGCCTGGCCCGCTGCAGCACACCAATCGCGCCATGGACGTGGCGGTGCAGGGCAAGGGCTGGCTGGCGGTGCAATTGCCCGATGGCAGCGAGGGCTATACCCGCAACGGCAGTCTGGAAGTCAGCGCCAACGGCATCCTGCAGACCCGTAGCGGCCTGCCCGTGGTGGGCAGCGGTGGCCCGATCACCCTGCCGCCGGATGTGGAAGTGGTGGTCGGGGCCGATGGCACGGTTTCGGCTGTCCCCCGGACCGGGGCGCGCAACAACACCACCACGGTCGGGCAGCTCAAGCTGGTCAATCCGCCCGAGCAGGACCTGCGCCGGGGCGGCGACGGCTACTTTCGCCTTGCCGACGGCAACCCGGCACCGGCAGATCCTGCCGTGCGGGTGGCGTCCGGCTACCTGGAAGGCAGCAATGTCAATGTGGTCGAGCAGATGGTGACCATGATTTCCCTGGCCCGGCACTACGAAACCCAGACCAAGCTGCTGTCCGTCGCCCAGGAAATGGACCGATCCGCCGCCCAGCTCGTCGCCAAGGGCTGACCTGTCGCGAATCTGAGCCCCGGGTCTGGTCGGCCGATGGGGAAATGACGGGGCTTTCCCCCGCTGCTCCGCCCCTGGAATGCCTCTTGCTGTGGCTAGTATCAATACCAACGCCCCACTCGCCGCGAGCCGCGGCATGCCCTTGACACCCTGGAGCCCCCCATGATCCGCTCCCTCTGGATTGCCCGCACCGGCCTCGACGCCCAGCAGACCCAGCTCGACGTCATCTCCAACAACCTCGCCAACGTCTCAACCAACGGCTTCAAGCGTGCCCGGGCCGTGTTCGAGGATCTGCTCTATCAGAATCTGCGTCAGCCGGGCGCCCAGTCCACCCAGCAGACCACCATCCCCTCGGGCCTGCAGATCGGTACCGGCGTGCGTCCCCTCGCCACCGAGCGCATCCATACCCAGGGCAACCTCACCCAGACCGGCAACGCCCTCGACGTGGCCATCCAGGGCGAAGGCTTCTTCCAGATCCTGCTCCCCGACGGTTCCACCGCCTACACCCGCGACGGCGCCTTCCAGAAAGACGCCAACGGCCAGGTGGTCACCTCCAGCGGCTATGCCCTGCAGCCGGCCATCACCATCCCCGCCAATGCCCTGTCCCTGACCATCGGCAAGGACGGCGTGGTGTCGGTGACCCTGCCCAACCAGGCAGCGCCGGCCCAGATCGGCAACATACAGATCGTCGGCTTCGTCAATCCGGGTGGCCTGCAGAGTGTGGGGGAAAATCTGTACCTTGAAACCGCCGCCAGCGGTGCGCCCAACCCCAATACTCCGGGTAGCAATGGCGTGGGCGTCCTCAACCAGACCTACGTGGAGACCTCCAACGTCAACGTCGCCGAAGAGCTGGTGCTGATGATCCAGACCCAGCGCGCCTACGAGCTCAACTCCCGCGCCGTGTCCACCTCCGACAACATGCTCGGCAAGCTCACCTCCCTGTAAGCGCCCGCCGGGCGGAGAACGACCATGCAAGCGTCCCGCATCCTGTCCCCCTTGCTGCTGGCCACCCTGGCCGGCTGCTCGGCCCTGCAGACCACCCCGCCGACGGCGGTGCACCAGCCCCTGAGCATCCGCCCCGAGCCACGCACCGCCCAGGCGGCCCAGCCCGGCTCCATCTTTCAGCCGAGCTTCTCGCGCCCCCTTTTCGAAGACCGGCGTGCCCGCTTCGTGGGCGACGTGATCACCATCAACCTGGTGGAGCAGACCCAGGCCAGCAAGTCCTCCTCGGCCAACGCCGAGCGCAATGCCACCCTCAGCGCCTCCATTTCGGCCCTGGCCAAGGTGCCCCTGGCCGGCCTGGCCGGGCTCGGCGCCACTGCCTCGGATGCCAGCAAGTTCGAGGGCAAGGGCGACGCAGCGGCGAACAATGATTTCCGCGGCACCATCACCACCACCGTGATCGAGGTGCTGCCCAACGGCAACCTGCTGGTCTCTGGTGAGAAGCAGGTGGCCATCAACCAGGGCAACGAATTCATCCGCTTCTCGGGGGTGGTCAATCCGGTCTATGTCACCGGCAGCAACACGGTCCAGTCCACCCAGGTGGCCGACGCCCGGGTCGAATACAAGGCCAACGGCTACATCGACGAAACCCAGCGCATGGGCTGGATGCAGCGCTTCTTCACCACCGTGCTGCCGTTCTGAGGGGGCCCGTCATGACCCGGATCTCCCGCCTCTGCCTGGCCCTGATGACTTGCATCGGCCTGCTGGCCAGCACCCCGGCCAGCGCCGAGCGCCTGAAGGATCTCGCCTCCATCGGCGGCGTGCGTCAGAACCAGCTCATCGGCTACGGTCTGGTGGTCGGCCTCGACGGCTCGGGCGACCAGACCACCCAGACCCCCTTCACCGTCCAGAGCATCATCAACATGCTCGGCAACCTGGGCATCACCCTGCCGCCCGGCCAGTCCCTGCAGTTGCGCAACGTGGCGGCCGTCATGGTCACTGCCAACCTGCCGCCCTTTGCCCGGCCGGGTCAGCAGATCGACGTCACCGTGTCGTCCATGGGCAATGCCCGCTCCCTCAAGGGCGGCACCCTGGTCATGACCCCGTTGAAAGGGGCGGACGGGCAGATCTATGCCATGGCCCAGGGCAACCTGGCGGTCAGCGGCGCCGGTGGCGCAGCGGGCGGCACCAAGGTCACCGTCAACCACCTGTCGGCGGGCCGCATCCCCGGTGGCGCCACCGTCGAGCGTGCCGTGCCCAGCCCGGTGGGGCAGGGTGGCTCGGTCTTCGTCGAACTCAACGACGCCGACTTCGGCACGGCGCAGAACGTGGTCGATGCCATCAACCGGGTCGCGCCGGGCAGCGCCCAGGCGGTGGACGGCCGGCAGATCCAGGTCCGCGCGCCCGATGATCCCAACCAGCGCGTGGCCTTCCTGGGCCGGCTCGAGAACCTGGATGTCACGCCGGCCATGCAGGCCGCCAAGGTCATCGTCAACTCCCGTACCGGTTCGGTGGTGATGAACCAGAAGGTGGCCCTGCAGAACTGCGCCGTCGCCCACGGCAGCCTCACCGTGACGGTCAGCAACGACCCGCAGGTCAGCCAGCCCGGCCCTCTTTCCGGCGGCCAGACGGTGGTCACCAACAAGGGTTCGGTGGATATCAAGCAGGAGGGCGGCACCCTCTTCAACATCAAGGGCGGCACCAACCTGGCCGATGTGGTCAAGGCCCTCAACGCCGTGGGTGCCAATCCCCTCGAGCTGATTTCCATCCTGCAGGCCATGAAGGCCAGTGGCGCATTGCGTGCCGAACTGGAGGTGATCTGACATGGCTTCCCACGATTTCAGCCAGATCAATTCCCTCGACCCCAATACCCTGTCTGGTCTGCGTCGTCTGACCAAGGAGAACTCTCCCGAGGCCGCCCGCGAGGCGGCCAAGCAGTTCGAGGCGCTGTTCCTGCAGCAGGTTCTCAAGGCCATGCGCGATGCCAGCCCCAAGAACAGCATGTTCGACAGCGAGGAGTCGCGCATGTATCAGTCCATGCTTGATCAGCAGATGTCCCTGCAACTCGCGACCCGTGGTGGCGGTGTGGGCCTGGCCAGGGTGATTGAGCGGCAGCTCTCGGCGACCCGCGAGACCGTGACACCGCCCGAAGGGGGCGTTCCCCTGGAGGTGTCGATCGGTCGTGGCTTCGATGCCGCCGCGTCGCCGCGGTCGACGGCAGCTTCTGCTAGCGGGCCGGCAGTGCCGGCGGCAAAAACTGCCGCAGCACTGCCGGCTTTCGCCCCCACAAGTGTCGCGCCGGCAAACCTGCCCAACATGCCGGCGGGTGCCGGCCCCCGCGCTTTCGTCGACAAAGTGTGGCCCCAGGCGGTCGAGGCCAGCCGCGTCACCGGTATCCCGGCCCGTTTCCTGGTGGCCCAGGCGGCCCTCGAGACCGGCTGGGGCAAGCACGAACTCAAGAATGCCGACGGCAGCCCCAGTCACAACCTCTTCAACATCAAGGCTGGTCGGCGCTGGTCGGGTGAGACCGTGAGCACCACGACCACCGAGTACAGCAATGGCGTTGCGGGCCGCGAGCATGCGCGATTTCGGGCCTATGGCTCGTATGCCGAGTCCTTTCAGGATTACGCCCGCCTGATCCGGGACAACCCGCGCTATGCCGGCGTGGCGGGGCAGGTTGACGCGGTGGCCTTTGCCCGCGGCCTGCAGTCGGCAGGCTACGCCACCGACCCCCTGTATGCCGACAAGCTCGCCCGCATCATCAATGGCAATACCCTGCGCACAGCTCTCGCAGCCAGCGCCACCCGCAACGCCTGAGGAAATTTTCGCCAGTCTGACGAGCTGGCAGAGTTCTTGCACTGCTGTACCCGGATACCCCCGAACCAAGGAAGCGGATCATGGGCAGCAGCCTCTTCAGCATCGGTCTCACCGGCCTCAACGCCGCCCAGGCGGGCCTGGTGGTGACGAGCCACAACATCTCCAACGCCGGCACCACGGGCTACAGCCGTCAGAGTACCGTGCAGAGCACCAACCCTGCCCTGTTCACCGGTGCAGGCTTCTTCGGGGAGGGAACCAAGGTCGACACCGTCAAGCGCGCCTATGATGGTTTCCTGACCACCCAGGTGCTGTCCGCCGAGACCAAGTTCAACGAGTACGACACCTACAGTACCGAGATCAGCCAGATCGACAACCTGCTGGCGGATGCCAGCGTGGGTCTGACGCCGGCGGTCGCCTCGTTTTTCGAGGGTGTGCAGGAGATGGCGGCCAACCCTTCGAGCATCCCGGCCCGGCAATCCATGATCTCCACCGCCCAGAGCCTGGTGGCGCGTTTCCAGAACCTCTCCGAGCGGCTCAATGACGTGCGTGCCGGGCTCGAAAACCAGATCAAGGACACCGTCAGCGCCATCAGCACCTATGCCAACGAGATTGCCGAGATGAATCACAAGATCTCGGTGGCCCAGCAGGCCGGGTCGGCCCAGCCGGCCAATGATCTCCTGGACACCCGCGATCGTCTTGTCAAGGAGCTCAATCAGCTCGTTCGCGTCTCCACCACGCCGGCCAGTGACGGCTCCGTGTCGGTCTTCATCGGTACGGGCCAGCCCCTCGTTGTTGGTACCAATGCCACCAAACTGGTGGCTCAGGCCTCACCGTCCGACCCGACTCGCTTCGACGTCAACATCATCACCCAGAGTGGTGGTGCCATCACCATCCCCGAGAGCCTGCTGGGCGGCGGTAAGCTGGGCGGCCTGCTGAGCATGCGCTCCGGCTCCCTGGACGCCACCCAGAACCAGCTCGGCCTGATCGCGGTGGGCCTCAGTACGGCCTTCAATGCCCAGCATGTGCTCGGCCAGGATCTCAACGGCAACCTTGGCACCCGATTCTTCACCGAGCCGGCTGTGGCCGTGCAGCGCTTCGCCTCCGCCTCCACCGCCAGCCCGGACGTGCAGTTCGACGATATCTCCAAGCTCAGCGGGGATGACTACAAGCTGACCTTCACCAACACCACCGGCGGCTATTCCCTGACCCGTGTCTCCGACGGTGCCTCGGTGACTGCTGCGGGTATCGGCCTGACCATCACCCCGGCGGCCACGTCCAAAGTGGGTGACTCCTTCCTCATCCTGCCGACCCGCTATGCCGCGGCCAACATCGGGGTGTCGATCACCGATACCCGCATGCTCGCCGCTGCCGCGCCGCTCGCCAGCAAGGCCACGACCGGCAATCTGGGCACCGGCAGCATCAGTGCCCCGGTGATATCGAGCACCACGGATCTGGCGAGTTTCGGCACCACCGCCGCGCCGCTCAAACTGACCTACTCGGGGGGCAACCTGAGCGGTTTTCCCGCCACCCTACCGGTCACCTACACGCCGCTCAACGGCAGTCCGGTGACCCTTGCTGCACCCGTGGCCTCCATTCCCTATACCAGCGGTATGAGCATCAGCATGGGCGGGGCCCAGTTCACGCTCACGGGGGCCATCCAGGACAACGATACTTTCAGCATCGGCCCAAATACGGGCGGCGTTTCCGACAGCCGCAACGCCGTGCTGCTCGGCAACCTGCAGACCACCAAGACGCTGCTGTCCGCCAACGGACAGCCCTCTGCCACCTTCCAGTCCGTCTACTCCCAGCTGGTCAGCTCGATCGGTAACAAGGCGCGCGAAGTGGAAGTGAACCGGGATGCCCAGGAAAGTCTGGTTCAGCAGGCCACCAAGGCGCAGCAATCGGTGGCCGGCGTCAATCTCGATGAAGAAGCGGCCAATCTGATCCGTTATCAACAGGCATACCAGGCGTCGGGCAAGGTCATGAGCATCGCCTCCAAGCTCTTCGACGAAGTCCTGGCCCTTGGCCGCTAACACGGAAGGAACCCATCATGCGCGTCACCACCGGGATGATCTTCGACTCCGGCCTGTCGCAGATCCAGCGCCAGAACAGCCAGCTGCTCGACACCCAGCAACAGGTCGCCACGGGCCGGCGCATTCTCAAGCCCTCCGACGATCCCGTCGCCTCGGCACGGGCGCTCGAGGTGTCCCAATCGAAGAGCGTCAACGCCCTCTATGCGGCCAATCAGGGCTATGCCAGCGATGCGCTGCGGGTGGTGGATAGCAAGCTGGATGCCGCCAACGAACTGGTAACCTATGTGCGCACGCGTGCCGTCGAAGCGGGCAACGGGGCGTATTCCAATTCCGAGCGGGTGGCCATCGCGTCCGACATCTCCCAGCAGTTTTCCGCCTTGCAGTCCATCGCCAACAGCCAGGACTCCACCGGCGACTACGTCTTCGCCGGCTATCGCAGCAACACCCAGCCCTTCGTCGGCAGCATGGCCGGTGGCATTACCTACCAGGGTGACCAGGGGGCCCGCACCCTGCAGATCTCCTCATCCCGCAACCTGCCGATCACCAGTTCCGGTGAAGAGATCTTCAACCGCATCCGGGCGCCCATCGGATCGGGGTTTGCCCTGTCCGCAGCCGCCAACACCGGCACGGCTCTGGTGTCGGGGGCCAGCCTGTCCGGCTATAACGGCCATACCTACGCGATCAACGTGGGTGCCGGCCCCACCTACCAGGTCTTCGATTCCACGGTCGATCCGACCCATGCGTCGCCGATTGCGCCGACCGTCGCCACCAGCGGCAGCGACACGACCTTGAGCTTCGGCGGTGTCAGCATGACCCTCACCGGTACGCCTGCGGCGGGTGACAGCTATTCCCTGTCTACCGTGGCCAGCACTTTTGATGTGATGGGCAACTTTGCCAGTGCCCTCAACTCGGGGAACGACAAGGTCAATCGCTTTGCCGTCACCCAGACCATTGCGGGCATGGATGCCTCCCAGGAGAGCATCAATCAGGTGCGCTCGGGGGTCGGCTCGCGCATGGTCGAGGTCGAGACACAACAGAACATCAACGGCGATCTGGATCTGCAATACGCCGAAACCCTATCGCGGCTGCAGGATGCCGACTATGCCGAGGTGGTCAGCAACCTGACCCAGCAGCAGACCTACCTGCAGGCCGCCCAGCAGAGTTTCATGCGGGTCAGCAACCTGTCCCTGTTCAATTACCTGGGTAGCTGATCCGTGAAGCCTGTGCGCTTCCTGCGTCTCCCCCTGGCGACGGTTGTGGCCGGCATGCTGGGGGGCTGCAGCACCATTGGCGAGCCTCCCCACGACTGGTTGCTTCTGCCGGCCGCCGCCGTGGCCGCGGTGCACAGCGGGTACATCAAGATTCCCGCTGCCTTGGCCGGGGTCGCCGTGTATGCCCTGGTGGACCCGCTGGCGCCCAATTGGGCCATGCAGGAGGCCCGTCTTGCCGAGGATCGTTTCCGCATCGTGCTGCGCATGAAAGCGCTGCATGCCGGGGGGGATGGAGAGGCGCGTCAGGTGTTTGCCCGTCGGGCGGCCCAGCTGGCCAGTCAGCCGGGGTTCGAGGCCTACGATATCGTTTCCTGGGAGGAGGGTATCGAAAGCACACGGCCTTTCGCCCAGCGGGTGGCCTGGGGCGAGATCCGGCTGCGTCGCCAGCCGGTGCCGATGGCCGCACTGCGGCCCTGACGGCGCCGACCCTGCCTGCAAGCGTCTCTGAGCCTTGCCGTGGCGGGCCGAGTTTCGTAAGGTGCGTGCTTAGACCGCTGGATTTGATCAAATGGACCGTATGACCGAACGTCGCAGGGATCGTCGCATTCCGCTCGGCTGCAAGGTGGGTATCAAGCTCGCTGGCGCCGCTGCCCCCATTGTCGGCGATTGTATTGAGCTGGGTGTGGGAGGCATGACCATCCACTCCACCCACGTCCCGCGCATGGACGAAGTCTTCGAGGTGGCGGTGCTGCCCCCCGAGCATGGTGGCCCCTTCATGCCGCTGCATGCCCGGGTGCGGGTGCGCCGTTGCCATGGCCTGGATGGCGGCCTCTACGAGATGGGTGTCGAGATCGTCGACGTCATTCGCTGAGGCCCACCCAGGGCGTCACGACGGCGTTCGGGGTGCTTCCGTCAGGATATCGTCACGCAGGTGCATGGAGCCCTCCGCAAAGATGCGAGGGTCCATAAGCCTGGGTGGTCGGGGGATGTGGGGGCGGAAGCTCATCCGCCCGATGATGTCCTTCTCGATGTCGATCCCCGGCGCCACCTCGATCAGTTCCAGCCCGTCCGGGCCCAGTTGAAACACGCAACGTTCGGTGATGTAGAGCACCGGCGTGCCGCGCCGTGTTGCCTGGGGGCCGCTGAAGGTCCGGTGCTCCACCTCATGGACAAACTTCGAGGCCTGCCCGTCCGCCAGGATGGCGAGGCCACCGTCGCGCACCACCACCTCCAGATTCCCCGCCGTGAAGGTGCCCACGAAGACGACCTTCTTGGCGTGCTGGCTGATGTTGATGAGGCCCCCGGCGCCGGCCAGGCGGGTGCCGA
>ERZ724527.1347-NODE-1347-length-11501-cov-3.361087_pt1 | contig 11501 bp, 20 predicted proteins | sample MGYA00376060_ERZ724527 | MGnify/ENA primary metagenome ERZ724527 (study PRJEB28724, sample SAMN07190886) | activated sludge metagenome | isolation source: activated sludge of sewage treatment plant in Hong Hong | place: USA: Christiansburg, Virginia | collected...
GCTGAATTAAATCGAGGGTACCTTCTGTTGGCAAGTCAACTTCACTGGTAGACGCCCAATATGGGTAGAGCAGATCAGAGGTCTACAACAGATGCCCAAACTCCGCTGACCATTCTCCGAGACTGAGGGTTGACCCAACGACCTTGACGGTTTCCAAGAAGGCAGTGGGAACCTCAACAAGAAATCTCACTTTGTTGAGCTGTTACATTGCAAAATAAAACTCGACTGCCGAGGAAGGTCATTACTATGTTTTAAAATAAGGGTGCTCAGGGAAAGAGGAAGGAAAAAGGTTATCTGTGGTGGTTCATGTCTGTCAAGAACAACTATAAGCAATTCGATGTTGAGTGGAACGATTCATTGACTGGGATGCAGCTTCAGTCTCCAAGACTTTTGTAGGGGTGTGTAAGCCTACCACCGTGCATATTCAACGAAGGCACTCTTGGTAAAATCATAATGAAGAATGGGAGGTGCCCTATCTGCAAAGGAACAGTCTCATCGGTGATCGATGACCTTGTTGTGAGTGACATAACGGAGAGATTATGGATTGAGCCACAATAATCTGCTTCCTGCCTTGTTGTGAGATTTCGAGATGGGAAATGGGCAAAGTTAGAAGCTCAGATGGTATATCAAAGATTTGAGTGGAGCATGATAGTTGAGGCAGTTGGTTCTTGCAGTCTCCTGGAGCAGCAGATAAGTAAGACTGTCCAAGACCATGAGAAGAGAGTTGGCCGAATCGAATTCGGGGGATTAGAATCTTACTTCGTAATGCATGATGGTCGAGTGTGTATGGGGAGCTACGACAGCTTACCACAATTTGTATCCTTTCGATCGGAGAGCGGCACAATCGAGAAATGGGGACGAGTTGCAATATAGAAAGATTTGCTGGTCGGCTACTTCGGTGGAACACTGTACCTGTGTGAAATGCGCTACTACAAGACATCTGAATCAAGATGTTTTTCTCTCACTAAGCTATTGAGTTGCGAGTTACCTTTTCATCTGGTCCTCTCCGAAGGCAATTTACTTTTTATCAGCAAGTAAAGGCAAATACTCTATCGAAATATAGTATACGGCTTGGAAGACGTCCTATACTATAAACTAGCAGTTCCGGAAGAGGCTGTTGTCCTTCCAGGTAAGCGGAGTTTACCTGTGATTGTCTGGATGGCGCATAATAGCATAATCATCTCTTCAGAGGGCAACGAGTTTTAGATTGAATTGGACTCCCGACCAACCTCCCGCAGCTACGGAATGTGCCTAACAAGCTCAAATAGGCTGCTGATGCTTAGTCAGGAGTCGGCACTACCGAGTCTCCGATTTGACATCGAACACAAAAATGCCAGCAAACTTCGCTAGACGATTTCAAACATTCAATCCGAGCTGAAGCACCAGGATGGCATCTGCCAATACATTGACGGGTCTGGAAAGCTTCGTGAATTGATCATCCTTGAGTGATGTTCGTAGACTCTGATGGCTATTGGTATAGTATAAAGAATGGAAAAGGACAGCGTTGCCTAGATTTTGAAATTAGGCGAGCAGCTTGCAAGGGAAGGGCATGTTTCAACCGATCTCCTCGACCAGTTGGCAGAGGATATACAAGTTCCAGGCCGCTTGGAGGTGATTCAGAAGCTGCTCTCAGATCGATCTGTGAAGCAGCTCCTACGGATGCACATGCTCAGCACCTATAGCATTGAGCTAGGTGATACTGTGATGGAAAACCGAAATGCCTAACTCACTTACGAATAACTGAAGAGGGCGGCAGACATGAGCCCAAGAGGCCTTTCGAAGTTCGTCTCTTCAAGGCAGAACCTGATGGCAAACTTCGTTGACTCATCGTTAGATGCCCTTAAAGTAACCCAGTGCCGATTCAGACAAAATTCTAAACATTGAGTCGCTTTCTATCACTTATGCTCTGCAGTCGCAAGGAAAAGACCATTCAGAACTACTTTGGAAGGTTGATTGAACTGCTCCTAGGAACAGCAGACTATGCCTATGCGAGGTGGAACTCCGAGGATCCACATTCCAAGATTGAATACTATAATTCCAGCCTCAGTTACCTCACTGTATACCTCAAGGATGAGCCCAACTATCGTATCCTCAAGGAACTCTTTAGTAAAATTGGTCGTGGAGTCACCAAACTCGAGGATAACGATACAAGGCTCAAGCAAGCCTTCCAGCTTAATCTACCGACAGATTATTTGTGCCAGGTGATCGATCAAAACGGGGAATGCCTCATCTTTTTGTTCAAGACAAGCAATACCGAACTATGCGGTCAGCTAGCCGTGGATAGTCAATTGGCAACATTCTACGAACTGCTTTTAAGCGAAGCTGCAGAAACCCTCCATGCTTCTAAGTTCGAAGTTCTCAAGTAATTTCCGAATGAACTCAGCACTCAGTACGCGCTTAAGTCCATCCTGAATCTGCTGGAGTTCTGCATGAAGGTGGATGCAAGGGTGCTACAGCTGATCATCGAAGAGCATTATAAACCGAGGATCAAGTTCTCTTCGATTTCGGAGCTGAGTCAGCAGCTTGGGGCAGGTTCAAAGGATATGCAAGAAGTACAACAGGCCTACGAGCAGTATTGTAGTCGCATGTTTGTGCTGGAGTCCGAAGTAAACAGGTTCAAGGCACAAACCCTAGACACTAGGTACATCTACTTCAATTTTAACAAACGAGGCGAACTGGGCTTTGTCAGCAACAAACTTCCATCTTCTCTGGCAAGAAGACTTCTGTAGAAGGGTAATTAATTCGAGGAAGTCACTGTGTTCGATCTCTTTTCCAGAAAGACAGAACTTCTTTCGAGGATCAAGGCTGCAAGTGAGGGAAGGCAGATCGATGACAGCTGTAAGTTCATGCAGGACGGGAGGATAGTTGAAGCAGTACTTTTCGTCGACTAGAAGCATCGACTGGACAGCTTCTACTGCAAGGTTAACATGAAAAAGCGAAAAGAGTTTGCCCAGCGCAGCGACACCAGCTTCAAGAACCTATCATCGAACAGCATTCATTCGACGGACTCGGAAAAGGAAATCACCACAAAGGTTCGAGAAGGAACAGGCATCAATCGCGATGCGCAGCGGCTTTTGGTGGAGCAGGAACAGGCAAACCCAGGAGTCTCCAAAACAGGATGGCTGGAAGCTTTTATGAAGAATGATGTTCTGGAAAAGTACAAACGGAGCCCCTTTTCGAGCAAAAAGAATGTCAATGAGGGTGTCAAACCCAGCTCAAAGAAGAGGATGAGCGTGACCATCCTATATGAACCTTCGTCAGCAGTCGCTCAGACCCTGATGCTGATCGACAGGTTCGATTTGAACCTGCTGGAAGTGGATAAGGACCATCTTATCCCCTTGGCTAAGACTATGCTGCTTAAACTCAGGTTTTCGAAGTAGACCAAGTTCGAAGACGAACTTCTCGACAATTTCCTGCGTGAGTTGGCGGCAAAATACGGCAAGTACGGCAACCCCTTCCACAACTTCATCCACGGAGTGAATGGTACCATAAGGCTTATACAGTCATGCATATGTGCTATTTGCTTTCCAACCTCGATCGGAACAGGGAGTATCTCAGCGACATCAACATCTTTGCACTCGTCTTCAGTGGGCTATGTCATGATGTTGGTCATCCCGGCCGCACCAACCAATTCGAGATAAACTCCCAGTCCAAGAAAGCACTGCGCTACAATGACCGCTCGGTAATGAGCTTGTAATACAGCCTCTTGAGAACTACCATGCCTCCACTTCCTTCAAGATTCTCCTTAAACCCGAGAATAACTTTTTATAAGTGCTCAAGAAGGAACAGCTCACACAAATTCGCAAGGAATTTGTCGCTAATATTCTGGCAACGGATATCAAGCAGCATTTCCCGATGGTCAATAACTTTGAAGCCAAGATGAAGTCTCCGAAGGGCTTTGAGAAGATTCCAGCAGACGTCGAACTCACCACTACATTTCTCATCCACACCAGCGACTTTGCAGGTGCTTGCATGACATTCAATACTTCACGGAAGTGGGCCGAGCTAGTCAACCAAGAGTTCTCAGCCCAGTATGCCGAGGAGGGAGAACTCGGAATTGCACAAACCCCCTATATGAAGAACCTCGAGAAGGAGGAGGTGATGGCCCAAAATGAAGCTGGCTTCCTGAAGGTAACTAACTTGATAATTCAGGTGATTGTGCGACCTCTGTTCAAGCTGCTGAACGACCTGCATGACAAGGAGTAGTAGGTGCGGCGACTGCTGAAGAACATTGATGAGAACATGCTGACGTAAGGAGGTGTGCTAATGCAGTTGGGAGAAGATCGTTGCGGACTACAAGTCACGAACTTAGTCGAAGAATTGATCTGCGAGCAGCTTTAAATAGGGATTCCATCACTTCTTCTCAGCAGTCTTATTCTTCTTCTGCACCTTCTTGCCCTTGACTTCGCGGTTCTCAATCTTGTTGGTGTTGAGAGCTTCGGTGAGCCTCTTCGCGACATCCTTCTTGTCGGTCTTGAAGGTGTACAGGTATCTGCTATAGCGGAGCTTGAATTTGGTGATGGTCTTGCCAACCTTGGGCTTCTTAATGAGCACGACTGCGATAAGATGTTGGGGTACCGTGCTTCTTCTCACTCTTGTCCTTTCCACTTTGCTTGGCGTACTGGATGAAGGTCTTGGTGTCGGTGAGCTCCTTGGGCTACGATAAGGACTGTTCTTACCATGTGATTTATGGTGGAAAATAATATCGATTTAATTAATATCGAATATACAAAGTATTAGTGCTGCAGGCATCACCCATGAACGCTGTCCAGAACGATGACCAGAAGGAACGAGAAATCACCATACGCTTTGTATCAGACGATAAGAGGCCGGAGAAGCCGTTCCGCATGCCGTTGCGCCACAAGTTCGAAGAGTATAAGTACATGCTCGAGGACATCTTTAAGTTTTAAACGTTCGCACGCAGGCTCAACTTCCGGCACAATGGCAGGCTGGTGGAGAGTCTTGAAGACATCAAGCCCAGCGAGATGGCCAACGGAATAGTTATCGAGATGTTTACCGAGGAAATCGGAGCCTGATTGTAACACGCACCTAATCATTCGCAGCTCGGCAGGGAGGGTTGCTGTTCACCTCCGAACGTGGAATACTCGTAGTAGTCGATATGCAGGAAGTGGTCTTTACCGGCATACTTCTCGTAGATCTCATCCATTGTTTGCCCGGCCTGCAGGAGATTGTTATCCACAAAGAGGTAGAGTGCCTCTGTCTTGTTGAGCTCTATCTTCTTCTTCACCACCATAATGAGCTTGTAGACATTGAACGATTTGAGGATCAGTATTCTGTATTGGTACAGCGCTACTTGTTATTGCTGACATCCTTCAGCTTGGAGCGAGGCGCCTTCCTGATGATGATGGGCACCTTATCGGAGTGGAACTTCTTGATCATCTCCGCCTCCTTTATCAGGTCTTCCTCGGTTTATTCTTGCCTCTTCATCAAATTATTATTACTCAGTGGTGCTTGCCACTACGACTCGTTTAGCATAATCATCCGACGAGAAGCTGCAACTACTCGCAGTGCCATTATCAGACTCATTTCTTTGGCCGAGGCTTGAATTTGTTTGGACGGTTGCCTTTTCGATCGTTCTTGTGACCGTTTTCAGGCTTCTGCTTCCTTGGTGCTTTTGATATCTTCTTCGGTCCACGAGATGCAGCTGAACCGTTCTGTTTTGCTTTCTGTTTACGTGCTCGAACCTCCTCCTGCTCAACCTTAAGCTCCTGCTCATTCTTGATATCCTCTTGCGTCTTTTCCATTGGAGTTGACTGAGACTTCGAGCCTACGAGTTTTCGATTCTTCTGAATTTCCTTTTCGATGAGGGAAGCCTTCACTTTTTTGACTTCCACCGGTTGGTAGGTACGGTACTGCTGCGGGAGAGTCTTCGTGAAGAAACGGAGTTCCTGTAGAAAAGTGGGTTCGGGTGCCTTTGTTGTTGATGACATTTTATAATTATAGCAAGCAACGATCACTCCCTGTTGAGCTGTTCGTATAGTTCGTAGTCAAGGCGTGACCGGCTAATGTCGCTAATCCCTTGGTTCAGCCGTTGAGAGGTCCTATCGAACTCGGCACTGAACTGATGTTTGCTCCTCCGTAGAGATTACAGGTAGTGTTGGCGATTTTTATGACGCTGGGATTGTTACAGTCGAAGGGCCTGTAGATACTCCATGATTCCTGCATCGTCGATAAACGGTTATGGTAACTCCTCCACCTTCATCGGCTCTTGTTCTGTAGAGTTCTGCTCGGTACGGGAGCTACCGTTAAACCTCTCAGTATTGGAGTTGTCGCTGATGTCTCGAAGGATCTTCTTCACTGAAGAAGGGTTGTCAGCATGCTCGCGGTCTTTATGAACCGTCGAAAGGGAAGGTTGTTGAAAACTTACATGATGGGTTGCACTTCTCATTTGTGGCACATGCTCACTTGGAAGTGCCCTTCTCAATTGAGAGACGACTTCTTTCAACTTTTAGTAGTCCCTATGAAGCACACAATCGTTAAGATAGAGGTATCTCTTGAGTTCACTGGATGGGTCAAAATTGGATATCATCTGAAGATAGGCGGCGTGAACAGCAGCAGAATGCTGGAGAGCGGGACTGTTGCCTTGCAGTTTATTGGGAAAGAACAGTGCTTTGACGCAATTAGCCACTGCCAGATACTCCTTTGGGTGGAAGTGCATTTTATCGTAGGTCACTTTGAACTGAGGGTTAAGCAGAAAACGGTTGAGAAGGAGCAGTTTAATCAGTTCAGTAGCCTCAACCTGCGACCGCTTTTTGGATATGACCGAACACACACCGTGCAGGAAATTACTAAACTTGGAACCGGATAGTCCCTTGATAAAGTCGACAAGAACAGGCAACTTGCCGCGATTGGTTTGGTAGAACTGAGATTCGGTCGGTTCGTGTTTGAGTTGGTTGAATACCTTGCAAAAATCGTGGTAGATTGGCAAGAATCGAAACACCAGGTAGTGATCGATGAAGCAGTATTCGGCAGTTTGGGAGTGGCTTTCCGAAAATACTATTTCTTAATGGGAACGGCCTACCAGCTCCTCTAAGAGCACCGCCATCGACTGTTGTCCATTGTTCGAGCATCCCACGAACAGCTTCCGTTCTTTCTTGTTGGTGCACCAATGCGCTTCCATTAGTCGGAAAAGACTAAAATACTGCTACTTCGATATGCTGCCCTTGCGAATGAGATTTGCGAGCCTAACTAAAGCTTATTCGCTGAACACCATCTTGTTGCAGGCCTCCACCTCTTTCGAACTTGGCTCCTAGATATCTTCAAGAAGATGGATAATTGCTTGACGAGCCTCAGTATAGTTCTTAGCTCTTATCGAATACCGCTCTACGAGGTAGTCACACGTCTGCACCAACATACTGAGCTATGTTAACTTCATTGAACCATCCTTTGAAAATAGCAGTAGTGCAGCTCGCAGTTCAGGACTATTCACCAACCTCTCCACCAACTATTGAGTTCTACTGTCAAATGCTTACAGTGTAGCATGCATCTTCTTCGGTTCGAACTCTCCACTCCCCGTGGATTCCACCATCGCGTCTTCTGCAATTCTGCGGACTCTTTCCAGATTCGATGCCACGTTGAACAGCAAGGCATCCATCATCAGATATAGAGGCACTGCCAGCACTATCTTTCCCTTTAGCGATGGCAGCACCTTTGCGACAAACTCATCGAATTCCTCCACAAATCGATGTACAGGTTGACTTCCGCTGGCAATAATCTTGGCAAGCGACTCACACCACGATTCAACTCCTAGGTAAACGAGCTGTTACCTGCATGGCTGTAGCTGTGCCGGACTACTAGAGTTTGAATTTATCCCAACAGCATGAAGTTGTATTACTTACTTTATAGTGGTGGGTTGGGCACACTCTCATCGGAATACGATCGGTATTGTCCTTGAAAGATCAGCAACGTAACCTTGCAGGTTATAATTCAATTATCGATGGGTGGCACTTTTGGCAAGGGTGGTAGTGGTAAGATCAACGACGGCACTGGGGAATGCGATGTGGAGTTCAACGCGAAGGACATGATAAAGATCCAAAAACGTAGCATATATGAGGACTATGTGCTGCATGAAATGAAAGGCAAGGGAGCATCGGCATAGGTCTATCGAGCAGTTCTTAAAGCGGGAAAGCTATAGCGCGCGGTAAAGGTGGTACGACGGTCGAAGGAGAGTGAGGGCCTATCAGCTGAGTACATGAACGAGTACACCATCCTGAAGAAGCTGGTATGAGATGTGTGATATGCAGGACCACCCTAACATCCTCAAGGTGTTCGAGATCTTTGAAGACAGCAACCGGTTCTACATTGTGACTGAGATGTGCGATGGAGGTGAGCTGCTCGACCGTATCCTGCAAAAGAAGATGTTCACATAAGCCGATGCCTGCTCATACTTCACTCAGATCATGCAAACAGTGAGCTATCTTCACGAAAAACACTATATGCACAGGTGCTATGGTGGTTAACGTTAGGGACATCAAACCTGAAAACCTTCTGTTCGTGGACAAAAGCGAGAAGGCAGGACTAAAGCTGATCGATTTCGGAGCGGCTTGCTACTTCGAGAACTCCGAGATTTGTGAAAGGAAAAGAGTCGGAACAGTACTTGACAAGCCTAATATAGTCTTACTACATTGCTCCTGAAGTGCTGCAGCGCAGATACAATGAGAAATGTGATATCTGGTCATGTGGTGTCATCCTCTTTGTGCTGTTGTCGGGGGAGACACCCTTCAACGGTAAAGACGATACCGAAATTCTCAAGAATGTAGCCAGCGGTCAGTACTCATTAACAAACAAAATTTGGAAAACTTTGAGCCCAGAATCGCGGGACCTCATCGACAGGATGCTGGAATTAGATCCACGTAAGCGGTTGAGTGCCAAGGAGGTCCTAAAGCACCCGTGGATTGCGATGTTCAACAAGGAGACCAAAGTCGGTTCCGTGATGCTTGACGATTGTCTGAGCAACATGCGCAAATTCGGAGTATTTTCCCCAATAATATAGTCCCTGAAAAAGATTCAATAAGGAGTGATGATGTTCATGGTGAACTTCCTTACCTCGAATCAAGAGCGGGAAAGAGTGAGGAAAATGTTTCGACAAATTGATGTCAACGGGGATGGAATGATCAGCAGGTAGGAAATGCGCAAAGCATTTGAAAAATCAGATAATCGTGACTTCATCCAAGATCTGAGTAAGTTCAACCAGCTCTTCGACAGCATTGATAAAGACAAGTCTGGCTACATCGACTACTCCGAGTTTCTTCTCGCCAGCACCAACACGGAAACAAGCACCAGTGAGGAGAAGCTTGAATGTGCCTTTCAGATGCTGGATAACGATGGAAGTGGGAAGATCAGCACTGCCGAACTCAAAAACAGGCTAGGGCAGAGCATTCCAGAGGATGTTTACCAGGTCTTGCTGAAATAGTTCGATAAGAACAACGACGGACAGGTAACACCTCGGCTGAACGTAGATTTCGAAGCAGGAGTTTATTACCATGATGAAAAGGGTCACCCTCAAGAGTCTTTGATCCATTTACAATGCATCTACTTTGCTGATTTATCACTTTAGCAGCTAAACCAGTGCCTCATCAGACAACGCTCCCATTTTCTTGGCAACTTCCTTTCCGTTCTTCATCAGCACCAATGTTGGGACGGCTGCCACTTTGAATTCCTCACACACCTTTTCATTGTTCGGGTTATCGATATCCACCTTCAGGAGGATCCACTTCCCAGCATCGGCCTCGACCTTCTTCGTTAAACGCGGCGTCAAAGCTTTGCATGGTCCACACCAGTTGGCATAGAAATCTACGAGAACTGGTTGTGGGGATGCGGCTATTTTCTTTCTGAAGTCGTCTGTAGATGTCACTTCGTGCACGAGCTTACTGCTTGCGAAACTCCTTGCTATTCCCAGCAGACGAACTCCTCCTCGTTGCAATATCATATCAATTAAGTGTGGTGCCGATCAGACTTTATAACTGTTTGCGAAGACCATGGACGACGTGCCAGAACTGGAAGACCTTGAGGAGGAGATCAAAAAGGTCTCGGTTGCCACCAAAAAACCCTAGCCAAACACAAATGATTCGGCCGACTATACAGTGCCCAACATTAGACACGTCGAAAACGAGGAACAACGAAAGCAAATGCTGCAAGAAGTCGAAAAAGAGGTACAGAAAGTGGAGCAGAAGGTCAAGGCCAAGTAGTAGTCATTCGGTGGCTTCAAAAAAGGTTTCTTTGGAGCTCCATCAAAGCCAAAGTAGAAGGCTCCCCAGACGGAGTAGATAAAAAAGCCTGATAAGAAGCAGAACCCACTGGAGATAAAGTAGGTGCAGGACGCAATGAAGATGAACGACTACTTAGGCCGCACACGGAACTAATGGATGACAAATGATTTTTTGAACAACGTGACAGCCAACGAGAAGATCAACCGACTGTTTAGCAACCCGGAGTACATGAAGGCTATTGACATGTTTCAGAAGCAACCAAAGGAAGCATTGTAGCGCTACGGAAAGAACAAATAGTTCATGGAAAGCTTCCAGGAATTCTGTAAGATGATGGGTGGGCAGTTCACCAAGCTTGCCCAGAAGTAGAAGGAGCCACCAAGTAAATGAAGATTCTCCTGTATATGCTAGTGTGAGTAATTTTTGATGAAGGATTGGCGGGAAATCGCCTTGAAATGTCAGTCCCGCCCGAGTGATATAATGCTTAGCCATGTTTGAAGCCAAAATCTCCGACGCCACCAACTTCAAGAAGCTCATTGACTCGATCAAGGACCTCGTTAAGAATGCCAACATCGATGTCAGTCCCCAGGGCATGTCCATCCAGGCTATGGATTCCAGTCATGTCGCGCTCGTGTCTCTCAACATGAAGCAGAATGGTTTTGACTCCTACCGTTGTGACAAGTCGCTCACTCTTGGCCTCTCCATCGAGAACATCGCTAAGATTCTCAAGTGTGCTGGCAACGACGATGTCATCACCCTCCATTGTGATGATGAACCCTCAACCTTGGGCTTCAACTTCGAGTCGAAAGGTACACCTTCGCTTAGATGTAGATTCTGGAAAGGTGTCTGACTTCTCGCTCACTTTGATGCGCATGGACACCGAGCAGCTCGGAATCCCCGATGACAGCTTCACTTCTGAATGCACCATGCCAGCTTCAGAGTTCTCTCGCATCTGCAAGGAGTTCGGTGGCATTGGCGACTCCAGTAACAACTCCGTCTCAACTTAGTTCGCATCGAAACTACTAAGGAGTACATCAAGTTTTCCGTTGTCGGAGAACTCGGTAGTGGAAGCACCCTCCTTCGAGCAAAGGACTCAGAAAAAGAGGAGCAGAGGGTCACCTTGGATGTGCAGGAACCAGTCAACCTGTCATTCTCCGGACGCTACCTGAATCAGTTCAGCAAGGCCTCCACCGTGGCAACCCAAGTAGTGCTGAGCATGTCAGCCGACCGACCTCTGTTGTTGTAGTACAAGCTTCCGAAGGGACTGGGTGAACT
>ERZ724527.1350-NODE-1350-length-11492-cov-4.014339_pt1 | contig 11492 bp, 8 predicted proteins | sample MGYA00376060_ERZ724527 | MGnify/ENA primary metagenome ERZ724527 (study PRJEB28724, sample SAMN07190886) | activated sludge metagenome | isolation source: activated sludge of sewage treatment plant in Hong Hong | place: USA: Christiansburg, Virginia | collected...
GTCAACACCGCCTGGCTGGGCGATCAAATTGAAAATCATTTTGGCGCTGCGTCCCAAGCCAGCACGTATTCCATCGCGTACTCGCACGAAGGGCGCGACTTTGGCGGGGCTTTGGAAACCGCAGGCGGAATTGCGCGCGCCTTGCCCTTGTTAGACGATGTGTTCTGGGTGCTGGCTGGCGATGTGTTTATGCCGGACTTTGAATTCACCCCGTCAGCCGTGGAGCGCTTCATGGCCGGTGGCATGCTGGGCCACATCTGGCTGGTGCCCAACCCGGCACACAACCCGCGTGGCGACTTTGGTCTTGGGGCAAACGGCATGGCACTCAACTGCACGGCGGACAGCGGTACGCTGCGCCACACCTTTTCGACCATTGGCCTGTACCGGCGCGCATTGTTTGCCGCGCCGTATTGCGACATTCCTGCGGGCAACCCCGCAGGCGTGAAAGCCCCACTCGCGCCCCTGCTTCGCGCCGCCATGGACAATGGTCAAATCACTGCTGAGCTCTACACCGGGCCGTGGACCGATGTGGGTACCCCTGAACGCTTGACTCAACTCAACACACCATGACCACCGCTATTTACGCTGCACGCCGCGCCCGCGTTGCTGCCCAGTTGGGCACCGACGGCATAGCCATCATCCCCACCGCACCCGAGCGCCCCCGCAACCGCGACAGCGACTTTTTGTACCGGCACGACAGCTACTTTTATTACCTGACCGGCTTCACCGAGCCCAATGCCTGGCTGGTCATCACAGGCGATGGCCGCAGCACCCTGTTTGGCCAAGCCAAGGACCTGGAGCGCGAAATTTGGGACGGCTACCGCCTCGGGCCCGACGCCGCGCCTGTCGCGCTGGGTGTGGACGCTGCGTTTGCCGTGGGTGAGCTGGATACGCAGTTGCCCAGGCTGCTGGAGAATCGCGACGCCGTCTGGTATCCGTTTGCGATTCATGAAGGTCTGGAGTCACGCGTGGGCGGTTGGCTCAATCAAGTGCGCGCCCGCGTGCGCTACGGCGCGTTGTGCCCAGAGCAGCAGCGTGACTTGTGTGGCGTGCTGGATGAGCTGCGACTGATCAAAAACGCGCACGAGCAAGACATCATGCGCCGCGCCGCGCAAATCAGCGCCCGTGCGCCCATCCGCGCCGTGGGATTGTCGGCGCGCATGCTGCGCGAAGGCAAAGACGTGCGGGAATACCACCTGGATGCGGAGCTGCTGCATGAGTTCCGCCTGGGTGGCTCGCAATACCCGGCCTACAGCTCCATCGTGGCGGCGGGTGCCAATGCCTGCGTGCTGCACTACCGGGCTGACGCGGCACCTGTGCGTGCCGGCGAACTGGTGCTGATCGACGCGGGGTGCGAGCTGGACAGCTACGCCAGTGACATCACCCGGACTTTCCCGGCCAACGGCAAATTCACCGGCCCGCAGCGCGTGTTGTACGACCTGGTGTTGGCCTCACAGGATGCGGCGGTCGCGGCCACCCAGGCTGGTGCCCGTTTCAATGACCCGCACGATGCCACCGTGAAAGTGCTGGCCCAGGGCATGCTCGACGTGGGCCTGCTCGACAAAAACAAGGTTGGCTTGGTGGGCGACGTGATCGACAGCCGGGCGTATTTCCAGTTCTACATGCACCGCACTGGCCACTGGCTGGGCATGGACGTGCACGATTGCGGCAGCTATGTCGAGCCCACGCAGGTGGGCGAAGTGAGCGAGCGGCGCGACCCCCTCTCCAACGAAGTCATCAAGAACCGTCCCAGCCGCGTGCTGCACACCGGCATGGTGCTGACCATCGAGCCCGGCCTGTACGTGCGCCCTGCCGAGGGTGTACCAGAGCAGTTTCACAACATCGGCATCCGCATCGAGGACGACGCCATCGTCACGGCCACGGGCTGCGAGCTGATCAGCCGCGGTGTGCCCGTCAAGGCCGATGAGATTGAGGCACTGATGCGGTAACGCTGCCCGCCAAATGCCCGCGCGTGAAGGCCTCTTCAAACACCGAATAGCCTGACCAATCGCTGTGCGCGAACTGCAAGCGGCCCGAGGTCGATGCGAATGGCCCTGATGTGGACAGCGCATTGATTTGACTCACCACACCCGGCGTGGGGATGGCCATCGCATGGCCATAGCGTGTGATGGCCATGGACGTGGCCTTTTCGGGCAAGTCAGGGTGCGGCAGTGCGTGTTCGGCCCAAATACGGTCGCGCCAGACCGTCCAAGGCTCGGCCAACAACTGACGACGCGCTTCGGGCTGGCCGCCCAGTGCGCGGTAAAAGCTCAGTACCGTGGGGCCGGGCCGCGGGTCCAGGCGCTGGTGGGTGGCGTCCACATAGCCCAAACCTGCCGTGCCATAGACCACGTTGTCCCAGCTGGGCGCGGCGCCCGAACGGTCGAACAACGGTTCACGCAGATGCACATTGGCCACCAGCCAGGCCGCATGCTGCTGCACAGCCGCCAGCGCAGACAAAAAACCGGGCGGGTTCTGCACCACGCGTGCAGCCACGAACACGGGCAGGGCCACGATGCAGCGCTGCGCCTCCCATCGTTCCAATGTCTGGGCACTGTGGTTAAAGGCGTCGACTTCGACGCCGTGGCGGCCTTCGGCAATGCGCACCACCGTGTGCGCCACGCGTTGGCGGTCGCCCAGGGGCGCGGCCAGTTGGCGCGTCAGCCAGCCATTGCCTTCGGGCCAGGTCAGCACGGCGTCACCACTGGCTTCACGGCCGGCCTCATCGCGCCCCCCCCCGTCCTCACCCGGCACATGGAAGCCGTGCCGGCTGGCGAAGTAATGGACACCGGCCCACGCGGACACCACGGTGAGGCCAGCGCCGTAGTCGTCACGGCAGCAGTAGTCAAGGTACCAGCGCAACTGCGGGTCGTCCAGGCCTTGCGTGTCCAGCCAACGTGCAAAGCTCATGGCATCCAACGCGGCGTGTTCGGGCGCAAAGCGCGTGCGCAGTGCAGGCATGCTGAACGCTGCGGCGCGCTGCAGGGCGGCCACGCGCTGGCCGAAGCGGCGGTACTGGGCCAGCGTATTGGCGCCCACACCCTGCAGGGGTAACACACCCTCCTGCCACTGGCCATTGAAGAACAGCCGCTCCTGCGGGCTGTGGCACAGGTGCTCATCGGCATAGCGCCACCGGCCTGAAACCCGCCGACGCAGGCCCAACTCTTCCAACAGGTCTTGAACCTCTCGAGCGGAGTCACCGGGCAAGGGCAGGTAATGCGCCCCCAGCGGGCAGGCAATGCCTTGGACACTGCCGCCGCGGCTGTTACCTCCAGCACTGTCTTCGAGCTCCAGCAGCGCGAAATCGTCTACGCCGCGTTGGCGCAATGCGCGCGCGGCCGCCAGCCCCGCCACGCCGCCACCTGCTACCAACACCGACACGCGATGAGTGACGGCGGGCGCTGGCCAAACACGCGGCTCGCGCAGCAGGTGACCGCGCTCGTGTGCCATGCCCGCAAAGCTGCCGTCCATCGCGGATTGCGCAGGTTGGCAGCCCAACAGCGGCAGCACCGTGCCCGCCAGCACGGCCCGGCGGGTGAGGCGCAGTGTCATTCGTGCAAAACCTTGCCCCATTCACGCTCGTAGGTGTTCACCAGCGTCTGGTTGGACAGGCGGTTGATGTCGGCCGACACGCGCGCCATGTCCAGCGGAAAATCAAACAGCAGCGGCAGGGTCTGGCGGTCAAGAAAGCGCAGGCCCTCGGGCAATGCATCGGGCTGGCGCCAGGGCCTGCGACTGGCCAGCACAAAACCCCATTCGCCAAAACTGGGCACATGCGCATGGTAGGGCCGGGCCGTCAAACCCACTGACTCGATGGTCTGCACCACGGTCCAGAAGCTTTGCCGCGCGACCAATGGCGATGTGGTCTGCACCACGGCATAGCCGCTGGCCGCCAGGCGTTGGTCAAGCAAGGCGTAGAACGAATTGGTGTAGAGCTTGCCGATAGCAAAATTGGTCGGGTCGGGGAAGTCGACCACGATCACATCGAAGGTGTCGGTACCCTCGGCGAGCCAGCGAAAAGCATCGGTGTTGACGATGTGCACCTTGGGCGACTGCAGCGCTCCCCGGTTCAAGTGCACCAGCGCATCGTGGCTGCCAAAAAGCTGTGTCATGTGCGGGTCAAGCTCCACCAGGGTGACGCTCTCGACAGACGGGTATTTAAGGATTTCTCGCACCGCCATGCCGTCGCCGCCGCCCAGCACCGCCACCTTGCGCGGCGCACCAAACGCGGCCATGGCCGGGTGCACCAGCGCTTCGTGATAACGGTATTCGTCGCGTTCGGCGAACTGCAGGTTGCCGTTTAAAAACAGCCGGTGTCCCGCGCGCCCATTTGTCACCACAATGCGCTGGTACGGTGAGCTGGCGCTGTACACGATGGGCGCCTGATAAAACCGGTCTTCAGCCAAGGTGGTCACTTGTTGCGCACCCGCAAAGCCCGCGGCCAGCGCCGTCATCACCAAGGCGCAGGCCGCCGCATGTGCGCGGAAATTTCGCAGCTCATGGCGAAACAGCCAGAGCGCCCACACGGCCACCGCTGCGTTCATCAGCCCGAACAACAAGCCAGTGCGGATCAGCCCGAGTTGGGGCACCAGCACCAGGGGGAAGGCCACTGACACGGCCAGAGCACCCAGGTAATCGAAGGTCAGCACCTGCGACACGAGGTCGCGCAGCACCACGTTGCGCCGCAGGATGCGCATGACCAGCGGAATCTCCAGCCCGACCAGCGTGCCCACCACCAGCACCATGCCGTAGAGCAAGAAGCGGAATGACCCCGGGAGCCAGGTGTTGGCCAAGAACAGCACGGCGGGCATGACGCCCCCCACCAAGGCCACCAGCAGTTCGATGCGCAAAAAATGCGCGGGCAACTGCCGCTCAAAGAAACGCGACAAGTAAGAGCCAACCCCCATGGCAAACAAGTACGTGCCGATGATGGTCGAGAACTGCAGGACCGAATCGCCCAACACATACGAAGCCAACGCGGCTGCCGCCAGCTCATAGACCAGTCCGCAGGCGGCCACCACAAATACGCTGGCCAGCAACGCCACTTCCACCGGCCGCGGTGCCGGGATCAGGTTGTCTGCGTCCGCTTGGGGGGTGCTCACCCGTGGATGGCGGCGGCCACGATGATGGAGATGCCCAGGCTCATGGCGGCCACCACCATGCCCAGCGCCATGTTGTGCTTTTCGATCAGTTCCTCCCACAGGTTGTAGGGGGTGAGCTTGTCAATCACGATGAAGCTCAGCCAGAACACGATCACGCCGATCAGTGCATAGAGGATGGAGCCGAAAAAGGCCCCTGCTTTCAGCCATTCAAGTCCCATGGTGTTCTCCAGAAAAATTCATTTGTGTCCCCCGCCCGATGAATACCCACCGAATGAGCCGCCGCTGCTGCGACCAGAACTGCGCGAGCAGTCTTCTCGTGCCGGATCGCAGCTGGTGCAACTGCGCGTCAGCGCAAGAAACAAGACAATCACGACCAGGACAAAGATCACCGTCCCGCAGCCCATGCCGCTTGCATTGCTCAACGGGCTGGCGTCGGTGCGCTTGAGCAGGTCTTTGCGGTCCTCCATCTTGAACGCCGCCGCCACTTGGTCGCTGCTCAGTTTGCTGCCGCTGGACCAGGTCACCTCGGTCGGCGTCTGTTCCATCGACAGCAGGCTGGCGCCCTTGGCGAAGTCCCGGTTGAAGGTTTTTTGGCCGCGCTCGACCCGCCAGTAAAACTCGCCCGCCACATACGTGGTTTCGGCCTCGTAACTGTAGGCGAGGGCGTAGGTGGTGCTCAGGTAGCTGGCAGTGCGCGCTCCGGGCGTCCACGCTGGCGCCCCGGTCACGGGCTTGACGACGCTCCAGCCTTCTTCACTGTCCACCAAAAACGTAAAGCCCCGCTTGGCGTTGAAAAGCAGGTATTCGTCCCAGCCAAAATGCTCGGCATCCTCTTCTTGAGGGTCATGGCCCGTGCGGTGCTGAAAGCCCACCACCTGCCAGTGGGTGCCCTGCAACTGTCCCACGGTGCCCAGTGCGATCAGCGGCTTGATGAACTCACCCTGCAGCGCGTGTTTCAGCTCGGCACCCGTGCCCGACGCCAAATCGATCAGACTGTGACAGGAGCGGCAGGTGATGCTCTTGCTGTTGGCCAGCGTCACTTCTATGGGCGCTCCACAGTGGGGGCAGGCGAATTCGCGACCCCGCTCTTCTTTGACCAGCTCTTCGCGCAAGCCGGTCAGTTGCAGCGTTTCCAGCAGCACCGCACGTCCGCGCGAGACCGACGGCGGTTCACCGTCGTATTCGATGCTCAGCACCTCGCCGTCGGCACTGCGCAGCTCCACCACCGCAAAGGGCTGGCCCAGTGCGGGCAGGCGAGGGACTTCACCTTGGGCGGACAGCAGCGCGACTTGATCGCTTGCCGCCACGCTGAACGACTTGCCGCCCACGGCCGTGGTTGCGCCCACACGAAAACGCGCGGCCTCAGGCACAGCTCGGGCCATGGGTGCGGCGCGGCTGAACACATACGATCCGTTGTCTTCACCGAGCGTCGCGTTGCTGGCGTCGTCAAAAACCGCATTCCATTCGGTCCAAGTACCTGACGCCGACTTGAACTGCAGCCGGCCCACCAGCGTAAAGGACCGCCCTTCCCAAACGCCACTGGCCTGCAATTGCAAGGGGCTGTGGTCGTCGAACAGCTCGGCCATTTTGCCCACGCGCGACAGCACATCGCCCTGGCGCACGACCGTGCTCTGGCAGTAACTGCACACCGCAAACGCCGATTGCGCGCCGCGAAACTCAACCGGCGCGCCGCAGCCGGGGCAGGGCGCGCGGTAAACGCGCTGGTTGTCTGGCTCAGCCACGGGCTCGCCGACTCGTCAGACCAGCTTCTTGAGCAACTCGGCCTTCTTGGCGTCGAACTCTTCCTGCGTGAGGATGCCCTTGGTTTTGAGTTCGCCAAGTTTTTCAAGCGTGCTCATGACATCCGATGGGCTGACGGTGGCCGCCGCTGCACCAGCGGCCGCCGCAGCGGCAGCAGCGTTACCTTGGTTCAGGCCCTGCGACAGGTTTTGCGCCATGACCTGGCCCAGTGCCACGCCAGCACCCAGGCCCATGGCGTCGCCCGCGATGCCACCGCCACCCCCCCCAGCGCCCTCGGCAAATTTGGGGATGGCTTGAGCCGTCTGGTATTGCATGAACTTGGCCATGTCGTTGCCCACCATGCCCATGCCAATCTTCTGGTCCAGGACTTTCTGCAACTCTTCAGGCAACGAGACGTTCTGGACCGTGATGGTTTCCAGTTGGATGCCGATCTTGGCGAACTCGGGCACCAGTTGCGTGGCGAGTGCCTGCGCGAATTGAATCTGGTTGGCGGCCAAGTCCAGGAACGGCACGCCGCTCGACGCAATGGCGTTGCTGATGTTTTGCAACACCAAACCACGCAATTGGCCGTCCAGATCGGCCACTGAATAAATGTCACGGGTGCCTGAGATTTCCGTGTGGAACAGCTTGGCATCGCCCACGCGGAAGGCGTAGTTGCCAAAAGCGCGCAGACGGACCGCGCCAAAATCTTTGTCTCGGATGGTGATGGGCTGAGGCGTGCCCCACTTCTGGTCGACCTGCTGGCGTGTGCTGAAGAAATAGACATCGCTCTTGAACGGAGACTCAAACAGTTTGTCCCAGTTTTTGAGGTAAGTCAGCACAGGCAGGGTCTGTGTCGTGAGCTTGTACATCCCCGGGCCAAACACGTCGGCCACCTTGCCCTCGTTGACGAACACCGCCACCTGCGATTCGCGCACCGTGAGCGACGCACCGTTCTGGATTTCCATTTCGGCCATCGGAAAGCGCCAAGCCAGTGTGCCGTCATTGGCTTCGGTCCACTGGATAATGTCAATGAACTGTTTCTTGATGAAATCCATTAGCGCCATGGTGACCTCCTGCGTGGAAATGTTCGGCCGATGATACCTTTGCACATTTGAAGCCGCTGTCTTTGTGAAAAAGTCAAAAGTGCCACACCCCACGTTCTTGCGTGATTGACTAGGGTTTTCCCTCGCTTAGGTCTACAATCCGCTTCCCTTACACAAGCTGACGGCGCGCCGGTTTCGTGGCGTAAGCTGTTGGCAACAGGAGACAAGCCCCCATGCCCGCTACAACCTCGGTGAATTCGGATGAAAAGCGCGCGGAATTACGCCGCGCTGCACTGGAATACCACGAGTTCCCGACCCCTGGCAAGATTGCCATCGCACCGACCAAGCAGTTGGTCAATCAGCACGATTTGGCCCTGGCCTATTCACCGGGTGTGGCGGCGCCTTGCGAAGAAATCGTCAAAGACCCCGCCGCCGTATTCAAGTACACCAGCCGGGGCAACCTGGTGGCGGTCATCACCAACGGCACGGCCGTGCTCGGTCTGGGTGACATTGGCCCACTGGCCTCCAAGCCGGTGATGGAGGGCAAAGGCGTGCTCTTCAAGAAGTTTGCCGGTGTCGATGTGTTCGACATCGAAATCGCCGAGAACGACCCCGCCCGACTGGTCGAGGTGATTGCGGCGCTGGAGCCCACCTTTGGCGCCATCAACCTCGAAGACATCAAGGCGCCTGACTGCTTTTATGTGGAGCGTGAGCTGCGCAAGCGCATGAAGATCCCGGTCTTCCATGACGATCAGCACGGCACAGCCATCACGGTGGCCGCCGCCATGGTCAACGGCCTCAAAGTGGTCGGCAAGGACATCACCCAGGTCAAGCTGGTGGCCTCGGGGGCGGGTGCCGCTGCCCTGGCTTGTTTGAACCTGCTGCTCAAGGTCGGCCTCAAGCGCGAAAACATCTACGTGACCGACCTGGCCGGCGTGGTCTATGAGGGCCGCACCGAGCTGATGGACGCTGACAAGATCCTGTTCGCCCAGAAGACCGATGCGCGTTCGCTGTCCGAGGTGATTGAAGGGGCCGATGTGTTCCTCGGCTTGTCAGCCGGCGGCGTGCTCAAGCCTGCCATGGTGGCCAAAATGGCAGCACGCCCGGTCATCTTTGCGCTGGCCAACCCCAATCCTGAAATCGCCCCTGAAGATGCGCACGCCGTGCGCGACGATGTGGTCATGGCCACGGGACGGTCTGACTATCCCAACCAGGTCAACAACGTCCTGTGCTTCCCCTACATCTTCCGTGGCGCGCTGGACTGTGGCGCCACCACCATCACGGACGAGATGGAAATTGCCGCCGTGTATGCCATTGCCGATCTTGCGCAAGCCGAGCAGAGTGAGGTGGTCGCGGCAGCCTACGCAGGCCAGCAACTGGCCTTTGGGCCTGAATACCTCATTCCCAAGCCGTTCGACCCGCGCCTGATGATGAAGATCGCGCCGGCCGTGGCGCAAGCCGCGGCGGACAGCGGCGTGGCGTCGCGTCCCATTCAGGACATGGACGCCTACCGCGAACGCCTGCAAAATTTTGTGTACGCTTCGGGCACCACCATGAAGCCGATCTTCACAGCGGCCAAGACCGCGGTAAAGAAGCGCGTGGCCTATGCCGAGGGCGAGGAAGAGCGCATTTTGCGCGCCGCCCAAATCGTGGTGGACGAGCGCATTGCACGCCCCACTTTGATTGGCAGACCCGCCATCATCGCCCAACGCGTCGAAAAGTTCGGCTTGCGCCTGCGTGAAGGCGTGGACTACGACGTGGTCAATGTCGAGCAGGACCACCGCTATCGCGACTTCTGGCAGACCTACCACCAAATGACCGAGCGCAAGGGCGTGACGGTGCAGATGGCCAAGATCGAGATGCGCCGACGCCTCACGCTCATTGGCGCCATGCTGCTGCACAAGGGCGACGTGGACGGCATGATCTGCGGCACCTGGGGCACCACGGCCATGCACCTGCACTACATTGACCAGGTCATTGGCAAGCGCAACGGCGGAAGCCCCAGCACGCCCCAGGATGTGCGCATTTATGCCTGCATGAATGGCCTGATGCTGCCGGGCCGCCAGGTCTTTTTGGTCGACACCCACGTCAACTACGACCCGACCCCGGCTGAGCTGACCGAAATCACGGTCATGGCGGCCGAAGAAATGATGCGCTTTGGCCTCAAGCCCAAGGTGGCCCTGCTGTCGCATTCCAATTTTGGCAGCAGCAATCAGCCCAGCGCCCTCAAGATGCGCCAGACCCTGGAGATGCTGCGTGCCGAAGCGCCGTGGCTGGAAGTAGATGGCGAAATGCATGGCGACGTGGCGCTGGACGGCAAGGCGCGCGGCCTCATCATGCCGCACAGCACCCTGAGCGGCGACGCCAACCTGCTGGTCCTGCCCAACATTGATGCCGCCAATATTTCGTACAACCTGCTTAAAACTGCAGCAGGTGGCAATATCGCCGTCGGCCCGGTGTTGTTGGGGGCTGACAAGCCAGTGCACATACTGACGCCCAGCACCACGGTACGGCGTATTGTCAATATGACAGCTTTGACCGTAGCCGATGCCAACGCGACCCGGTAATCCCTGACAGAAAAGCGGGCGCACACTTATTTTTGAGTGAGTGTCCGCAATAAGCTCGGGGTTGTTGCCTAAATATTGGGCAACTGCTTGCGTTTCGAGGCCTAATCGGGCACACTACCGCTTCTCGAAATCACCGGGTTAACCCGGATATTTTGACGGTCTGATCCAAGAAATTTTTCACAAAGTTTGTCTTAGGGCACATATGTCGGCGGCCAAGTTTGTACTCACTAGCTTTTTGTTGGCGATTGCATTCAGCGCTGGAACTGCTGTCCAGGCCAAAGGTGTACCGCCGACCGAAACGGCACGTGCCACGGTCGCCTTGAGCGAGCTGCCTCTCCAGGGGCGTGAAACCTACGCTTTGATCCGCGCAGGCGGGAAGTTTCCGTATTAGAAAGGCGGCACGGCGATTGGGAATCGGGAGCGTTTGTTGCCGAAGCAACCCAGAGGGTATTACCTTGAATACACCGTAAGGACGACGGGATCGCGCAATCGTGGCGCCCGGCGCATTGTTTGTGGTGGCCCACCAAGGGCACCAAATGCCTGTTACTACACAGCCGATCATTACGCGAGTTTTCGCCGGATCGAGGAGTAGGACAGTGAAGCGAGATTTGTTTTTGACTTTTGAAAGAGACGCGGAGATGGACACGCCACTTCGTACCGTGAGAACCAATATCGTGCAGTCGATCCGCGCCTTCCGGGTGCCGGACCTGCAGGATGCTGCCAGCTCACTGGGACATCATTTTTTATACGCCAACCTGGCCAATGCGCAAAGCAAACAGGACGTGCTGGACCTTATCGCCCAGCAATTCATGTTGCCCACACACTTTGGCAAGAACTTTGACGCGCTCTACGACTGCATGACCGACCCGGTGCACAAATCAGGCCCACAGCCTGGTTTCATCGTGGTGCTGGAACAAGTTCCGGCCAACGCCAAGTTCGACAAAGAGGCTCGCGAACAGCTGCTCGATATCTTCCGCGACACGGCCGACTACTGGGCCGACCGAAAGATACCGTTCAGGTGCTTCTATTCTTTTCTG
>ERZ724527.1352-NODE-1352-length-11483-cov-6.473574_pt1 | contig 11483 bp, 10 predicted proteins | sample MGYA00376060_ERZ724527 | MGnify/ENA primary metagenome ERZ724527 (study PRJEB28724, sample SAMN07190886) | activated sludge metagenome | isolation source: activated sludge of sewage treatment plant in Hong Hong | place: USA: Christiansburg, Virginia | collected...
TAACCTACCAGTGAGACCTCTTACACTGCATTCTGTTGCGCTTTGTATTTGAATCCGCCCACCAAAGACTATGCTTTGCCAGCGCCTTACCATCGCAACGCCCAAAGTGTTGCGGCCAGGGCCGGCGGGCCACTGACATCACCATCCACGGACACAGGTACCACGTGAGCCCCATTGCGTGGCTCGGCGTGTTGCGGAGGTAGACCGCGGTCCGCTGTGGCGCTAGTTCTTGTGGTCTGACTTCGCTCGAAAAGGTCGCGCCTCGAACCGAAATACTTTGGGGTCTTTTGCGTCCACGGTGGCTTTGATCCAGCCCATCCAGGGCGAGCCATAGGTTTCAACCCGGGTGAAATTGGCAATAACGGCCTGAGTGCTTGGGTCACGCAGTGGTTGATTGATCTGTTGCTGGTGCGAGTCACCATGCACCAACACCACCTGCCCCGCAAAGGCCAGGGTTTCCTCTCGCAGCGTGCTCAAAAAGTCTTTGTAGCCCGGGTACGCTTTTCCGGCGGACGCGGCTTCAAAGCCGGGGTTGCCCTGAATGACGACCATCAATCCGGCGGCTTGCATGGCGCGGGCTCGCGCAAAGGCTTGAGTCAGCCAGATCCTTGTCACCGGGTTGCGTTGGAGAAACTCTTTGGACGGTCCGCTTCCGCGCTGGGTACCGTCGTAGTTGTTGTCACTGCCAGGAATATTCAAACCCACAAAAACCACACCTGCGGCTTCCCATCGAACGTTCTCCCGGTAGGCCGCAAAGGCAGTATCCCGACTTTGACGCGCAAGCTGCAACTGCCGCTGCCCCAGTGTCTTGTCGTCGGAAAAAACAGTGCACGAAGTTTGTCCAGACGCTCAAGGGGGTCGTAAGAGCCATTGCTGCGACGGTGGCAGTCAGTCCACTCGTTGTCGCCGGGAACATAGATCAGTGGATGCCGGGATGCCTTGAATACGCCCAGGATGTCGAGAAAAGTCTCATCACTACAGACCGCCCCACCACTTTTGATGTCACCATCATGAATCACAAACGCAAGGTCTTCGGAATCCATTTCCGCCATCAATTCAGGCAGCAACTCGCGCTCGCGCGGGCTGTAAGACGTATCACCAAATAGTCCAATGGTGATGGGCTGGGCAATGGCTTGGGTCGACGTTACAGCCGTCAGAATCCACAGCAGTACCAGGAGAAAAAAGTTGCAGGACTTGCGTGTCGTCATGAATTTGAATTTATCAGGCGTTAAGAATGGCAATCCTGCCACAGACCTTATGGAGCCCCCTTATCGCAACCATCAAGATCGCTATTTGTGGTTCGGAGCCTCGCGGCCACTTGGGTGTTCCCACTGCGGTGCGGATGCTATATAACTCATAGCTGTCTGACTAACAAATACGAGGGCTAAGGGGGCATTTGTTTCTAAGCGTCATGAAAAGGGCACCTCCCGGTGCCTTTTTTGAACGAAGCGCCTGTGCCTCAGTTTTACCCGCGGCGATCACCCTGAAGCAGCCGTTCCAGATCATCGCGCAGACCGTTCAGTTCATCGCGCAGCTGGCGGCGTTCCTGCGGGATGACGTTGCCATTCGATTTCATCTGGGTTTCGCGCATTTCAATGTCGCGGTCACGCCGGTAGAGTTCGCGCGCCTCGGACGGCGTGATGTGCCCAGATGCCATGCCCTGCTGAATGCGGGCGCTGATGGCCTGTTGCGTACGGTCAATGCCGGGTGTGTAGCTGCCCTGCGCCATGACCGGGGCTCCGAACAGGCTGACGAGCAGGGCAGAGGCGAGCAATGAGCCAGTGAGCAATTTTGATTTCCAATGAGGTGCGCTGGACTACGAACAGATCAAGGCGCGTCCGCAAACATTGCATAAACTGGTAATAACACTTGAAAGATTGGGGGATGGGTATGGAAGTCATTGTTTTGGGAATCGGCTGTGCCAAGTGCAAGAGCACGGTTGCGATGATTGAGCGGGTTGCCAAAGACCTGGGCGTGAAGGTTGACATCACCAAGATTGAAGACCGCGCCGAGATACTCCAACGCGGCATTGCCGCAACACCTGCCGTCATGGTCGATGGGGTCGTCGTACACAGTGGCGGCATACCGGCACATGAAGCGGTCCAGGCCTGGCTGACGCCGCAGCCTCTGGAATTGCTGCGCCACCCCACCCGCCACCTGTTCTTTACCGGCAAGGGTGGTGTCGGCAAGACTTCGCTGTCCACCGCCGTGGCGCTGCACCTGGCGGATGCGGGCAAGCGGGTGCTGCTGGTCAGTACCGACGCCGCCTCCAACCTGGATGAAATGCTGGGCGTGGAACTCCAGAACACCCCGGTACCTGTGCCGGGCGTGCCCCATCTGTCGGTATTGAATATTGACCCCGACACCGCCGCGGAGTCCTACCGCCAGCGGGTCGTCGCACAGATGGCGGCCGATTCCAGCGATGCCGAACTCTCCACGGTGCGTGAACAACTGTCCGGCGCCTGCACGACCGAGATTGCATCGTTTGACGAGTTCGCTTCGTTGCTGTCGGACGCCGACAACCACTACGACCACATCGTGTTTGACACGGCCCCTACCGGCCACACGCTGCGCTTGCTGAGCCTGCCCAAGGCCTGGAGTGGTTTTCTGGCCGGTAACGACCGGGGCGCTTCCTGCCTGGGGCCGCACTCGGGGCTGAAGATGCAGGAAGTGCGCTTCAAGGCGGCGCTGGACGCGCTCAGTGATCCTGGCACAACCACAGTGGTGCTGGTGACCCGGCCGGACGCCGGCGCCATTGCCGAGGCCTCGCGCACGTCGGACGAACTCAACACCCTGGGGCTGCACAACCAGCGGCTGGTGGTGAACGGCGTCTTCCACGCCAGTGAGCGCAGTGACGCCATTGCCGTTGCCATAGCGGCCCTGGGTGCGCAGGCGCTGGCCGCGATGCCTGCCAATTTGTTGGCCTTGCCACACGACCAGGTTGCGCTGCGTGCGTTTGACACCGTGGGCCTACCGGCATTGCGGGCCCTGTTGGGTACGACGCAGGCCGTGGCGCCGACCCCGCCGACAGAGGCTCTCCAGCCTCTAGAGCAGGGCACCGGGCTGGACGCACTGGCGGATGCGTTGGCGCAGGCCGGCAAGGGGCTGATCATGGTCATGGGCAAGGGCGGCGTCGGCAAGACAACGATTGCCGCGGCTTTGGCGATTGGCCTGGTGCAACGCGGCAAGACCGTGCACTTGAGCACCACCGATCCCGCCGCGCACCTGGCCGTCACGCTGGATGGGGCAGTAGACGGTTTGCGGGTGGACCGCATAGACCCCGTCGCGGAAACGCAGCGCTATGTGGACAAAATCATGGCCACCAAGGGTGCCGGGCTGAGTGCTGCGGAGCAGGCCCTGATGCTGGAAGACCTGCGCTCGCCCTGCACCGAAGAGGTGGCGGTGTTCCACGCCTTCTCCAAGGTGGTGAGCGAGGCACGCAGCGCCTTTGTGGTGTTGGACACCGCGCCCACAGGCCACTCGCTGTTGCTGATGGATGCCACCGGTGCCTACCACCGCCAGATGGTGCGCGAGTTCGAAGGGCACTCCGCCGGGCGCGTGGTCACGCCGCTGATGCGGCTGCAGGACCCGGCCTACACCAGGATCATTCTGGTCACACTGCCCGAGACCACACCCGTGTCACAAGCCCAAGCCCTGCAAGAGGATTTGCGCCGGGCGCAGATAGAGCCGTTTGCCTGGGTGATCAACAAGAGCATCGAGGCCGCCGGCACGCGCGACCCGCTGCTCGCAGCGCGCCTGCAGGGGGAGCGCCGGCAGATGGAGCGCATTTCCCGGGGCCTGGCCAAGCTGACCTTTGTTGTGCCGTGGAAGGCCCAGCCACCGATTGGCTATAGGGCGCTGTCTGCGCTGGTGCAGGGCCAGCGCCCGGCGTCAGGGCAGTGAAGGCTCCGGTGTGCGCCACGCCGGATCACTCCGCCAGTTCTGTGCCCACAGCGGCACTGCCTGTGCCGGCAGGGGGCGGGAAATGAAGTAGCCCTGCGCGAAATCGCAACCCAGCTGCATCAAGGCAAGCCCTTGTTCAGCGGTTTCAACACCCTCGGCAATCACCTCCTGCTGAAACGCCGTGGCCAGCCCCATAACCGCCCGCAAAATGGCCATGTCGTCCTTGTCAACAAGCATGTCGCGCACAAAGCTTTGGTCGATTTTGAGCTGTGTCACGGGCAAGCGCTTGACGTAGGCCAGCGACGAATAGCCTGTGCCAAAGTCATCCAGTGCAAATTTCACGCCAAAATCCCGGCACTCCTGCATGGACCAGGAGACCCGGTCGATGTCCAGCAGGGCGCTGGTCTCCAGCACCTCCAGTTCCACGTTTCGCGGGTCAACGCCAGGGTGGGCGGCCAGTATGGTCTGAATGCGTTGCACAAAATCATGCTGCTGCAACAGGCGTGCGCCCACATTGATGCTGACGGGCAGCTCCAGTCCCCCGTCCAGCCAGGTTTGCATCTGCTGCAATGCCGTGTGCATGACCCATTCATCCAGTTCGACAGCCAGCGCATGGTTTTCAACCAGCGGCAGAAATACAGCGGGTGCCAGCATGCCCCTGTCCGGGTGCTGCCAGCGGATCAGGGCCTCCGCGCCAACCACCTCGCCGGTGCGCATGTTCACTTTGGGCTGGTAGTGCAGCACCATTTCATTCGTTGCCAGTGCGTAGCGGATGCGCTCCATGCTTTCATGGTGGTCCCGCACATGGCGATCGTGGGTTGCGTCAAAAAAGTGGTAACCGTTCTTGCCGGAGACCTTGGCCTGGTACATGGCCTGGTCAGCCTGGCGCTGCAGCTGGTCGGCGTCCAGCTCTTCGTCCTGCGGGTACAAGGTCACGCCCAGGCTGGCGGATACCTGCAATGCCGCTCCATTCCACTGAACCGGTTCACACGCTGCCGCCAGCAGCCGGTTGAGCATGGGCATGCTCTCGGTGGCGTCCAGCAGATCGACCAGGACGGCCACAAACTCATCACCACCAATGCGGGCCAGGGTGTCGCCTTCGCGCAGGGCGGCTTTCATGCGGATGGCCAGCGCGGCCAGCAGGTGGTCGCCCGCCTCATGCCCATGCGCGTCGTTGACCGCCTTGAAACCGTCCAGATCCAGAAACACCACAGCCAGCCGTTGCGCGCGCCCCTGTACCTGCAGCATGGCCTGCTTCAGCCGGTCGGCCAGCAGCACGCGATTGGGCAGATTGGTCAGCGCGTCGTAGTGGGCGATGTGTTCCAGCTGCTGCTCATGCACCTTGGCGGTCGTGATGTCCGAGAACAGGGCCACATAGTGCAGCGGCTTTCCCTGGGCATCCGGCACCGTGGTGATGGTGAGCATTTCCGCATAAACCTCACCACTCTTGCGCCGGTTCCAGATCTCGCCATACCAGTGCCCCTTGTTGATCAGGGATTGCCACATGCTGGCGTAGTGTGCGGCGTTGTGCCGCCCCGAGCTGAGCAGGCGCGGGTTCTTGCCCAGCACTTCGTCCCGGCTGTAGCCGGTGATGGTAGTGAACGCCTCATTGACGTCCACAATGGTGCCGTCGGTCCGGGTGATGGTGATGCCTTCGCGCGAGTTGTGGAAGACGCTGGCGGCCAGCTCCAGTTTCTCTTCGTTCAGTTTGTGCGTCGTGATGTCGCGGCTGATCCCAAACAGGCCTTCGACTTTGCCTTCGGCGTCAAACAGGGGCCATTTGCTGGTGCTGGCCCATCGTTTGTTTCCAGAGGCATCAAAGTACGGGTCCACCTGGTTGAGCAGGGGCGTTCCGTCCCGGAAGATGGGCTGCTCTTCTGCATGGTAAATCCTGGCCGTTTCCGGCGGAAAAACCTCGAGGTCGTGCTTGCCGATCAGTTCGCGCCAGTGGGCGTGGCCGGTGATGTTGGCCAGCGTTTGGCTGGCAAAGCGAAAGCGGCTGTTGCGGTCCTTGAAATAAACAAAGTCGCTGGTGTTGTCCAGGAACGAGACAAAGTCGCGGTTGAGTTCGAGCACCCGCGATTCGTTCTTCTTGCGTTCGGTGATGTCGGCAATCACGCCCACGTAGTGCTGCAGGCGGCCATGGCCATCGCGGGAGATGCTGATGGAAAGCTCGGCGTCAAAAAGGGTGCCGTCCTTGCGGCGGTTGACCATCTGGCCGCGCCATCTGCCGGTCGTCACCAATTCGTTCCACAGGCTGGCGTAGAAAGATTTCTCATGCACACCGGAGGCGAGCAGGCGGGGGTTGCGCCCCAGCACTTCCTGCTCGGTATGGCCGGTGATGCGGGTGAAGGCTGCGTTGACCGAGATGATGTTGGCGTTGGCATCCGTGATGATGATGGATTCGGAGCTGGCATCAAATACCGTGGCGTTGATCCGCAGCAGGCGCTCGGCCTCGGCGCGCTGCGCGGCGGCCTCCATCTGGCGGCGATAAAAGGCCGTGGCCAGCATCGCAATCACCAGCAGGGTGGGCACCAGGGTGCCGACCAGGGTCTTGACCTCGGTCCGCCATTTTTGCAACGTGTGATCGCGCGGCAGGCGTGTAATCACCACAAAGGGGTACAGCCGGGAGGCCCGAAACGCGGTCAATGCGGTGCCAGCCTCTTGCGATGGCTGCTCGAAGCTGCCGGATTCCACCTTGTTGAGTTGCAGTTCACCCAGGGTCTGCGCATAGGATGCTCCCGCACGGGCGTCCGCAGCCGTGCCCAGCAGAAGCGTGCCGTCGTACAGCAGCACCTCGACCACACCATCGCCGTTGTCCAGAATGTCCGCCAGGTGGCTGGCGAAGTAGTCCGGGTTGATCGCTACCAGCAGCGTCAGGCGGCGCTCGCCGACGGCCACGGAGCGGGTCACCGGGATGAAACCCTGGGCGTCGGCCGCAACAGGGTTCTGCGGGGTGGACGGCTGCCCATTGGCGAAGTCGCGGCCGCTCCAGGCCTGGCCTATGCGGAAAATCTCCTGTGCCGGCGCGGCCGGTGGCAGGTAGGCCTGTGTCCCGACAGTGATGCCGATGTTGGCCGGGTTGGAGCTGGCCACAATGCGGCCGGACTCGTCCTGCAACGACAGGGAGCGAAAAGACGGGGTCTGGCGCAGCGCGGCAGCAAACGTGTGCTGCAGCCGCTGCAATTCGGCCGGGGTGGTCCCGGTGGGGGTCATGGTGACCGCGGCTTGCTCGGTCACCAGCAGGCTCTGCGTCAGAAAGTCTTCAAAACTGTGGGTCTGCAGGGCCGCATGTTGCAGCCCGTTGGCAATGGCTTCTGCGCGCAGCCGCCATAGCGAATACGCCGACAGGGCCAGCGTGCTGAGCACAAACAGCGCAAAACCGGCAATAAATGCCCGGCGCAGTTGTAGCCCGCGGGAGCTCATGGTGCAACGATGGGCTCAAGCCGGTGGCGCCTGGCTGCAGCCAGCAGGCGTCCGTCCCGCTTGATGGTGCTGACAAAGCCGTCCAGGCGGTCGGCCCAGGCCTCGTCACCGGGCTTGACGGCGTAGGCGTAGGGCGTGATGTGGTACACGCCGGGCGGCGACACCAGGCGCGCCCAATCGGCATTGGCCAGAAAGCGCTGGCTGTAGGGGTAGTCGGTCATGAACACGTCGGCCCGGCCGGATTGCACCTCCTGCTCACGGGCAAAGGGGGTGTCGAGCACCAGCAACTGCGCGGCCTTGAGCTTGTCGCGCATGACCGGCTCATGCAACGTGCCCTTGGCGACGGCGACCACCGAGTCGGGCTTGTCGATGTCGGCCCAGTCCTTGATGCGGCGGTTGGTCTTGCTGGCAACGGCGTAAATGTCACTGGCCAGGTGGGGCCGGGTAAAGCGCAGTTTTTCGGCCCGCATGGGGGTGATGCCCACGGCAAACATGGCCACATCGCAGCGGTCCTGGGTGACATCGTCTATGAGCCTGGCAAAGGAGCTGTCGACAAACTGGACCGCTACGCCCAGGTCTCTGCCCAGTTCGTTGGCGAGATCGATATCGATGCCGCTCAACTCCTGGGTTTTGGGGTTGCGGTAGGTGATGCTGTAGTAGTCGGGCCAGATGCAGACGCGTACGGTTTTGCTTGCCAGGACCTGGCCCAGATGGTCGCCGGGCTTGCTGTCTTGCGCCAGGGACCCTGGCGGCATGCACGCGAAGGCGGCGCAAACAGTGAGTTGCCTGATGGTGACCGTTCGCATGTGCCCTTCAATCCCATGAAAAAAGAGGCCCCATTGTCCGACCGAACACTCCGAATGCCCGCCGCGCCAGGCAGGGATGCGGTCAATATTGATATAGATCAACAATTTTGGCGCGCCCCATCTCAGCCCTTGAGCAGCCCGCCCAGCATGCCCATCAGGTCGTCGGAATTGCCCAGGCCGCCTTGCGGCACCGCGCCGTGCGGGGTGAGTTTGTCGATCAGCCCGGGCAGCATTTGTGCCAGTTGGCCCGATGCCTGGGCTGGGTCATTGCCCAGTTGGCTGGCGATGTTGGCCAGAGGGCCGCTGCCCAATGCGCTGGCAATCTGGTCGGCCGAAACGGGGAGGTTCTCGCCGTGGCCTATCCAGGAGTTGACGATGTCGCCCATGCCGTTTTGCTGGAATTTTTCGACCAGACCGCCCAGCCCACCCAGCTCGGAATTGTTGGCCAGCAGGCCACCCAGAATGTTGCCAAGTCCGCCGTTTTGCTGCACCTGTCCGGTGACTGCTCCCATCACTGAATCGAGAAGTCCCATGGTTTTCTCCGGTTGAATGAAAAAATCGCTGCCTCGTGGGCAGTGCCGTCAGACCGGGTAGATCTTGACCGGTCGTGTGGCCACCGGAAAACCGGCGGCGCCCAGCGTATCGGCAATGGCCTTGTTGGTGTCGAAATACACCTGCCAGTAGTGGTCGGTGTGGCAGTACGGGCGCACGGCCAGTTTGGGCCCGAATTCGTTGAACTCCAGAATTTCCACGTCCACCGCCGGCGTCTTGGCAATATTTGCAACCCTGGACACGGATTCCTTCAGCAGGGCAATGGCCTTGTGCGCATCCGCGCTGCCGGCCAGTTGGGCCACGAGTTCCACCCGGCGGTGCGGGTTGGCTGAGAAGTTCTTGATGTCACCGCCCATGATCTTGCCGTTGCCCACGATGGTCTTGACGTTGTCCGGCGTGGTGATGGTGGTGCCAAACAGGCCCAGTTCCATGACCGTGCCTTCTATGCCGCCCACACCCACGTAGTCGCCGACCTGGTAGGGGCGCAGCACCAGCAAGAAGATGCCGGACGCAAAGTTCCCCAGCAGCCCGCTCCAGGCGGCACCAATGGCCACACCGGCACCGGCCACGAGGGCGGCAAACGACGTGGTCTCCACGCCAAAGTAGCCCAGAATGGCCACCACCAGAATGATGTTCAGCGATACGGTGATGAAGCTCACCAGGTAGCGCTGCACCGTGGGGTCCAGCTTCTGGCGCGTCATCGCCGCGCCCACCAGGCCAGTGACCATGCTGATCAGCCAGCGGCCGATGACAAATACGGCAATCGCGCCCAGCGCCTTGAGGCCAAACGCCACCAGGATGGGTTGTGCCTGGTCGATCCAGGAGTTGATTTTTCCGGTGTCCATGGTGCGGGCCATTTCAACAGTGTTCGGAAAAAGCAGTGTACGGCAGGGCAGCCGTTTGCGCGCGCCGCCGCGGATTTTTCGGCGGCAGGGCCGGGATTGTTCAGCGGTGGACGGTTGGGCTTGCACAATGGCCGCTAGGGGTTTTTAATGCAGGCCATGCCCACCCCGAAGCCGTCCATCCCCGCTCTGAAAGCCACCGCCATGCGCCTTCTTCCCCAAAATTTGCAACACTGGTGGCGTGCCCGCCAGGACAACAGCGGCCTGCCCCAGGTGGGCAAAATGCTGGAGAAAAAGTCTTTGTCTTCGGTGTTTCAGCCCATGGTGGAGCTGGGAAGCGGTGAGGTTTTCGGCCATGAGGCGCTGGTGCGGGTCCCGCGCAGCATGGGTGAGCTGTCGTTTGACAACCTGCTGGGCGCGGCCGAAGAGCAGCGCTGCCAGAAGCAGCTGGAACTGGCCTGCGTGGACTACGCCATCGAGCGCTGGATGCAGGAGCGGCCCAAGGGCCAGTTGTACGTCAACATCAGCGCGAAAACCCTGGTGCAACTGCACGAAGCCGGCGCGACGGACTCGCTGCTGCAGTTGCTGCGCAAGCACAAGTTGCAGCCCAAGAACATGGGCCTGGACATCGCGGGCTACACCCGCATCAGCAACGTGGATGCACTGGTCGCTGCGCTGGTGCCGCTGCGGGCCGCTGGCATGTCGATGGCGCTGGACGATTTCAAGGCATCGGACTCCAGCATGCTGGTATGGAAAAAAGTCCTGCCCAGCATTGTCAAAATGGCGCCGCGCTGGACCCAGGGAATCGACGGCAACATGGAAAGCTGCAGCATGGTCAGCAGCATGGTGCGGATGACCAAAAAACACGACTGCCTGCTGCTGGCGAAATCGGTCGAATCCGAAGCCGAACTGCGGGTGATGCGCCAGTTGGGCGTGGATCTGGCGCAGGGCTATTTCCTGGGCAGCCCCGCCGTTGACACCATCACGACCGTAAACCTGCGCGCGCGCGCCGTTCTAGGCGCTGAAGCGCACTAGTTTCGGGCAACAGCTGATCCAGGGTGTGCAGCACCTCCAGCAGTTCCGCAATGCTGGGGCTCAGCGAACTGACACCGTTTTCGCGCTGGCGCCGCGCGAAACGGTGCCAGGTCGAGATGTTCAGAATCTCCAGCTTGCCGTAGGACAGCTTGAGCCACTCGGCCTGCGCCAGTTGCTGCACGTATTCGGAGAACAGCGTGCGCGACACGCCACACAGCGATGCCAGCGTGTTCTGGGCAATCGGGATCTCGACGCCATCGCCAAAACCAATTGTCGGCGGCCGGTCCGACCGGTAGGCCAGCGCTTCGGCAAACTGGGCCAGACCCATGACCACGCGCAGGCTGGGGTTGCCCAACTTCATCAGCGTCAGGGTCTCAGAGGTCTTCTGGACCCGCCAGGCCATGAGTTTGGCCACGTGCCGGGCAAAGGCCGGTTCCTGCAAAAACAGTTCGTCGAAGGTGCTGGCCGGCAGGCACAGGACCTCGGTCGCGGTCAGGCACACGTAGTCGGCAAAACTGGGCTTGCGGTTGATGATGGACTGCTCGCCAAACCACGCGCCCTTGCCATAGATGGAGATGGGTGTGGAGTCGGAGTTGGTGGTCGGAATGGCGGCCGACACCAATCCGTCCATGATGTAGCACCAGTGCTGGATCTCGCCGCCCTTGGTCCAGAGCTTCTTGCCCACCTCCAGCGACTGCACCTTGACGCCGGGCGCGGTTTGCCTGGCCAGCGCGTCCGACAGGCCCAGGCGGCGCAGGCGGTTGTGGACATAGCCCGGGGGGGCGGTGGTAACCGGGGGCAAGTGAACTCCTGCTAAGGGTGAATGGCCATTGTCGGTCAAGTAGGGCGCCCATGCAGCCCGCGTACCAGCTCCAGCAGCGCGGCCTGCTCCCGCTCGGGCGCGAACAGGGGCGCGCGT
>ERZ724527.1353-NODE-1353-length-11477-cov-4.769743_pt1 | contig 11477 bp, 10 predicted proteins | sample MGYA00376060_ERZ724527 | MGnify/ENA primary metagenome ERZ724527 (study PRJEB28724, sample SAMN07190886) | activated sludge metagenome | isolation source: activated sludge of sewage treatment plant in Hong Hong | place: USA: Christiansburg, Virginia | collected...
GTTCGCTCTGCTTCGCGCTATTGCAGGCGATCAGGTTGGTGTAGCCCGCGTTCTGTTTGTTGTGCAGGTCGCCGCTGAGGACTTTGAATTCTTTCGCGAAGGTCGGCTGCGGCCGTTGTTGAAAGTCGACAACTATATCCGCGTGCTGCTTTGTGGACTCCGGAGCGACATTGCTTTTCCAGAAGACCTTCCGGAAACCGAGCAGCCCCTTGATCAACGCGCCATCCGTGGCGAGCAGGTCGCTGGGTGTTGCGTGCTTGTCCTTGTCGGGAAGACGTTCGTAGGCTTCGCCGAGCAACTTCACTTGTTTCGTGGCCGCATCACCGATCGCTTGCAGGTCGCGCAACCAGATGGTCGCATTCTCCGGCAATTGCGCGAAGAAGAGTTGTTGGCGTGCAGCATCCTCGTCCTGGAGGTCGGGCACGATCACCGCTTCAGCCAAACGCTCCACGGTCAGCTGGTCCTGCGGATCAAAGCGCCGCACGCTCTCCACGGTGTCGCCATATAGCTCGATGCGGTAGGGCTTGTCGCTGCCGTAACTGAACACGTCCACGATGCCGCCGCGCACGCTGAACTGACCGGGCTCGTACACGAATTCCACACGCGCGAAACCCGTCTCGTGCAGCCATTCTTCCAACGTGTCGATCGGCAGCTCCTCGCTGCGCTTGACGGTGAGCGTGTTCTTCTGCATCGTCTCTTGACCGACCACCAGCGGCACCAACGCATCGGGATAAGTCACGATCACCAACGACTTGTCATCCTGAGCCTCTGCTGATGTGTCACCCTGAGCCCGTCGAAGGGTCATCAGCACCTCCAGCACTTCCGTTCGACTTACGCGCTCACCATCGTGGTGCCCCTCTGGGTCGTACGGCGAACGGGACGGCGCAGGGTAGAAGAGCATGTCCTCCTCCTTCTTCGCGTTGCGGACGTCCTTGTCCTTGCCGCGCAACGCTTCGAGGTCGTTGATGAAGTAGGCTGCCTCTTCCTTGTCGGTGAGGACGAACACATGCACGCCCTTCATCCGGTCCATGACCGATGCGGCGATGAGCGCTTGCGCCGAACCAATGGTGCCCGCGATCTGCACGCGTGCGGATGGGGCTTGCAAGCCTTCGGCGATGCGCGCGACACGCATGTCGTTGGCGAAGAGGATGCGGAGCTCGGGGAGGGAGGTCAAACTATCCATCAAGTATTTAGTCCGCTGCTTGAATTGTCCAGAGCCTCCAGTGGCCTTGCACCACTCTGAATCGGAATATCACACTGGATTCATCCTCAAAGTCATCGATCCAGTTTGAGAAGGAGACTATCACGTGCAATTCTGGAACACCGTTTCCAAGGTCATGAACCACAACGGAGCGAGGGCCCATCAAACCCAACTCATCGATCAGTTTGGGATGGAATAGGCTATCGAGATGGTTGAAGAAGTCCGTTTCTGTCCATAGCGATTCCTCCTTCTCGAGACCAACCATGTAGCCCCAGTCTCCATGAAGAGGGAAATGAACGACCCGAGCAAGCCGGACGCTATCCTTCGCGATGATCGGATCGATGCACTCGCTCCAGAAGTTCTTGATCGCTATCGAATCGATATGGGATTGACCTGACGAGGAGGAGGCAAAGCCGATTGATGCAGCGACGCAGATCGATATGTAGGAGTTGTGAGTCATGGACACCAAAATGCCCGAAACCCGGTGCCGGGGATATCGGGCATCGGGTTCGGGAACGGCGCAAAGGTAGCGGTGCGGAAGGTGGGTTCGTAGAACGTGCAAAGGGCCACGACGCACATGCGCCGCAGCCCTTCGACACGGGAGAGACCCTAGTTGTTCGTGAACGCCACCTCGATCCAATCCAGGCCGTTCCAGATGAGCGTGAGCACATCGTTGGTGCCGAGCGAGCGGTTGGCCACCAGGTTGCAGTTGCTCACGGCCGCATTGTCGTTCACCGTGATGGTGCCACCGCCGCTTTCGATCAGCAGCATCTGACCCGTGACCAGACCGTTGCTGAGGTTCAACGAGGAGGCGCCGGTGGAGGAGAAACGCATGTAGCTGCGATCGCCCACGGTGATGTTGTTGGCCCCCACGGGCACGGTCTGTGTGCTGGTGAGCCGCACGGTAAGACCGCCGTTCACATCGACGCGTGTGCCGGGTGTGGTAACGCCAACACCCATGCGGCCTTGATCATCGATCACCGCGCGGGTGGTGTTTCCATTGGTGCGGAAGGCCAGACCGTTCGGAGTGGAGCTCGGGTTGTAGATCACGGCTCCATCGGCATTGCTGGTGGGCGTTCCGAACAGCACCCCGCTCTCGTTGGCATCCGGCGTCATCAGGTTGACATAGGTGTTCGCATTGTCCTCCACCACAGCGAGCGCAGCGTTGTTCGCCGTGCCGCCCGATGCACCGCGCGAAACGTGCAAGGCTCGGGCTGGTGCAGTGGTGCCGATGCCCACGTTCACATCGGTGGTGGCACCGTTCACGCCGTTGATGCTTCCGAGCACGAGCGCGTTGTTCGCCGTTACGCTTGCATTGGCACCGATCGCGGTGGAATTGGTGAGGGCTCCGGTGGGTCCGGCCTTATACCCCAGGCTGGTGCATTCAAAGGTGGTCGCGGATGTGCCGTGCGATTCGGAGCCGACGGTGGTGTTGCGGTCCCCGTTCTGCGGTGCGACCATGGCCGCACTTCCGATGATGGTGTTGTCCACACCTCCTTCCAGATTGGCCCCAGCCGCTGAGCCGAAGAACGAGTTGGCATTGCCGGCATCGACTTTCCCCGCACCCAGGCCGAACGAGGTATGGTTGAACTGTGGAACGAACAGATCAGGCAGCGGCAGTTGTGGCGGCGCTTGAATGCGGCCAGCGTGGACGTTGTTCACACGAAGTTTAAGGTCCACCAGGTCCGTGGTGCCCAGGAAGTTCGTTCCGTTGGTTCCGCTGTTGCCCGTGATGTCCCAGAAGCCCGTGGTCCCGTTCGAGAGCTTGGCCACACCAACGCCCACAGCACCGACGCGCTGCTGATGCCATTCAATTGTCCCGGTCTGCTTCGATCGCTCGGCGGTGAGCAATGAACGCCACTGCGTTCCATCGTGGAAGTAGAAGGCGTGCGCTGTGCTGTTGAATATCATGCACCCCTGGCCGGGAGTCGGCAAGGCCTGCATGCTACTGTCCGTCATCATCGGGATGAGCAGGCTTTGGTCGGGAACAGGTTGTTGTGCAAAGGCACCTGCTGAGCAGAGCAGCAGTGCGAGGGGAAGGAGGTTGCGGAGCATGGGTTCTTGATGAGCGCTCCAAAGCACGCAGCCTACAATGCTCCCATCAATAGAACGTTGGTTATAGTCGGCGAGATCGGGTCGAGTCTCTACACTCCGGAGCGAGCTAGCTTTGACGGTGATGAAGCACCTGCGCTCAGTCGTCCAGATCCTGACGATGGTCCTGCTGGCGAGCGGTCCACTTTCTGCCCAACCGATCGACAGCCTTCACGTTTTCGAGAAGCTTCCACCGGGATCCTACACGTCCGCGTCGGCCAACGCGTTGGCATGGCGACTGCACCAGAGCCATGCGGCGCATCGGGCCGTAAAGGGAACAGAGCTCGCGGCAGCGACCGAAGCATTGAAGGTGTACACGCCTGCACGACATACCTACGGACCACTGCCTGGCCTCAGCAACGTGATCATCGCTTACAGCGGTGGTCGGGCCTTTGCCGTTGGCGTGGCGAACGACCTGGACCTGGTGATCAACTTCACCGCGCGGCAGGAGTACCGGATCTCATCCTATGTGGGCCATCTGAGCGTGCGGGCGACGCTGCTGAAGGTGCTGTTGATGGAGCAGTGATCAGGGCGACAGAAGTGATCAGCCCTTGTCACTTGCCACTTGCCATGGCCTTCTCCACCATGCTCTTGCTACCGATGAAGAGCGGGCATCGCTGGTGCAGTTCGGTGGGCTTGAGGTCGAGGATGCGCGTGGTGCCATCGGTGGCCATACCGCCGGCCTGTTCCACGATCATGGCCAGGGTGTTGGCCTCGTAGAGCAGGCGCAGCTTGCCCTTGGGCGCCTTCTTGGTTGCGGGGTAGAGGTAGATGCCACCCTTGAGCAGGTTGCGGTGGAAGTCGGCCACGAGGCTGCCGATGTAGCGGCCGCTCATCTGCTGGCGCTTGCAGTCGTCTATGTAGTTCCGTAGGCCATCGCTGAACTCGTAGTAATTGCCTTCGTTCACCGAGTAGATCTTGCCTTCCGTCGGCGTCTGCATGTTCGGGTGGCTCAGGCAGAAGGTTCCGATGCTGGGGTCGAGCGTAAAGCCATTGACGCCGTGGCCCGTGGTGTACACGAGCATGGTGCTGCTGCCGTAGATGATGTAACCTGCGGCCACCTGCGCGCTGCCGGGCTGCATGAAGTCGTCCATGGTGGCTTTCGGCCCTTCGCTCACGCGCCGGTAGATGCTGAAGATGGTGCCGATGCTCACGTTCACGTCGATGTTGCTGGAGCCGTCGAGCGGGTCCATGGTCACCACGTACTTGCCGCCGTTGTCGAAGTGCACGATGTCGTCGTTCTCCTCGCTGGCCACGGCGCACACCTGGCCCTGGCTGCGCAGTAAGCGGATGAAGAGGTCGTTGGCGTAGACGTCGAGCTTCTGCTGCTGCTCGCCCTGGACGTTCTCGGTGCCCTGCGCGCCTAAGATGTCCTCCGCGAGGCCTGCCTTGTTCACTTCGCGGTTCACCATCTTGCCTGCGAGGCGGAAGCTGGTGAGGAGCTGCGTGAGCTCGCCCGTGGCGTAAGTGAACTCGTGCTGGCGTTCGATGATGAATTCGGCGAGGGTGGTGATGTTGGCCATGGAGTTCGATCAGTGGATGTCAGTGCAAAGATGCGAGGACATGCAGCGTGGACCCAATGGGTCGACCCCTTTCTTTGCAGGTATGGAAGTTGTGATCCGCAAAGCCGAGGCCCGCGATGTGCCGCAGATGCTGGCGTTGGTACAGGAACTGGCGGCCTTCGAAAGGGAGCCTGAAGCGGTTACCGTTACCGAAGCAGAGATGCTGGATGCGGGTTTCGGAGAGAAGCCGGTCTGGTTCGGATGGGTCGCGGAGGTGCCAGTAGGCAGCGGAAAATTGGCAGTTGATGGGGGAAGCCCGATCATCGTCGGCATGGCGGTTTGCTACACGCGCTATTCCACCTGGCGGGGGCGCACGATCTACCTGGAGGACATCGTTGTTACCGATGCGGCTCGAGGGCGGAAGGTCGGAGAACGACTGTTCCGCGAATGCGTGAAACATGCGGTAGCTAACGACCACAACTGGATGCGTTGGCAGGTGCTGGATTGGAACACCGACGCGATCCGGTTCTACGAGCGTTTTGGCGCGAGCATTTCTCCCGGATGGCTGAACGGTGAACTGACGAAGGACCAACTCAAGCAATTGGCTGCCCAATGAAAGTCTTCAAATTCGGTGGTGCCAGTGTGAAGGATGCTGCAGGGGTGCGCAACATGGCGAGCGTGCTTAGGCACTTTCCCGAGGATGACCTCGTGATCGTGGTGAGCGCGATGGGCAAGACCACCAACGCGCTGGAAGCCGTGGTGTGGGCTTACACTGAGGGGCGCGACACCAAGGAGCTCACGGAAGCGCTTCGTCGATCGCACCTCAGCGTGCTGGCGGAGGTGGCGCCTGATGATGTGGCGGCCGCGGCGGAACTGGTGCTGCACTTCGATAAGCTGAACGCCTATCTGAAAGGCAAGCCTTCGGGGAACATGGACCGGGACTACGACCAGGTCGTGTCCTGCGGCGAGCTATGGAGCACCTTGATCGTGAGCGCTCATCTGAAACATTCAGGGCTGGCGAATGCCTGGGTCGATGCACGGACCATTGTGCGCACGGACAGCAGCCATCGCGCAGCGAAAGTGGAATGGACGGCCTGCGAGAACCTGGCCGAGCGCTACCTGAAGCCCGTGCTCACTGGCCGGCCGACATGCGTGGTCACACAGGGCTTCATAGGTCGCACGGCGGATGGGCTGACCACCACGTTGGGACGCGAAGGATCCGATTTCAGCGCGGCCATCTTCGCCTATCTGCTGGACGCGGAGAGCGTGACGATCTGGAAGGACGTGCCTGGCATGTTCAACGCGGATCCGAAGCTGTTCCCGGACACGAAACTGCTCTCGCACATCAGTTACCGCGAGGCCATCGAGTTGAGCTACTTCGGTGCGAGCGTGATCCACCCGCGCACCTTACAACCGCTGCAGAAGAAGCACATCCCCCTCTATGTGCGTTCGTTCATGGACCTGAACGCGTCGGGCAGCACCATTGACGACCGAAGCGAGAATGACTCGCTCATCCCTTCGTTCATCGTGAAGCCGAAACAGCTGCTCATCAGCATCACGCCACGCGATCTCAGTTTCATCGTGGAGGAGAACCTGAGCGGCATCTTCTGGCTTTTCGCGCAGCGCAACGTGCGCATCGACCTGATGCAGAACAGCGCCGTGGCTTTCAGTGTGGTGGTTGACGACAGCCCACGAAGCCGGGAGCTGCTGGATGAACTGCGGAAGGGCTACGAGGTCCGCTTCAACGACGGTTGTGAACTGATCACCGTGCGCCATTTCGACGAGGCCACCTTGGCGAAGCTCACGGTAGGGAAGGAGGTGCTGATCGAGCAACGCAGCCGTAACACGGCGCGTTTCGTGGTGAAGTGATCACTCACCCTCGTCCAGGATCCGCAAAGCGCGGTCCGGATGATCGGTGATGATGATGTCGACACCAAGGGCGATCATGCGACGGATGTCCGCTTCCTCGTTCACGGTCCATGCGGCCACCTCGATGTCCTGTTCGTGCAAGGTGTTCACCGCGGTGACATCCAGTTGCTCGAACGCTGGGCTGTAGATCGCCGGCGCGAACGAAAGGCGCTTCAGGTTCGCCGCAATGCCATCATCGTTCTCCACCAGAAAGGACGTTCGCATGCCCGGATCGGCCTCATGGATGGCTTCCAGGATAGCGGGGTCGAAGCTCTGAAGGATGCAGCGGTCGGCGATGTTCAGGTCGGTGATGGCGGCCATCACGGTGGCGACGAACGCTTTAGGCGCTGGCTGATAGGTGCCGTACAGTTCAGGTTCGCTTTTGATCTCGATGTTGAAGCCGATGCTGCCGAAGCCGTTCTCCGTGGCGAAGTCATCCATCGCCTCCACGACCTCCAGCAAGGTGGGCTTGTGGGCCGGCGCGTTCTCCTGTTCCGGGAAGTCGGGGTGCTGCGTGCTTCCGCAATCGAAGGCCTGCGCCTCCGCTGTGGTCATGTGGAAGATGTTGAAGCTGCGCTCCTGCTCTTGCGTGATGCTGTCGCCTTGCGGGGTGCGACAGATGCGGTGTTCCATCCAAGGTTCATGGCTCACGAGCACTTGTCCATCCCCGGTGATCACCACGTCCAGCTCCATCCACGTGCAGCCCAGCTCGGCGGCCTTCATAAAGCCAGCGACGGTGTTCTCCGGCATCAGGGCGCGGCAGCCACGGTGACCGTGTACGTCGGGAGGTGTCATGTGCTCAGTGCCACAGGCGCCCGCAAGGAGCGTCAGTGCTGTTGCAAGGTAGAGCAGGTGGGTGCTACGCATGGGCGAGGATCTTGGAGGCCAGTACCTCGGCCATCTTGCGTTTCCCCTCGTGCGTGACACCGGCGATGTGCGGCGTAAGCAGCACGCGGTCGTGGGCGAGCAGGCGCTTCAAGGTGTGCGGGTCCATGGTCGGATCTAGACCGGAAAGGTCAGGACGCTCGAACTCGAGCACATCAAGTCCGGCCCCGATCACCGTTCCCTTGTCCAACGCATCCAACAGCGCGGCGGTATGCACGACAGGACCACGGCTGGTGTTCAGCAGATGGATCGGCTTCGCGAAACCTGCCAGGAACGCAGCGTTCGCGTAGTGCTGCGTCTCTGCGGTAAGCGGCAGGTGAAGGCTGACCACATCGCAAGCGCGTTGCAGCACTTCGAGTGACACTTCCTTCACGTGGTCACTACCGAAGCCCTGCTTGTACTTGTCGTGGGCCAGAACGCGCACACCGAAGCCGCTCAGCTTCTGTGCGAAAGCGGCACCCATGTGGCCGTAACCGATGATGCCGACGGTCTTGCCGTGCAGGTCGCTGCCCCGGTTCTCTTCGCGCAGCCAGAGGCCCCTGTGGACCTGCTCGTTCGCGCGAGCCGCATGTTTCAGCAGCATCAGCAACAGCATGACGCAGAGCTCGCCCACGCCATCGCGATTGCCTTCGGGGCTGTTGTAAACCGAGATGCCCTTCGCCTTGCACCAGGCGGTGTCGATGTTCTCCAGGCCAGCGCCCACGCGACCTACGAAACGCAGCTGGCGTGCATGGCTCAGGACCGATCCACCAAGCTGACGGCTGCGGACCACGATCCCTTCCACATCGGATAGCTGCTGCACGAGCTCCGCATCGGAAGCGGTGTGCAGGTCGATGCAGGAGTGGCCTGCGGCCGTGAGTTTTTCGGCCAGCAGCGGGTGCACGCTATCGATGAAGGCGATGGTCACAGGATGACGCCCACGAGCAAGAGCGAGGCGATGGTGAAGTAGATCAGCAGGCCGGTGACGTCCACAACGGTGGCCACGAAGGGCGCGGACGAAACCGCAGGGTCAAGTCCTAGACGCTTCAGGAGCAGGGGGAACAGCGAGCCCATGAGGTTGCCCCAGACCACCACGCCGAGCAGGGAAAAGCCCACGGCGAGGCCGATGAGCTCCCAGTGCGGACCGTAGGCGGTGCTGAACTGGCTGTAGGCGGCCACCCGCAGGAAGCCGAAGACGCCAAGGGCCACGCCGAGCATCAGGCCCACACTGAGCTCACGCTTGAAGATGCGCCACCACTCGGAGACCGTCACGTCACCCAAGGCGAGCGCCCGGATGATGAGGGTGCTGGCCTGCGAACCGGTGTTGCCGCCGCTGCTGATGATGAGCGGGATGAAGAGCGCAAGCACCACGGCCTTCTCGATCTGGCCTTCGAAGAAGCCCATGGCCGTGGCCGTGAAGCTCTCGCCGATGAAGAGCACGATGAGCCAGCCGGCACGCTTCTTCACCATCTCCCACAGGCTGCTGTTGGAGTAGGAGTAGTCCAGCGCTTCCATACCGGCCATGCGCTGCACGTCCTCGGTCTCTTCCTCCCGGATCACGTCCACCACGTCATCGATGGTGATGCGACCCAGCAGGCGACCGCGCGCATCGACGACCGGAAGTACGGTGAGGTTGTACTTCTCCATCATGCGCGACACTTCCTCCTTGTCGGTGTCGGCCCGCACGGTGATGGCGTCGGGGTCGTACACGTCCTTCACCGGTGTGCGCAGGCTGCGGATCACGAGCTCCTTCAAGGGAATGGTGCCCACGAACTTGTCGTGGTCGTCCACCACGTTGATCACGTACACATGCTCGATGTCGTCGGCGTGTGCCCGCAGTTCGCGGACACAGTGGAGGAGCATGCTGCCGACGTTCACCTTCACCAGCTCCTTGGCCATGATGCCGCCGGCGGTGTTCTCGTCGTACGTCAGCAGGTCGGTGATGTCGCTGAGGTGCTCGGCGTCCTCGATGTTGGCGAGCACTTCCTCTTTGAGGTCCTCGGGCAGCTCGGCGATCACGTCGGCCGCATCGTCGGAATCGAGCTGTTCGATCAGCTCCTCGGCGATCTCCTTGCCGGTATAGTTCTCCAGCAGCGAATCGCGCAGGTCCTCGGGAAGCTCCACGAGCACTTCGGCCGCGAGCTCGGGCTCGAGCATCTCGTAGACATAGCGGGCCTCTTCCAGCTCGAGCTGGTCGATCACTTCCGCGATGTCCGCCGGGTGGAGGTCGCTCAGTTCGGACAGCAGGGCCTCGCCGCGGCGTTGGGCCACGTTCTCCTGGATGCGTTCCAGGCTGAACTTGCTGAGCTTGAATGCCATCGCGGTCGACCGTCCATGGGGTGCCGGGGAGTTTCCTATCCGGCGTTCACGCCGCGAAAGTAGGGCCTTTGGTCATGTGCCCATGGGGGCATGTGCGCATGTGCCCATGGGCTGCGCGTCGTCGCTCAGGAAGCCGCGTTCACCAAGGCCACGAAGTCCGCCACGGAAAGCTCTTCGGCACGTTGCTTCGCGAAAGGCATCGGCACACCCTTCTCCAGTCCGGGGAAGGTCTTCAGCGCGTTGGAAAGGGTCTTGCGGCGCTGGTTGAAGGCCATCTTCACCAGCTGGAAGAAGCGCTTCTCGTCGCAGCCCAGGTGTTCCACGTTGTTCCGTTTCAGGCGGATGACGGCGCTGCGGACCTTGGGCGGGGGGATGAAGGAGCCGGGTTCCACCACCATGATCTGCTCGATGGTGTACCAGGCCTGTGTGACCACGCTGGTGATGCCGTAGACCTTGTTGCCGGGCAGTGCGCGGATGCGGTCCGACACTTCCTTCTGGAACATGCCCACCACCTCGGTCGCTTGATCGCGGTGCTCCAGCACTTGGAAGATGATCTGCGTACTGATGTTGTAAGGGAAGTTGCCGATGATGGCGAACGGACCGTGGAAGTGCTTGCGCAGATCCAGACGCAGCACATCGCCTTCGATCAGGCGCAGTTCAGGATAGACCTCCCGCAAGTGGGCCGCCGCCTCGGGATCCAGTTCCACGCAGGTGAGGTCGATGTCCTCCCGGTGCATCAGGTGCTTGGTCAGCGCACCCGTACCTGGGCCGATCTCGATAACGTCCCGGTAACCGCCGTGGTGGGTGAGGGCTTCGCCAATGCGTTGCGCGATGCTGTCCTCCTTCAGGAAGTGTTGGCCGAAGTGCTTCTTGGGGCGGACGAAGGTCATGGAGTGAAGGCCATAAAGGGCGCGTCGTGGCTCTGATTTATCGAAGGAGGCTATTGCGTGCCCGGAGAAATGCTCGTCTGCTCGAATGGTTGTACTTGTATCTGGCCTGTTCAAGCAGTGAGCGTGACCGTTCTTCGACAACCAGGAAGTCAGTGAGGATATGCGAGCTATCCTTTTCAGCGGTGCATTTGGACCTGAACTTTCGTAGCGCGCGATCAAGTGATTTTTCGGTCGTGGACCATTGTTCTACAATAGGGTCGATCCGGTTTCGTATCAGGAAGTGGTTGGCCGTATCCTTGATGTATGTCCCCTCACATCGGCCTGAAACACAAGAGCACGTGAGGCATTCAAGACCGCTTTCATCAATGCTGATAAGCCGAACACGACGAACCGTTGTATCCGTGTCGCAGAATGCTCTTTCGCCGTAACGAGCAAGCTGAAAGGAGAGCAGGATGCTGGACAGAGTGTCTATATAGTCCGCCTCGGAGAACGTTAGAATGGACGGTGGGACGAACAGCTGATCGGTGATCATGAGTTCGCCGGTACTGTCCAAAAGGGAGTAAGTCGCACAAGCACCTTTCGCCTTCGTCAACTTCCAATCCAGGTCGCATTCCAAGGAACTCCAGAGACAGGAATGCAGGCGAATTGGGATAGGTGATGAATCACTCTGTCCGAAGGTACTGACGGCAAACAACCCGCAAG
>ERZ724527.1360-NODE-1360-length-11453-cov-6.822864_pt1 | contig 11453 bp, 10 predicted proteins | sample MGYA00376060_ERZ724527 | MGnify/ENA primary metagenome ERZ724527 (study PRJEB28724, sample SAMN07190886) | activated sludge metagenome | isolation source: activated sludge of sewage treatment plant in Hong Hong | place: USA: Christiansburg, Virginia | collected...
ATTGGAATGATTACTTTTTCAGGGCGTGATTTCCTTTTTTCTTTTATCAGATGCAATAGAAAAGTCATCAGAAGAAACATGATTGGTGCGGAGCCCCTGCATAGCAGGTCACTGTATTCTCCGTAAATATACAGCGGCAATAAGAGCATGGTGGTTATGAGGCCGGCCAGCCATATTTTTTGTTGATGATTGTAAATCGTATGGTTTTTTATGATTACGGAAACATATATTCCCCATGCGAACAGGTAGAAAAGCAGAAGTGTAACCAATTTTATTGGGTTGTCTATTTCACTTAACGTCCATGCGAAATGGTTTTTCATGGCGCTGCCGCCAAAATAAAAAGCAATAAATAAAAGTGTTATTGATGTTGCGCCAATGGTGTTGCTTATACTTAGCCATTCCTTGTTTTTTTCTTGTCTGGCGTTAAGAATTGCTATGAGGGGAAATATTGCCATAGATAGCATAACGAGAGGCGACCATAGGCATAGTAAACAAAAAATAAAAACTATGTTCCTTGTGTTATTTCCAAGAAAATAAAAAGTGATAATTGATATGACTAGCCAGCCTGGAATGATGTGCTGCGGAGCCCAGTACATTTGAAATGTGTTTGATAGAAAGTTCCCATTAAAGAAGCCGAGTGAGTTGGATGCCCAGAAATCCAGAGTGTCTGTATCGTTTAGTATGATATTGGTGGCTTCTTGTAATGTAAAAGAGTCTGGAAAAGGCAATGCATTGTATATTTCCCATGCTAGCCCTGCAGCGTCCATTGGCCCGAAAAAAACACATGCAATAACCAGCCCTGTTCCTAGCTTCCACCCGCTGAGTTGCCCTGCCCAACGTAGTGCAAGTGTTGCTCCCAGCAGCGTCCAGAAAAACATGCTCCTTGTTGCTGCGATATAGCCAAATAATTTTCCTATTGCAGCTGATGGAAGATAGTAACCTACGTAATAAATCAAATTCAGGTCTTTTCCGTAATGCACTGGCCAGGATTTTTGAATCAAATCATTCAGCCTGCTGTTGTGCATAACATAATCCCAGCTTTGGTATCCATACCCGCCAGATCCTGAAAGGTTTATCCATGCAATTATCAGGCAAAATGCAGATAGCTCACGTGTTGTCAGTGGGATCCTGGAAATAGTGTTATTGGTGTATTTTAGTGTCTGGAAAGTACAATATAAAAATATACACGTCATCAGAATTGCAGTTGGTGTATTAAGCCATCCAGGGAGAAACAATAAATATGGTAAGGCGAGATAAAAAATAGTAATTCTTTCAAGATTGCAGTTAAGGCATAGGGCAAGGATGGCAGTATATAGAGCCGCATTCAGAGCAGACATTCCGATTGCATTCGTTCCTGCCAGATGACGAATGTTAAGGTTATAAATAAGCTCGAGTAAAAATAAAAACAGGAATCCAAACCATAGGGGAATCGGTCTGTGTGAAAAATAATCGGGTTTATTACATGCTGGATGCATATTTTCTTCATATCAGAGGTGCTGATGTCCACTGCATCATGCACAGCGGACATGTTGGGGTCAATTTTACAGAGCTGTTTGGGGTTGCTTTTTCTTCCAGTTATGGATTGCCTTACCCGCCGCGCCGCGGATGGCAGTGGTGCGCGGGTAGCCGATATATTGTGTCAGTTGCAGAATCATTTCATTGACCTGTTCTTCAGTCAGGTGGCCTGATCCAAGCCCGGTTTCCACCTGGATGCCAAACACATCGGCTTCGCCCTGTGCTGCAATGGCTCCCATCAAAACAAGGCGGCGGTCGCGCAGTGACAAACCTTCGCGAGCCCAGATATCGGCGAACAGGTTGCCCAGCATCAATTCAAAAAATACATCACCTGTGGGCTCATCGGGGGCAGTCATCATGCTGCCGTATACCGCATTGAATGCTGCTACGCCCTTGGCGCGGCGCTCGTCTTGTGTGCTCATGGCTTGCTCCTGATGGATCGGGTATAGGGGTAATGGCTTTCGCTGACTGGTATCTTACGGGTGTCCGCAAAAAAGTAAAGCGCGCTTGACTAGTTTGCAGGCCAGTCGGTAGTATCCCGGCAATGGTTCTTTGAGGAATGATAAATGAGCAATACAGCATTACCGCCATTAAATCCTGAGACGCGCATGCTGATTGATGGCCAGCTGGTACCGGCTGCATCAGGCAAAACCTATAACAACGTCAATCCAGCGGATAACAGTGTGGCGGGTGTTTGTGCTGACGCCGGTCCTGAGGATATGGAGGTTGCAATTGCCGCTGCTCGCAGGGCTTTTGACGAATCTGATTGGTCAACCAACCATGCTTTTCGCGCTAAATGCCTCCGGCAATTGCGCGATGCTATCAAAGCACATGCAGATGAATTGCGTTACCTGATGGTAGCCGAAGTAGGAGCACCGCTTGGCCTGACATATGGCCCGCAAACAGACATTCCGATCAGTTTTATCGACTGGCCAATTGAATACCTTGAGCAGTTCGAATGGGAACGCGAACTGCCAACGGTGAATGTGGTGGGTGTGCCCAGCAAGCGCCTGGTGTGGAAAGAAGCGGCGGGTGTAGTGGCTGCCATTACACCCTGGAATTTCCCCCTGCAAATCAATCTCGCAAAAATTATTCCTGCATTGGCTGCAGGTTGTACGGTGATTCTGAAGCCGGCGCCGGATACCCCATGGACAGCAACATTCATTGGCAAGATGGTGGCAGAACATACCGATATTCCGTCCGGTGTGTTTAACGTAGTGACTTCACAAGATCCTGCAGTGCTTGGCGACATGCTCACTGGTGATCCGCGTATCGACGTGATTTCCTTTACCGGTTCCACCGGCATTGGTAAACACATCATGAAGCGCGGTGCCGATACGGTGAAGAAAGTGTTTCTGGAGCTCGGCGGAAAATCTGCACACATTATTCTTGATGACGCTGATGTAGGTTTTGCCTCGTTCATGTGTATCAGCGTCTGTTTCAATGCGGGTCAAGGTTGTGCGCTGGCCACGCGGATGCTGGTGCCGCATTCTCTCTATGATCAGGCAGTAGAAACTGCAAAATCCGTGTTTGAAAGTATCAAGCTCGGTGATCCAATGTCGCGCGACCAGATTATGGGGCCACTTGCCAACAAACGTCAGCAGATGCGTGTGTTGGAGTACATTGAGAAGGGTAAGGCAGAAGGTGCGCGACTGGTTTGTGGTGGTGCAGTGCCGGAAGGTCTGGAAAAAGGTTGTTATGTACTTCCGACTATTTTTGCGGATGTCAGCAATGATATGACGATTGCACAGGAAGAAATTTTTGGGCCGGTATTGTGCATCATTCCATACGATACTGAGGAAGATGCAATTCGCATTGCCAATGATTCCATCTATGGTTTGTCCGGTGCTATTTTCTCTAAAGATCAGGAGCGTGCATTGCGTGTGGCTCGCAGAATCCGCACTGGCACAATGAATATAAACGGCGCTGCATTCTTTTCTGCGGATGCTCCTTTCGGGGGTTACAAGCAGAGCGGTGTCGGCCGTGAGATGGGGCCTGAAGGCTTTGAGGAATACCTGCAAACCAAAACGGTGGCGATACCAGGATGAATCCCGAACTGATCAAAGACAAAGTTATTGCGATAACTGGCGGTGGTGCCGGGCTCGGTCTTGCCACGGCGCAAGCGCTGGTCAAGCATGGTGCAAAAGTGGCGCTATTGGGGCGTCGACAAGACGTGCTCGATAAAGCTGTGGCAGAATTAGGTGCAGCACATGCCTGTGGTTTTGTTTGCGACGTGACCAGAAAACCTGACGTTGAGAAAGCGTTTGCCGCACTGCATGCCCATTTCGGCAAGCTGGACGGTCTTGTTAACAACGCGGGTATTGCGCGTCCTGACCCTGTCGAAAAAATGTCTGAAGCGGATATTGTTGCCCAGATCAACACTAATTTTCTCGGCACGATTTTCTGTTGTCAGGCAGCGATTCCACTGTTGCGGGCTAATGGGCATGGCCTGATCCTGAACCTGTCTTCCGCTACTGTGCGTCACGATAACGAGATTTCACATTTGTCTGTGTATGCAGCCACCAAAGCAGCGGTCGACCGTTTTTCTAAAGAGCTACGTGAGGAAGTAAAGGCAGATCGCATCTGCGTCACGGTATTCAGTCCCGGCGCTGTCTTTACCGAGTTTGGCCTCGGGTGGGATGAGAAAAAAATGTCGGCAGCCCTGCATGAGTGGCAGAAAAAAGGTAAAACCTTTGACGGTTATATGAAGCCGGATGTCATAGGTAGCTCGATTGCGATGTGCTTTGCTTATCCCAAAGGTGTTGCTGTGGACTTTATGGAAGTCAAGCCGAGCAAGGTATCTGAAAAACCACTGTTCTGATTTTATTTTTCTGATTTTATTTATTACGCATTTATTTTTATAGCCAGAGGTTGTTATGCCACACATTACTTACGTTGAGAGCGACGGCACTGAACACACCGTTGATGTTGAAGAAAATATGAACCTGATGGAAGGTTCAACCATCAATTTGCTGCCGGGTATCGAGGGCATGTGCGGTGGTATCTGCTCATGCTGTACTTGTCACGTTTATATTGATGACAGCTGGGCAGCGAAGTGCAACCCGATGACAGAAGGCGAAAAACATTTGCTGGAAGGTTCAAAGCATCGCAAGGCGTCCAGTCGTCTGGGCTGTCAGGTAGTGATTACCTACGAAATGGATGGCATGCGCGTGCATTTGCCGCCTGACCAGACTTGACTGTAAGGGTTTATCGGAGCGGCCATACATCCCTTGTTTCTTTCCGGGGGGGGGCTTACTTTGGCAGGTATACCTGCCAGGGCCCTTCATCTTCACGGATATCTGTGTCACGTGGCACCCACAGTTCAGTGCTGTAGGTGCCATTTTTTTCAGCCTTGACCTGGGTATCTGTCAGGCTGATCCGCATTGATTGCTGTGGGCTGCACAACAAGAGCTGATCCACTTTGTTTGTCCAGCGTGCGCTAATGTGTACTGCCATGGCCAGTTTCTGGCTATGTATTTCAGCATCAGCGAATGGTTGTCCTCTGTCATTGCAGCTTTCCAGTTTTTCTGTGTGTGCGGGTTTTTGGTCTGCTGTAATTAGAGACCATGGATCGTAATACCCGCCTTTAGCGGCACGTAATAATTTCGAGTTAGGATTTTTGACAAACAAACGTGTCTCGGTGCGTTGCAGGTTATTGCTGTAAAGCCAGTTTCGCGTATCTGTAGCCAGCTCTTTGTGATATTGCTGGATGTCCTGGTGAAAAAGAAACAGGGCGGCAACATACAGCAGGCCGGCGATACCAGCATAAATATTGGCCAGTTTTATGGCTTGTAGTGGCTTGTGTTGATAAAGCCAGTCTATGTAGGCAATTAGTAGCAGCAGCGTCAACGTGCTGGTATACAGCTTGTAATGCCCTTGCAGTGACTGCCCGAGATTGATGACAGACGAGCGTGCAGTTGCAATAGCCAGCATGGTCAATAATACAAAGGCAAGCAGCATCAGCAGCGCCGGTTTTTCTCTCAAAGCACCACGCCATATGAGAATAAAAATTGCGAGGCACTCCATAAATCCTATGGATGCAGAGACATAAATCCGCCAGTCCGTCTGCCCGCTGTAATGCAGCAGCAAGCTGCCGGCAAGGCTGAAAAAACCAAGAATAATGGCTGGGGCATTGTCGAGGGAGCGTGACAACAGTGAGGTGGCACTGGTGCCGCCTTGCCCTTCCCGATTGAAAAAATTGAATTCGCTGAAATAGCAACTCGCAACGGTGATGCCTGCCATCAGCCAGAACAGTGCACGCCAATCGAAAACAGGGCGTTGTTTTTGTCTGTTCTCGAGCAGGCAGTAAGCAAGAGCGAGTGGCCAGACAAGAATACCGTTGCCTAGCGTGTAAGTCAGGCACAGTGCGGCAATGGCCGCAGCAGGAAGCAAACGCTTGTCGCCACACACGAGCATAAAGCATCCAAGTGCAACGGGTAATGAACCCAGCGATGTCAGCAATATGCTGGCCCAGTACATGCCCGTCCATGCATGCAGATTGAAAATTAACAGTAATGCTGAGAGCGTCAGTGTTTTTTGCAATGGGTGCTGCCGCAGGCAATGCCAGACAAGCGCGCAATAGCCGATTAATAATGTATTGCCCCACAACACGTACTCACGAAAATTTATGCCGCTCGTGAGCAGGTTGAGGAGGTGAGTAACCCCGTATCGGTGATCCTGGTATACGGCAAAAAAAGCCCGCATTTTTTCTTGCCAGCTATTACTGTCATAGAAGTCAGGAAGAAATGTGAGTACTTCAGAGAAATCATCCAGCCGTGGTGCATTGACTGCATGAAAGGCCAGCAATGAAAAATGGATTGCCACTGGCGTAGCCATTGCTAGCCAGAAGAGTGCTTGTCGGGGTGTGGTGTTATGCATCGTGTGATCATAAACAAAAATGGCGACACAATGGCCGCCATTTTGCTTTTTGACACGTGTCCGCTTACATATACATGAACATCAGTTCATAGATGACAGCGGGGCGTTCCTGGCCCACAACATGGATGTGCTGTTCCATGGTCACACAGGTCTGGCCTTTCGGGGTTTTTTCCACTGATGCCACGCGTGAGCGTGAATGCACCTTGCTACCGACAGGCACAGCGCCAGTGAAGCGCAGCTTGTTGGAGCCGTAGTTCATCATGTGGTTGAAGCCGGTCACTTCCCACGTCAGCGGGGTTTGCATCTTGGGCAGCAGCACCAGTGTCAGGAAACCGTGGACGATGGTGGTGCCAAACGGGCTTTCTTTCTTGCAGCGCTCAGGGTCTGTGTGCAGCCAATAATCATCGCCAGTCAGCTCGGCGAACTGGTTGACCATTACTTGTGTCACTTCCACTTCACTGGACCAGGGGCCGAATTCGCTGGAAACGAGACTTTGCAGGCCGTCGATATCGTCATATTTGAACTGCTTCATTAGGGTTTCTCCTTAGGTGGATGTGCCTGAGCTGGTAGGGGGAGGGTTCAGCGCCTACAATACGCCCCTGTTTTGAGGGGTGATGGCGAAAGCGGCGCTATGTTAGCCAGCCCGCCATGCCCTGTATAGCCGATGATTTATCGATCTTTACTAACCTTGAGGAGTTGTTCCATGGCCATGAGAGAAGCAGTCATTGTTGAAGCTGTTCGTACGCCTATCGCGCGCGGTCGCGCCGTCGTAGGTGACCTGAACGGTTTCCACGCTACTGAAATGCTGGCGTTGTCCATGAAGGGCGTGCTGGAAAAGGCGGGCGTGGATCCTGCAGATGTTGAACAGCTGTATGGTGGCTGTGTCACCCAGGCAGGCGAACAGGCAGGCAATGTCACACGTAATGCATGGCTACAGATGGGCAATGACTGGACTGCCGGTGCCTGTTCCGTGGATACCCAGTGTGGTTCCGCCCAGGCATCCAACCACATCGTGTCTTCCCTGATCCAGTCTGGCCAGATCAATATCGGTATCGCGTGCGGCATCGAGGCGATGAGCCGTGTGCCGATGGGCGCTAATGTTTACAACGGCCCCGGTTTCTTCCAGAGCCCGAGCTGGCCGTGGGACTCAACGCCTGACCAGTTTGCTTCTGCCGAGCGTATCGCCAAGCTGCGCGGTATCACGCGCCAGGATGCCGACGAACTCGGTTTCATGTCACAGAAAAAAGCACAACAGGCGTGGGCTGAAGGCCGCTTTGATCGCGAAGTGTTGCACGTGAATGCGCCAGCTTTTGGTGAAGACGGCAAGCCAAACGGTCAGACCAAACTGGTCACACGCGACCAGGGTTTACGCGAAACAACAATGGAAGGTTTGGCTAACCTGAAAACAGTTGCCGAAGGTGGTATCCACACTGCAGGTAACTCATCACAGATTTCTGATGGTTCCGCTGCTGTGTTGTGGATGAGCAAGGAAGAAGCGCTGCGTCGCGGCCTGAAGCCGCGTGCACGCATCATCACTGGCGTTGTAGCAGGTACCGATCCGTACTATCTGCTGGATGGCCCGGTCAATGCCACTGAGTTGCTGTTCAAGAAAAGCGGCATGAACATGGGTGATATCGACCTCGTGGAAATTAACGAAGCCTTTGCTGCGGTCGTATTGAGCTGGCAGCGCGTGTTCAACGCCGACATGAGCAAAGTGAACGTCAATGGCGGTGCGATTGCACTCGGCCATCCAGTCGGCTCTACTGGTGCGCGTCTGATCTGTACTGCGTTGCATGAGCTGGAGCGTTCAGACAAGACGACTGCACTGATTACCATGTGCTGCGGTGCGTCTATCGGTACTGGTACTATCATCGAACGTATCTGATTTTTGTCGCAGATATGAGAAGCCCGCTCCAGCAATGGAGCGGGCTTTTTTAATGCGTGTTGATGCGCACAGTCCGCAGGAAGATCAGGAACAACAGTGCTGGTGTGAGTATCCGGATAACGATGGCGATGATCATCTTGATCAATGGTGTGGAATAGAACTGCTCATCTACTGTTAGGGATGCTGTTGCATGAAGGCTCGCCAGCATGAACAACAAGCCCGCCAGTGACCATACATCTGCTTTTTTTCCTAGGGTGAGTGCATTCTGTAGCAAGAGGCAGGCTATCACTGTAAAAGGTAGTGACAACAGGATTTGATAATTCCACCAGCTGTTATTCATACCCAGCAGAACACAGGGTATAAACATGGAAAATATCAGCACCTGCATTTTTTTTCTTGCACCATCGCTGCAGGTTTTTGCAGTAGCTGCAAGTGGCAGCAAAGACAGGGTCAGCAGTGTGACAAGTATAATCGGTGTGGCCAGTTTTATCTGTGTAAGGTTCAGGCCTGCCATGCCGAGTATTGATGCAGAAGAAATATTTTCAACATCGTCTGCCGGATTTTCTTGCAGCATGATGGGCAATATCCTGGACACATAGAATTCATGTTCGGCATAGCCAATCGTTACCAGTGTGAAAGCACATGCAAGCAGAAAGCCTGCAATGAATCCATACAGGGCAGACCATTTTCTTGCAGCAATGAAAAAAAATAACGCCACGGCAGGATAGATCTTGAGCGCTGCTGCGAGTCCTATCAGGCCTCCTGCTATGAAGCACTTGTCTTTATAAATGCAGATCGCAGCAATTGTGGACAGAAAAAATATAGCCGGTTCCAACTGCAGGCGAAGAATATTTTCTTCCAGTAAAGGCAACAGGGCTGATGCCATACACACAGCCAGCGCGCAGGCCTCCAGTCGTTTATCCGGCAACAACACTAACGTCAGCAAAAGAATTCCCCCTGAGAAAGCAGCCAGTTGCAGGCTTGCTCCCAGCGCCATCAATGCATTTTCCGTGAAGCCGGCTTGCAGGGCAGAGACCAGAATCGAACCTGACAGCGGCGGGAATTTATAGATCGCCGCACCTGGCGCGTATTGGGTAAGGTTCCGGTCATAAATCATACCGGTGGCCAGAAACTGGTTGGCGTAGGATGCGAAAATGGGAAAATCCCATGTGCCGGCACGCGGCATGGATTGTTGCAGCCGGTGGGTGGCTGACCATGCCGCTAGCAGGCAGCAACATGCAATGGCAATCCATGCCAGGGGTGTTTTGTGTTTAGCAAGCATGTCTGGAGCTCAGGTTAGCCAAGCGAAAGCTTATCAGTTCCAGCGGTGTATGGCGTATCAGGTAGCGAATAGCACCGATTTGTGAGTAGTAATGCGCTAGTCGTGATCCCCGGCATCGTGTTTTTCGCCAGCGTGTTCTCCGTTATGTTTTTCACCTTCCTGCTGTTCACTGTCAAACGGGTACGCCGAGGCATAAATCCAGAAGCCGATGACTGCTGTCAGCAGTAATATGCCCAGCGGGGTATACGTTTTATGGATGCCCTGTTCGGCGCTGCCTTCTTTCAGGCCCGTTACCATGGCTCGTGAAAGATTTTCCTTGTGCAGCTTGCCGCTGATGATCACACCGGCAATGTGCAGGACCACTAGCGCCAACATGGCATTAGCAAACAACTCATGTGGCTCTTCCAGCCAGTCACTACCGGACAAATACATCAGCCAGCCGCTGCTGGCGGTAGCTATCCCCAATCCCAGCAACAGGAAAACCGCCATGCTACCCAAGGGGTTGTGGCCAATAAAATGGCGTAGGTTGCTGCGCAAGCTTTTGATATAGGCAAGCACTGCTGATGGGCCGTAGCAGAACTCGCTGAACCGCGCATAACGGCTACCAACAAGCCCCCAGACCAGACGGAAGGCGATCAATCCCAACAGGGTAAACCCGGCGGTGTAATGCACGTTCTTCCAGCCCTCTGCTTCGGCAGTGAGGTAGGCCACGGCAAAGCTACCTGCCAATAGCCAGTGAAACAGACGGGTAGGGATATCCCAGACCAGAATTTTTTGCGGGCTCATTTTTTCCCATCCTTTCGGGGGTGGCTGTATTTCTTGCAGGGTAGCCCGTCAGCCTTAAAACCAGCTTAAGCGTAAAAGGGTAGTGGTATTGCCTGCTGTGACTGGGGGCAGGCCTGCAGTAGAATGCGCTGCGATTTCAGGGTCTGTTATTTGTGTTTTATTCATTGAGGAGAACAGCATGTCAGTGTTAGACGGTAAGGTAGCAATTGTCACCGGCGCAGGCCGTGGTCTTGGCCGTGAAGAGGCCATTGAACTGGCGCGCAATGGCGCCCGCGTTGTTATCAACGACATCGGTATTCCTGCTGCAAAAGAAGCGGCAATGGAAGCTGTGGAGATCATCAAGGGGTTTGGGGGCGAGGCTATTGCTGTATTCGGCGATTGTGCTGACAGTGCTGATGCACAAAACCTCCTGGAAACTACACTGAAAACGTTCGGTGACCTGAACATCATGGTCAACAACGCCGGTTTCTGCCGTGACAAGACTATTTTCGGCATGACGGACGATGAGTTTGATTCGGTGGTGCGTGTGCATTTGCGCGGCCACTTTGTGAATATGCGCAATGCCACTGCCTACTGGCGTGAGAAAGCAAAGGCGACAGGTTCGCATTACGGCCGCCTGATCAGCACATCGTCAGAAGCTATGCTGTTCGGTTCTGCTGGCCAGCCTAACTATGCTGCTGCGAAAGCAGGCATCACTGCCATGACCATGGGTGCTGCGCAGCTGATGATCAAATACGGCATCACTTGCAACGTCATCATGCCTCGTGCGCGTACTGCCATGACTGACCAGGGCGCAACGGCAGCAATGTTTGCCAAGCCGGAAGCCGGTTTCGACGCGTTTGACCCTGCTAACGTTGCACCGCTGGTGTCATACCTTGCCTCACCGAATGCGGGACATATTTCTGGTGAAGTTTTTATCGTGTGGGGGCCGCGTGTCACGATCGTCCAGCGTCCGACTATCGACACACACTATGACAATCCGCAGGGCGGCAAGTGGACGCAGGACGGTTTGCACAGTTCACTGTCGGCATACTTTGACGCGAACCATGTGCCGGTATGGGGTGGATTTTCTGTTCCGCCACAGTGATGTTTCAATAAGACATAAAA
>ERZ724527.1362-NODE-1362-length-11448-cov-8.513210_pt1 | contig 11448 bp, 10 predicted proteins | sample MGYA00376060_ERZ724527 | MGnify/ENA primary metagenome ERZ724527 (study PRJEB28724, sample SAMN07190886) | activated sludge metagenome | isolation source: activated sludge of sewage treatment plant in Hong Hong | place: USA: Christiansburg, Virginia | collected...
GCCACTGCAGCCTACCCACTGGCCATGATCTCACCGCCGGCCCGCAACTTCCTGAATTCGAGCTTTGTCAACGTCAAAAGCCTGAGGGATATCGAAGGCGAACCGATTGTGGAAATACACAGCAGCGACGCCCAGGCCCGCTCCATCACAAGCGGCGACGTGGTGCGTGTCTTCAACACCCGGGGTGAATACCTGTGCAAGGCCGTGGTGTCCAAACGTGCGCGCCCCGGTGTGGTCAACGGCCTGGGGGTCTGGTGGCGCAAGTTTGGCCTGGCCGGGACCAATGTGAACCAGCTAACCAGCCAGCGCCTGACCGATATGGGCGCTGGCCCCACGTTTTATGACTGCGCCGTAGAGATTGTGGTCCATTCGCCCGCTACCCCCGAGAATAAAGCGTAAGCGGCGGCCACCACTACCCCGATGGGGCCAGTGCGGCTGGTTTGACAGCAGACGGTGCGCACAATGGCAAGGTCATCGTGAACTCGGTCCCGTTGCCGGGGCGGCTCTCCACGTGAAGCGTTCCTCCCAGGGTGATGGTGACCGCGTTGTAGGTGATGTGCAGGCCCAGACCCGAACCCCCTTGGCCCATCTTGGTGGTAAAGAAAGGATCAAAAATACGGGGCAAGACGTCTTCCGCAATGCCTTTGCCATCGTCGGCAAAACGCATCACCATATAGCCCGGGCCTGCGGGCTCGATCTGTATGCGGATATGCCCATGGTCACGCCCGTCAAATCCGTGCACCAAGGCGTTGTTCACCAGGTTGGTGACGACTTGCACCAGCGCGCCGGGGTAGCTGTCCATGGTCATATCCGGGGCAATGAAGGTCTCAATTTGGTAGGGCGTCCTGTTCAGGGTGGGCTTGAGCATGAGCAAGACTCCAGCGACCTGCTCTTTTACAGAAAAGCGGCGGCGGGCGTCCGTTGCCTGGTCAATGGACAACTGCTTGAAGCTTCTCACCAGTTCTGCGCTGCGGCTCAAACTGCGGTTGGTAATGTCGGAGGCGGTGTCAATGGTGATGAGGAAATTGTCAAACGTCTTGCGCTGCAAGCCCTTGGACGCCATATCCTTTCGGAAAGAAAGCAGTTCATCACGCAGGGTGGAGATCGCCATCAAGCCATTGCCAATGGGCGTGTTGAGTTCGTGTGCAATACCGGCTACCAGCGCGCCAAGTGCGGCCAGCTTTTCGCTGCGTACCAATTCGTCCTTGGCCATCCGGAGTTGCTCGAACGAGGTACTGAGGTCCTTGTTGGCCACGTCCAGATCACGGGTCCGGTCAGCCACCATTTCTTCCAGGTGTGTATTGAGGTCTTCCAGATGTTTGTTGAGCGTTCCAAGGGTGCCCACCAGGCGTTTGTTTTCCCGAAAGGTGTTGGAAAAAATCACGCAGGTGACAAACAACATGGCGGACACAAAGACAAAAATTCCGCCGACCATGGTCACCACCGAGTTGATCTGTCCCACGGCGAGCAGGAAGTCGTTGATTCCGGTGGCCAGGAAAACCAGCATGCCGCCAAACATGATTCTGGACCCCGGCTGCTTATTCAAAACACCGAAAGCGAACATATAACCTGCACCCAATGCAAGGAACAGCAACAAGCTCAGGTGAACGACGCGCACCTTCTGAAAAAGCTCCAGGTTCGGAGCCACTGCCATCACGGCGATGGTGACACTGGTGATGCCAAACAGCACGCCAGTCACGGTATTGATGCGCGGCGTGAAGCGATGAAAGTACTGGCTGAAACGGAAGATAAAGTAACCAAAAATCAGGCCCGGATAGTGCAGGTAGAACAGTGGTTCCGGCGGAAAAAACCGCAGCATATAGTCCGTCGGCACGACAAAAAACGGTGTGATGGCCAGGCTGGTCAAAGCCGCATACACATACAGGCCGTGGCGCGTTTTCCAGTACACCAGCAGAAAAAACGCGCCGAAGGTGAAGGTCAGTGTGGCCGCAAGCAGCCTGAGTTCTGCACCATGGAATTGCTCCCAGATCAGGCCGGGGTCTTGGGGCTGAAACTTTCGCAGTTCAAACGGCAAGTGGTAAATGCCGGTCATCAACTGGGTGTCCAGCCGCAGCGCAAAGACATGCCGACTATTGGACACCTTGAACCGAATCGGAATCGGTTGAATGGAGTAGTAGCGCTCGTCGCTGGCGGCATTGGGGCGCTGATAGATGTCGACGCCGTCCAGGTAAACCGTGGCCCTGGCCATGTAGGGCGACACCAACAGCACCACCTCCTGTCCGACCAGATCGGGCGAGAATTCAAAGACCGCACGGTACCAGCCGATTGAAAACACCTTGCCATCCGCGTAGGCATTCTTCCAGGGGCCAGGCGCCTTGATGACGGTCCAGGTACGGGTGTCGAGGTCGATGTCTTTGTTCTGCGCCTGGTCATCGCGGGTGAACAACCAGGTGCCAATCAGGCTGAAAGGGACGTCCAGCGTCTTGACTTGAAAACGACAGGAGTCGCAATCGCGCCTGACTTCCTGCGCTGCATCCGTTGGTTGACCCACCAGCAGACCAGTCATGAAGAACAACAAAAAAGCCAAAGTCCGCATGGTGCAATGTGCCAACGTAAGGCCTACCCTGCTGCGTCGTAGGCGGCCTTTAGCCATTGCCGCAACTGCGGATCAAGCTCGGCAGTGGCTGCAATGCGAACCGCATATTGGCACATGCCCCCTGCTGGCAGGGCCCTGAGGCGTTCGGCTGGCGCCAGTGATTTGATATTCAAACCGATTTCCAGCAAATCCTTGGTGGCGGGGCCAACCATGGCGAACTGCTTCTTTCGGCGCAAACTGGTGTAACTCTTCTTGGGAGCTTCCTCGAAGGGCCCAAAACCGCGCACCATCTCCAGCACCGCCACGTGCAAGGGGCGCAAGTGCGCCTTGGCCCCAGCGTAAATGGCGGCCAGCGGATCGTCCTGCTCCGTTTGTGCTGGTGCGGCCGCGCTGCCTTCGAGCGCTGGCAAGGGCTTGCCGTAGGAGAGTGCTACGGCGTTGGCATCACCATACCCCAGCGCGAATTGCTCCATCAGCCAAGAGCGCCGTTCGCCCACTTTTTCAAGTCCGCTAGCGGCCACGGCAGCGTGCAGTTGGGCTATCGTTCTGCCGGTCTTGCTTTGGATGTTGCGCAGTTGGGTCAACCGCGCGGCCTCAGGGTCTGCCATAGTGATTTCCGTTCAGGTTGTCAGGGACCAAGAACGCACCATACAACAACCCGGTGCAATAAGACAAGGCTCGCGTTTCGCTTTGTCGACTTTCGCTTTTGCTCCCTCAGGCGGTCTGCTCCCAGGTTTTATGATGCCGCTCAGAAAATTCTGGTCAAATCGGCCTCTAGTCCACGAGAACAAAGCGCAAGCAGCTACTGCTTTGATAGCACCCCGATGTGGTAAAGCCCCCAGGGGCACAGGGCAAATCGTTCTTTCAGGGGTTTGTCCTTAAACGGGGCCACGCGATCAGCATCCAGCACCGCCCACAGCGGCCCCAAGCCGCCCAAGGCCAAGGGCCGCCCGTCCATGTGGGTGGCCAGGACCATACGGTAAGTTTGCAGGTCGGCAAGACTGACGGCAACGTTGTAGCCATCCACCGCCCGTAGAACAATGGACAATGGTTTTGTCAGCGCAACCCCCGCCGCCGACAAGACGGTGCTGATCAGCGGCCCGGACAAGGTGTGCACCTTGGCGTCGTACTCCAGCGTTGGCTGAATCTGAACACTGGGCATGCGATAAAGGGTTGACGCGTCAAACACCATGGCACGGTCAAACGCAATGCCTTGTTTGACCATCATCTGGTCCAGCGCCGGGTCCAGCGGTCCGCGGTTGCTTTTTCCAATAACGCCGCTCACCGTCAACAGGACTGGCCCTTCCTGGCTGGTCTTCAATGGGGTCGCCTGGGACATGGGTATCACACTGGCGAAGGCCGAGGCGGTCAAGAAATCGCGCTTTTTCATGAAGGTTTCCTAAGAGAGTTCGTGGCGAGCCAGTGGGCTACGGGCATCATAAACAGGTGTCAAGGCCGACGATAGGCCACATGCTGTGCAGCCCAGTATTTGGAGCGCAGGTTGTCCAGGCGAACTTCGCCGCCGGTCGATGGCGCATGCACAAAACGGTCTGCCCCCACGTAGATGCCGGCATGGGTGGCTTCGCCGCGCTGGCGAAAAATCACCAGGTCCCCCGAGCGCAATTGCGCGGCGGGTACGCTTTGCCCGGCATCCTGCAAGCGGGCCACCGTGCGTGGCATTTGCAGCCCGCCCCGGGTTTTGTAAACGTGGCCAATCAGCCCACTGCAGTCAAAACCAGCCTCGGGCGTGTTGCCACCATGGCGGTAGGGTGTGCCCACCAGGCTGAGGGCATAAATAGTGACGTCGTGGGCCTGGTCCAGCGTCAGGCGGGCCGCTGGCTCCTGCCAGCTTGGGGCGTCTGAGCGGGGCTGTAGGGGCGGTGCCGAGCCGCAGGCGGCCAGCATCAGCACGGCGGCCAACGCTGTGATCTTGACGGTCAGGTTTAAGGAGCGTGTCATTTCATGGCACCATCGGCACCCAGTGATTTGAATCGTGATGTGTTTTCCATACAAAGGTTGAGTTTATGCAATATCGCCGTCTTGGCCGCAGTGGCCTGCAAGTAAGCGTGTTATCCCTGGGTTCATGGGTCACGTACCACAACCAGGTCGACGTGGCCGCCGCCCGTGAAATGCTGGCCGCCGCCATGGACGCCGGCGTCAATTTTTTCGACAATGCCGAGGTCTACGCGCTGGGCAAGAGTGAAACCGTGATGGGCGAGGCCATCAAGGCCCTCAACTGGCCGCGCCTGAACTACGTGGTGTCCACCAAGTTCTATTGGGGCCTGTCCCGCGACGGCAATACCGTGAACCGCAAGGACACGCTGAACCGCAAATACCTGATGCAGGCCATCGACGGATCGCTCCAGCGCATGGGGCTCGACTTTATCGACCTGGTCTATTGCCACCGCCCCGACCCGCACACCCCCATTGACGAGACTGTGTGGGCCATGAGTGACATGATCAGCCAGGGCAAGGCCCTGTACTGGGGCACCAGCGAGTGGTCGGCCGCCGATATCCGCGCCGCCTGGGACATTGCCGAACGCCACCACCTGCACAAACCCGTGATGGAGCAACCGCAGTACAACGTGTTCTGCCGCAAACGGGTCGAGCAAGAATATGCCCGCCTGTATGAGGACATCGGCCTGGGCCTGACCACCTGGAGCCCGCTGGCCAGCGGCCTGCTGACTGGCAAATACCGCAACGGCATTCCCGAAGGCAGCCGTGGCTCGGTCAAGGGTATGGACTTCTTGCTCAAGGGTCTGACCGATGAGCCGAAAAACGCCGCCGTGTCCAAGCTGGAAGCGGTCGCGTCCGAGCTGGGCTGCAGCCTGAGCCAGCTCGCCATCGCTTGGACCGCCCACAACCCGCGTGTCAGCACCGTGATCACCGGGGCCTCCAAACTCTCACAACTGCAGGACAACATGGGTGCCATCACGGTCCTTGAAAAACTGACGCCCGAGATCCTGGCGAAAATAGACGACGCAACCGCCTCTCTGGCGGACTGAACCAGCAACAACAACCGGCAATCACCACGCAGAGTGAAACGCCACACCCAATAAAGAAGGACGATTCGACATGGGCGCACAGTGGAAAGCAAAAGGCAAGGAACTGGCAGCCAATGCCAAGGGCAAACTGTTCGGCCGCTTGGCCAAGGACATCATGATTGCGGCACGCGCCGGGGCCGACCCGGCCGGCAACTCGCGCCTGCGCTTGGTGCTGGAACAGGCGCGCAAGGTCTCCATGCCCAAGGAAACGCTGGAGCGTGCCATCAAAAAGGGGGCCGGCCTAACCGGCGAGGCGGTGCATTTTGAGCACGTGATGTACGAAGGCTTTGCACCCCATCGCGTGGCCGTGATGGTGGAATGCCTGACCGACAACGTCAACCGCACCGCACCCGAGATGCGTGTGTTATTCCGCAAGGGCCAGATCGGCACCTCCGGCTCAGTGTCCTGGGACTTTGACCACGTGGGCATGATTGAAGCCGAGCCCGCAACGGCAGGGGCGGACGCCGAGGTGGCCGCCATAGAAGCGGGCGCGCAAGACTTTGAACCCGGCGAGGACGGCGGACCAGCCCTTTTTCTGACCGACCCCACGGACCTGGACCTGGTGAGCCGCGCCCTGCCCGCCCATGGCTTTACCGTGGTATCAGCCAAGCTGGGTTACAAGCCCAAGAACCCGATCGACCCAGCCAGCCTCAGCGCCGCGGACCTGGAAGAGGTCGAAGCCTTCCTGGCGGCCATTGATGGCAATGACGATGTGCAGAATGTCTATGTGGGGTTGGCGGGGTAGCCAACTGCATGCAGATCCGACCTATTCTTGCGGACGAAATCGAAGCGGCAAGGTTGCTGTTGGCAGCCAACGCGTGGGGTCCGAGAGTCGCTGACGTTGAGGTTTTTCGGGAGCTGGTGTCACGATCCCAGGTGGCGCTGGTCGCCGTCCAAGGCAATCAGGTCATTGGATTCCTGCGCGCCCTGACCGACGGCATCTTTAACGGCTACATCTCCATGGTGGTGGTGGACGAGAAGCACCGGGGCCAAGGGGTCGGCACCGCACTGGTGCAAGCCGCCATGGGCGACAACCACAAGATGACGTGGGTTTTGCGCGCCGGACGCGATGGCGTTTCTGCGTTCTACGAGAAGCTGGGTTACCGGCTTTCGGAGGTTGCTATGGAGCGGCCGGGGAAACGTGAATGATTTAGGGCTCCAGCCCTCGTGAAAGCTGAACATTGCGCTATTGAATATATAGCGACTGACTAACCAAGGCATCCGCTGAGCCGACCAGCTCAATCGGCGATTCCGGCGCAAGCGCCGAGGCATGGGATTCGTATGGGGTCTGCGCTGGCGCAGCACTTGCCGCGAAGCCTTCTACCTTTGCCCTGACCGCGTTGGCCGTCTCCAACTGCAATATAGCCTTGGCCATGAGCGCCACTGCGTCCCTGTCATCCAGGGTCGAGGTCAGGGTGTTGGCGGCGGCGATCACGAACCTATCCGCCAGCACAACGGCCGTGTCGGCCGCAATCTTGAAGTAGGCCACTTGAACCCTGGCATCGTTAAGCGCACCGCTGAAGGCTTTTATCGCACTGGCCAAAGCGGCATCATCGGCAGCCGCAGCCATGGCGGCAGACGTTTGGCCTGCAGCGGCCAAAGCCACCGCGTCGGTGGCGTCTGCCAGGGTCTTGGCTTGGGCTTGCAAGGCTGCTGCGCCAATCAGCGTGTTCGCAGATGTGCTTGCCTTGTCGTTGGCCTTGATCGCATCCGCCAAGGCGCTTTCGGCAGGAACCTTGGCAAAAAATGGGGGTGAGTCTATGGTACTGAACCCCACGTTGGCAGGATCGCTCGAGAAAGCGTACGCGCTGGTCACTTCGTTGTTCCACGCCACCGCAGCCGTTGCGTATGGGGCCATGGTGCCGGTGGCGAACTCTTGTTCTGCGAGGATCTGGCCAATCTGCAACACCACCAGGCCACGCGCATTGGGGTTGGCAGCAAAGTAGGCGACCACTGCCAAATACAAGTCCGTGTTGGGTAGCAGACCCATATTGCTCATGACGTTGTGCGCCAAAGCGCTATCGCTCATTGAATCAAAGGCCGCACCAAACCCGACGGCAAGCTCCCGAATGGATTCCGGGGTGGTGCCCGCGATATTGAGCTGGTTGGCATAGATCGCAAACGAAGGCGATACGTCATTGAACGCGCGGTTGAGCATGCAGACGGCGGCTGGCGCGCCAAAAACGGTTGCTGGCATGTTCTTCTATCTCCCTCTAGGTGCAAGTTCCATTGGACCACGTATAAACAATTGACGAGGCCCACTGAATCACCGCCAGTTCACACACACCTGATCGCCGATTAGCAGTCAGTCGTCAACATGCCCTTGACGCCGCAGGACCACATGGGTGGCTTTCTCCGAGGCAACAAACTGAACGCATTGGTACGAAAGAGCGCGCAGGTCAACCCCGTCGAACAGTCGCTCCCCGGAGCCCAGCAGAACCGGCGAGATGGCGACGTGCAGCTCATCGATAAGGCCCGCACGAAGATATTGCTGGATCGTGTTGGCTCCGCCGCCAATGCGCACATCCTTGTCCTTGGCAGCGTCGCGCGCCCGGTCAAGCGCCTCGTGAATACCACCCGTGACGAAGTGAAATGTCGTTCCGCCTTCCATTTCGATGGGCTCGCGTGCGTGATGGGTCAAGATAAAAGTGGGGACATGATAGGGCGGGTTGTCGCCCCACCAGCCTTTCCAGTTCATGTCGGGCCAGGGTCCACGGTCGGGGCTGAACATGTTCCTCCCGAGAATCCAGGCACCCACATTGTTGAAGCCCCGCGCAGCAAAGTCGTCATCGATCCCTGTGGTGCCTCCATCGGCGCCAAACAGGGTCTGTTGGATCGTGCGTGTCGGGAATACCCACTGGTGCAATTCGGGCCCGCCCACGCCGAGCGGATGGTTGAGGCCCTGGTTCGGACCGGCTCCATATCCGTCAAGCGAGATGGTGAAGCCCTCAACTCGGATGCGTGTCATGTTCAACCCTTACTTCTTTTCAATTGACTAAAACCAACCCCTTGCCCTCGCGGAATATGGGCAAGCAGCTATCTTTACGATAGCAAACCAACACCCCTACTGCACCAACTCCACCGCCAACTCCCGCGTCTCTGATCGACCATCGGCATCCACCACACGCAGCGTATAACGTCCGGCTTGTGGTGGTGTCCAGGCCAGGGTCTCGCCGGGGCGGCTCTGGCCGAGCAGGGTGTCCTGGGCAAACCAGTGCAACAGCGTGCCGCTGCCCGCCTCGGCCCTCAGCTGGATCGCTTGCGGCTGGTTCAGGCGCTGTATGTGGGTGACGCCGCGCAGGGGCAGCACGATGTGGGGTGCGCCCTCAAGCACAGCGGTTTGGGCGCATTCACCGCCGGGTGGCAGACGCAAGGGCAAACCCGCGCGCTTGAACAGGGCCAGCATGTCGGACGGCCAATACTCAAACGTCTCTTCGCGGGTGTGCGGCCCCGGCGCACACGCCAGCTTGCCGCTGCGCGTATCGACCAGCACGGTGCGGTGCAAGGTGCTTTGGCGGATGGGGGACTTGCCAGCGATGAACCAGGCGCTGTGGCGCACCTTGCAGGCGTCGTTAGGCAGGTCGCCACTGGCGGCGCAGACCTCGATCTTCTGCAAGTCCGCAGGCTGGGTAAAGGCCATTTCGGCGGGGGCCAGGCGCTCGGCGCGCAAGGCGTCAACGATGCGCAGGAACAAGGGTGCGGCGGCCTCAATGCCGATCAACGCGGGGTTGCTGGAGCCGTCGAAATTGCCCACCCACACGACCAAGGCGTAGCGCCCGAACACGCCCGCGGTCCAGGCATCGCGAAAGCCCCACGATGTGCCAGTCTTCCAGGCCACCGCCGGGCGTGCGGGGGCAAAGGTGTCAGGGCGCGGGGTCTGGCGCAGCATGTCCAGCGTGATCTGTGAGGCGGCCTCACTCAACAGTCTCAACGCGGGTTGCGCGGGCTTAGCCTGCTTAGTGTGGGCCAGGTACTGCAACTCCTGCCACTGGCCCCGGTTGGCCAGCATGGCGTAGAACTGCACCAGTTCTTCGGGCGTCACTTCCCCACCACCCAGCGCCAAGGCCAAGCCGTAGTGGGACTCGGATGCCATTTTTTGCACGCCGCCCAACTTCAAAAAGTCGTACAGATTGGGGCGGGTCAGGCGGGAGGCCAGGTCCACTGCGGGCAGGTTGCGGCTGCGGATCAGGGCCTCTTGCGCGGGCAGTGGGCCGGCAAAACGGCCATCAAAATTCTCGGGGGAAAAACCACCATAACTGCTGGGCGCATCCTTGAGGATGGAGGCCGAGTGGATCAGTCCCTGGTCCAGCGCCAGACCATAAATAAAAGGTTTCAACGTCGAGCCGGGTGAACGCCGACCCAACGCGCAATTGACCTGGCCGGCAATGGCCTCGTTGCGGTAGTCCGCCGAGCCCACCAGCGCCTTGACCTGCAAGTTGGACGTGTCCACCAGCAGCGCGCAGGCATTGTTGATGCCCACGTCGTGCCGCGACTTGACGTATTCGCCCAGGACCCGCTCCAGCACCATTTGCGTGGGCAGGTCCACGCTGGCCACCAGCTCGCGCGCGCCGCTTTGGCGCAACAAGGCGTCCACCAAGTGGGGCGCATGGAAGGGCAGGCTGGCGCGTGTCTTGAAAGGCGTCTGCAAAGCGTTGGCCTCCAACAAGCGCACGTCCGCCGGATATTGGGCCACCCAACGCTGCACCAGGCGCTGGCGTGCGGCGCGTAATTCGACCGATGCGGATGCGCTATTTCCCCCACTAGAAAATTCACCCACACGCTTGCGCGGGTTCTGCGGAATGACGGCCAGGTTCAGCGCCTCGGCCGCCGTCAGCAGGCGTGCGGGTTTGCGCAAATACACCAGGCTGGCGGCGCCCACGCCTTCAATATTGCCGCCAAACGGGGCCACGTTGAGATAAGCCTCCAGAATGTCGTGCTTGCTGTAGCGCCACTCCAGCCACAGGGCGGCGGCCACCTGTCGCAGCTTGCCTTTGACGTCGCGGCTGTCGATGCCATAGGCCCGCCGCGCCAGTTGCATGGTGATGGTGGAGCCGCCCATGCGGCGCTGCCCTACCGCCGTGGACCCTGCGGCCCGCACCAGGGCCCAAGGGTTGACGCCGAAGTGCCAGTAGAACCAGCGGTCTTCGTACAACAGCACTGCTTCGCGCATGGGCGGGGCGATGTCGTCTAACGGCGTCCACAGGCGGTATTGTTCATCGGAGGCCAGCGTCAGCCGCAGTAACTCGCCACCGGCTGCCGTGATGCTGCGCGAGGATGGCGCCAGGCTGGACAAGGGTGGCTTGGGCAGCCAGCGTGGCAACACCAGCACCGCCAACAGAGCGAGCGCGCACAGCAGGCCTGTCTTTGCACGCCGCCCCAGGCGCCCTTGCCCACCACCTACCCCATCAAAGGCTTCGACAGACTCAGCCCGAACGGGGAGGTGCAAAGCGGCAATGGCTTGCCGCAACCCACGCATCACTTGCCCGCCGGCTTGACCACAAATTTTCCACCCGCCGAGCGGCCAAAGATGCGGCGCTCGTACATGGCTTCTGCATACGCAGCGGGCACGATGAATTCACCGATATTGGTGGCGCGCACCTTGTAGGTCACCTCGCTCATCCGGCCTTCCACGCCTCCGTAAAACACCACTCGGTCTTCGCGGATATCGGCGTATTCGATGTTCCAACTGCTCTTGCCACCCAGGCGGCGGCGCCAGATCGGCAGGTCGGGTGCGTCGTCGTCCGACGGTGCAGACAACACCGGCTCCAGCCCGCCGGGCAGTATGTCCACCAGCGCCACTTGCGGCACTTCGTTGCGCTCGGTGGAGCGCACGCGCACCCGCACGGT
>ERZ724527.1363-NODE-1363-length-11445-cov-3.818788_pt1 | contig 11445 bp, 8 predicted proteins | sample MGYA00376060_ERZ724527 | MGnify/ENA primary metagenome ERZ724527 (study PRJEB28724, sample SAMN07190886) | activated sludge metagenome | isolation source: activated sludge of sewage treatment plant in Hong Hong | place: USA: Christiansburg, Virginia | collected...
GCCAGGGGCGGCTGCATCGCAACTTCCAGGGTTACTCCACCTATGCGGAGTGTGATCTGCTGGCCTTCGGCGTGTCGGCCATCGGCATGGTGGGTCCGACTTATGCGCAGAACGTCAAGACCCTTGACGAGTACTACGATATCCTCGACTCGGGCCGGCTCCCCGTGCTGCGCGGCATTGAGCTGACCCCGGATGATCTGCTGCGCCGGGCGATCATCCAGGCCCTGATGTGCCACTTCGAGTTGTCCATCGAGTCCATCGAGATCGCGCACCTGATCGACTTCCGTAAGTATTTCGCGGCCGAACTGGCCGATCTGCAGGAAATGGAAAAAGGTGGCTTGCTGACCATTGATGACCAGTGGATCTCGGTACTGCCGGCGGGCCGCATGCTGGTTCGGGCGATTGCCATGGTCTTTGACCGTTACCTGCGTTCGGATCGCGAGCGCACCCGCTACTCCAAGGTGATCTGAGCAGGCCAGCCCGGTCGGTGCCGGGCTAGAATGCCAAGGCAAGTGCGATTTTCTGCGCCCCGTGCTTTCGCGGGGCGCTTTGCTTCCAGGTCTGGACCATGCCCGAAACCGGCTATCTCGCAGTCTTTCTCATCGGCCTCCTGGGGGGCACCCACTGTGTCGGAATGTGTGGCGGCATCGTCAGCGCCCTGACGGTGAACACCGTTCGCATGCCCGGCGAGTCACGGCGTGAGTGGCCGTTGCATCTGGCCTACAACATCGGTCGAATTGCCAGTTACACCCTGGCTGGGGCGGCCATGGGTGCCATCGGCACCGTGGGCATGCTTTTCAACGACATCCTGCCCATCCAGTTGGGGCTGTACGTGGCCGCCAACCTCATGCTCATCGCGCTCGGCCTTTACCTCACCGGTTTCACGCGCGCCTTGTCCGGTGTGGAGCAGCTTGGTAGCCGCCTGTGGTCGCGCATCCAGCCTCTGACGCGGCGCTTCCTTCCTGCCCGGAGCGTGGCCCAGGCGCTGCCGCTGGGCTTGCTGTGGGGTTTCCTGCCCTGCGGTCTGGTGTACAGCGTGCTCGCGACCGCACTGGTCACGGGGGCCGCGGAGCGGGGGGCCATGCTGATGCTGGCTTTTGGTCTTGGTACCTTGCCCAATCTTCTTCTGGCTGGCCTGCTGCTCAAGCGCCTCAAGGACGTGGTGCGGAACCGCGCCGTGCGCACGGGGTCTGGACTGGTGGTGCTGGCCTTCGGTGTGTATGGCCTGGCGACAGCGCCGACCCTTGGCAGCAACCTGTGGAACGGGGTTGTCTGCCACTTCTGACCCGGGCGGGGAGTGGAACACGGTGAGCCAGGACGTGCGTTACGATTTTTCCGTGAGTGGCATGACCTGCGCAGCTTGTGCGGCACGGTTGGAAAAAGTGCTCAACCGCCTCCCCGGCGTTGAGGCCACCGTCAATTTCGGCACCGGCAAGGCCAGGTTGATGGCTTTGCCTGACGCACCCCCGGCAGCCGACATGGTGGCCGCCATCCGCAAGGCCGGGTTCGATGTCCCTCCCGGTGCACTCGACCTCACCCTTGCCGGCATGAGCTGCGCCGCCTGCGCCGCACGCATCGAGAAAGTGCTCAATCGTCTGCCCAGCGTCGAAGCGAGCGTCAATTTTGCTGCGGAAACAGCACGGGTGCGTTACACCCCCGGTGTGGTCGAGCCAGCGGCGATCGTTGCCGCCGTGGCAAAGGCGGGCTTTACCGCCACCCCCGTTGCGGTCCGCGACCGGGAGGCCGACAAGGCCCGCAAGGCGTCCGAGGCGGCAGCCGAGCTGCGCCTGTTCTGGCTGTCCGCCGGGCTCAGCCTCCCCTTCCTGATCCAGATGGTCGGCATGCTCGGCGCCGATACGGCGAGCGGCCATCATGCCGATCTGCTGCCGCGCTGGCTGCAGTGCCTGCTCGCCACGCCCGTGCAGTTCTGGATCGGGCGGCGTTTCTACTCGGGCGCCTGGTCGTCCCTGCGCGGTGGCGGGGCCAACATGGATGTGTTGGTGGCCCTGGGCACCAGCGTGGCCTATTTCTTCAGTCTGGCGGTGGTCGTTCTTGGGCGCCATGACCTTCATGTGTACTTCGAGGCGTCGGCCAGCATCATCACCCTGGTGCTCCTGGGCAAGCTGCTCGAAGCCCGCGCCCGCGCCCGTACTTCCGCGGCCATCGAAGCCCTGCTGCGCCTGCAGCCGCCGACGGCATGGGTCGAGCAGGGCGGGCAGCTGGTCGAGGTGCCGGTGGAGCAGGTGGTGGTGGGCACCCTCTTCGTACTTCGCCCCGGCGACGCGGTGCCGGTGGATGGCGACGTGCTGGAAGGCGAATCCTCTGCCGACGAGGCTATGCTCACCGGCGAGAGCATCCCGGTGGTCAAGGCGCCCGGTGATCAGGTCTTTGCCGCCACGGTGAATGGTGACGGCGTCTTGCGCTGCCGGGCCACCGGCGTGGGTACCGAGACTTTGCTGGCGGGCATCGTGCGACTCGTCGAACAGGCCCAGGGCGGCAAGCCGGCCGTGCAGCGCCTGGCAGACCGGGTCGCCGCCATCTTTGTGCCCGCGGTTGTCGGCATCGCCCTGGTCACCTTTCTGGGCTGGTGGTGGTTCGGAGGCGAACTGGCCCCGGCGCTGGTCAATGCCGTGGCCGTGCTGGTGATCGCCTGCCCCTGCGCGCTGGGTCTGGCCACGCCGACCGCGGTGATGGTGGGAACGGGGCAGGGGGCCCGCGCCGGCATACTCGTCAAGAACGCGGAGGCGCTGGAACTGGCCGAGAAGATCAAGGTGCTGGTGGTGGACAAAACCGGCACGCTGACCGAAGGTCGGCCTGCCGTCCTGGATGCAAGGATGGCCGCCGGTGTGGTGCGCGAGGATTGTTTGGCCCTGGCCGCCAGGCTGGAGCAGACCAGCCACCATCCCCTGGCCCGCGCGGTGGTGGCCGCCGCGCAGGACGCCGGTGTGGTGTTGAGCCTGCCGGAGGCCGTTCAGGCGGTCAGCGGCAAGGGTGTCACCGGACGCGTGGGAGGCCGGATGGTGGTGGTGGGGTCGCCGGACTTTCTCGCCGCCCAGGGCTCGCCCCTTCCGGCGGATCTGCTCGAACCCTTGCTCGCCGCAGCCTTGACCCCCGTCGGTGTGGCTGCCGACGGCAAGGTGCTGGGCGTGCTGGGGCTTGCCGATCCCCTGCGTGCCACATCGAAGGCGGCGGTGACACGTCTGCAGGGCCTGGGGCTGCGGGTGGTGATGCTGACTGGCGATCATCCGGCGGTGGCGGCACGGATCGCCGCCGAAGCCGGGATCACCGAATTTCGCGCCCAGGTCATGCCGGAGGGCAAGGCCGAGGCCGTTGCGGCGCTGCGTGGCGAAGGGCTGGTCGGGATGGTCGGAGACGGAATCAACGACGCGCCGGCACTGGCCGCCGCCGACGTGTCCTTTGCCGTCGGCGCGGGCTCCGATGTGGCCATCGAGGCCGCCGACCTGACCCTGGTGCGCAACGACCTGGCGGGGGTCGCCGACGCCATCTCCCTTTCCCGGGCAACCCTTGGCAAGATCCGCCAGAATCTGTTCTTTGCCTTCATCTACAACATACTTGGCATTCCCGCGGCGGCCTTCGGCTTGCTCAACCCGGTGATTGCCGGTGCGGCGATGGCCTTGAGTTCGGTGTCGGTGGTGAGCAATTCCCTGTTGCTCAGGCGCTGGCGTCCGGGAAAATCAGACTGAAAGGAAACATGATGGAAGAAGTGCTCATCAAGGTGGCAGGCATGAGCTGCCAGGGCTGCGTGAAGAACCTGACCGGCGCGCTGTCGGCCACGCCGGGCGTGGCCAGCGTGGTGGTTTCCCTCGAGCAGGGCGAGGCGCGGGTTGGCTACGACCCGGCCCGGGTTTCGGCCAATGCCCTGCGCACGGTGGTGGAAGACTGTGGTTTTGACGCCAGCTGAGCGGATTTCCGCCATCAGGGTTCATCCGATGTGAGCACGCCTCACATATAATGCTGCGCTGTCTTACATCTAATAACGGGAGGTAGTGATATGGGTTTCGATCAGGTCAAGGCCGGCAAGGACGTTCCGAACGACATCAACGTGATCATCGAGATCTCCGCCCAGGGCGATCCGATCAAGTTCGAGGTGGACAAGGATAGCGGCGCAATCTTCGTTGACCGCTTCATGGGTACGTCCATGCGTTACCCGATCAACTACGGCTACGTGCCCCACACCATCGCCGGCGATGGCGACCCGGTGGACGTGCTGGTGGTCACCCCCTTCCCGCTGGCCCCGGGCGTGGTCATCCGCTGCCGCCCCGTCGGCGTGCTGAAGATGGAAGATGACGGCGGCGTGGACGCCAAGGTTGTGGCCGTTCCCGTCTCCAAGCTGACCCCGCTGTACGACAAGGTGCAGACCACCGACGACCTGCCCGAGCTGCTGATGAAGCAGACGGTGCACTTCTTCGAGCACTACAAGGATCTGGAGCCGGGCAAGTGGGTCAAGATCCTGGGCTGGGGCACCGTCGAGGAAGCCAAGCAGGAAATCGTGAACGGCCTGGCTGCTGCTGCCAAGTAAGCGTCCGCTTCCGCTGCTGAAAGGGCCCGCCGCGTGCGGGCCTTTTTCTTGCCCTTCAGGCGGCCTGGCCGGCAGCGTGGCCCGAGGCCCAGGCCCACTGGAAGTTGTACCCGCCCAGGTGGCCTGTAACGTCCACGACTTCACCCACGAAGAACAGGCCCGGTACGTCCCGTGCCTCCATGGTCTTGGAGGAAAGGGTGCGCGTATCCACGCCGCCCAGGGTGACTTCGGCCTTGGCGTAGCCGAGGGTGCCGTTGGGTGTGATCGCCCAGCCCGACAGGGCTGTCGCAATGGCGTCCAGCTCCCGGGCGTTGAACTGGTGGGTGGGCTTGTTCCAGCCCCGTTGTTCGCACCAGGCCTGGGCGAAGCGCTTGGGCAGGCGTTCGGTGAGCAGGTTGGCCAGCAGGCTCTTGCTGCGGGCGCGCTCCCCCAGCCAGTCGCGGACGTTCTCTGCCGGAAAGAGATTGACCGTGACCTGGGTGCCGCCGTCCGCCTCGCCGTAGTCCCGGGCCTGCCAGTAGGACGAGGCCTGCAGGATCACCGGCCCCGACAGCCCCCGGTGGGTGAACAGCAGGTTCTCCCGGAAGCGCCCGGCGCCGCATTCGGCTACCGCGTCGAAGGCCATGCCGGAGAGCTCCTTGTAGATGGCGAGCTCTTCGGGTGGCAGGGTCAGGGGCACCAGGGCCGGCTTGGGGGCAATGATGGCGAGCCCGAATTGCTCCGCAATCTTGTAGCCCAGGGGGGTGGCGCCGATCTTGGGAATGGACAGCCCGCCGGTGGCGACGACCAGGCTGGCGCAGGCCAGGCGCCCGTGACTGGTGTCCAGGATGAAGCGCGTCTCCGGCGAGTCGCCGGCCGCCAGCGATTGGAGCGTGCACGGCATGGCCCAGTTCACGGCGCCGTCCTCGCATTCGGCGCGCAGCATGTCGATGATGTCCTGGGCCGAGTCGTCGCAGAAAAGCTGACCATGCTCACGCTCGTGCCAGGGGATGCCGTGGCGGTCCACCAGTCCGATGAAGTGCGCCGGCGTGTAGCGGGCCAGGGCCGATCGGCAGAACTGCGGGTTGCGCGACAGATAGTTGCCGATGCCCACATCAAGGTTGGTGAAGTTGCACCGTCCGCCGCCGGATATGCGGATCTTCTCGGCGAGCTTGGTGGCGTGGTCGAGGATCAGCACGCGACGCCCGCGTTTGCCGGCTTCGGCGGCACACATCATGCCGGCGGCACCGGCGCCGATCACGATCACGTCGTAGCGGGAAATCCTGGCGGGGTGGTTCATTGCGACGGGGCGAGGAGAGCGGTAACGGGCCCGGAGGATAGACTGCGGCTTGCGTTACGGCAAACACCGCGCAGAACGTCATTTGCAGCACCGCCTTCCCCTGCTAGGCTTCCGGGATACAGGAATGCTCGCCCGCGCCGTCGGCGCGGAGAAAAAGGGACACGACGAGATGGGACAGAAGGTGCGCGTAGCCGGTCGGCCGGCCAGGTGGGCACTGTGGGGCGCAGGTGTATTTGCGCTGGTGGGCGTGGTGGGTTTCCTGGTTGCCCCACCACTGGTCAGGTCGGTGGCGCAAAGCACCCTGTCCGATCTGCTGCATCGGCCGGTGAGCATTGAGGGGGTTTCCATCAATCCCTACGCCCTGTCGGCGGAAGTCCGCGGCTTTCGCATGCAGGAGCGGGACAGCGAGGCGACGGCGGCCAGCTTCACCTCCCTGTATGTCAACGTTGAGCTGGAATCCCTGTTTCGCGGTGGGGTGGTTGTCGAGGAGCTGAAGCTTGTCGAGCCGGTGGTCAGCGTGATTCGGCTTGAAGGCCGGCGCTTCAACTGGTCGGACGTGATCGACGAGATCCTCAACAAGCCGGACGATGGCTCCTCCAGCCACTTTGCCGTCAATAACATCCGTGTTGAAAAAGGGCGGATTGATTTCGACGACAAGCCCGAAGGCCGCAAACATGCCTTGACCGAGCTGGAGCTCGGCCTGCCCTTCGTCTCCAACATGCCGTCCCATGTGTCCACCTTTGTCGAGCCCCTGCTGGCGATGAAGGTGGATGAGGCCCCCTTTGAGGTTCGTGGCAAGGCCCTGCCGTTCTCGCCCAACCGCGAGTCTCTGGTCAATCTGCGCATCGACCGGTTCGACCTGACCCGCTACGTGGATTACCTCCCCGTGGAGAAGACCTTCCGCCTGCCCGGCGCACGCTTCTCCAGCGACCTTGAGCTGCGCTTTGCCCAGCCGCCCAATGCGGCCCCCGATCTGAGCGTGAAAGGCACGCTGGGCCTCGATGACGTGGAGATCCAGCATGCGGACGGCCGCCCGGCCATCAAGCTGGCTGCGGTGCGCGTAGGGATCGACAAGCTCGCGCCCCTGGCCGGCGAGCTGGCCCTTGGCACGGTGTCCATCGACAAACCCGACCTCAGCGTGAGCCGCGGTCGGGATGGTCAGCTGAGCCTGCTGGCGCTGATTCCCAAGCGGCCCCCCTTGCCTTCGGACAAGCAGGCTGCGCCCGCAGCGCCATCTTCCAGTACGAAGCCCTTTGCCCTGTCCCTGGCCGAGTTCAAGCTGACGGGCGGTCGGGTCCACATCACCGACGAGCTGCCCGCCAGCCCTTACCAGAAGACCCTGCAGGATCTGCATGTATCCCTGCGTCAGTTGCGCCTGCCGGGCAGCGAGCCGGCCGCGCTGGATTTCGGCTTCGGTACAGGATCGGGTGAGACCTTCGAGCACAAGGGCAGCCTGGCGATCGCGCCCCTCAAGGCCAGTGGCACACTGGTGGCGGCCGGTGTCGATGTGCCGGCGCTGAAGCCCTATCTCGAAGCCGCGCTCAAGCAGGCCGAGGTGCTGTCCGGCAAGGTCGATGCGCGTGTGGCCTACGACGTGTCCCTGATTGAGGGCGAGCCCAAGGTCGGGCTGAAGGCCGAGTCCATCAAGCTCAGTGATCTGAGTGTCCGCCTGAAGGGCGAAAAGCAGCCGCTGGCGCGCCTTGGCTTGCTCGAGCTGCGGGATGCGGAGGTGGATGCCGCCGGCCGCAAGGTGACGCTTGGCACGGTCGCCGGCAATGCTACGCGGATCGACCTGGTGCGGGGCCGGGACGGGCTGTTCAATGCCCAGCGCCTGATGGGCGAGACACCGGCCGGGAGTCGGGCTCCGCCGGCAAAGGCAGCGCCGCCGGTAGCTGCTGGCGGCGGTGCTCCGCCGAAGGATTGGCAGGTGGAGATCAAACGTATCGCCCTTGATGATTGGGGGGTGAGGCTCGAGGATCAGACCCTGGCGCCTGCCGTGGTGCTCAACGTGGAGCCCCTCAGCCTGAAGGTGGAAGGTTTGTCCACGGTGAAGGGGAGCAAGGCAAAGCTGAATCTCCAGACCGCGGTGAACAAGCGCGGCCGCGTCGGCGTTGTCGGCACGCTGGGGCTGGCGCCGCTGGCAGGCAGCCTGGACCTGGACCTGAAAGCCGTGGATCTGGCCATGCTTCAGCCCTACGTCACCGAGAAGGTCAAGATCGCGATCACCCGCGGCAATGTCACCTCCCGTGGCCGGCTGGCCTTTGAGCTGCCGGCCGGCGGTGGGGTGAAGGGCGGTTTCAAGGGTTCGCTCACGGTGGGCAACTTCGCCTCGGTGGACAAACTCAACGCGGCGGACTTCCTCAAGTGGAAGTCGCTGTACTTCGGTGGCATGGATATCCGCCTGTCGCCGCTGGCCGTGAGCATCGACGAGATCGCCCTGAGTGACTTCTATACCCGGCTGATCCTGGATGCCCAGGGTGGGCTCAACATCCGTGAGCTCACCGCGCAGCAGGCCATCGAGAAAAAGGAAGCGGCCGCGGTGAAGGCGGCAGCTGAGGCCACCGCGCCCGCCCAGCCACTTCCCCCGATCCTGATCAAGCGCATCACCCTGCAGGGGGGCAACATCGCCTACAGCGACCGCTTCATCCGCCCCAACTATGATGCCAACCTCACAGGCATGGGCGGGCAGCTCACGGGGCTCTCGTCGGACCCGGGCACCATCGCCGAACTCGACCTGCGGGGCAAGGTGGACAATGCCGCGCCCGTCGAGGTGGTTGGCAAGCTCAACCCTTTCCGCCAGGACAAGGCGCTCGACATCCACGCTTCGGTGAAGGACTTCGAGCTCTCGGGTGTGTCCACTTACGCTGCCAAGTATGTGGGCTACGGTATCGAGAAGGGCAAGCTCTCGGCGGATCTGAAGTACAAGGTCGAGGATCGCAAGCTCACCGCCACCAATGAAATCTTCCTGGATCAACTGACCTTCGGCGAGCAGGTGGACAGCCCCAGCGCCCTCAAGCTGCCGGTGCTCCTTGCGGTGTCCCTGCTCAAGAACAGCCGTGGCGAGATCGACCTCAAGCTGCCGGTGGGGGGCTCCCTGGACGACCCCGAGTTCAGCGTTGGTGGGCTTGTCTTCAAGGTCATCGTCAACCTGATCGGCAAGGCCATCACTTCACCCTTTGCGCTGCTAGGGGCAATGCTGGGTGGCGACAGTGAAGAATTGGCATGGGTCGATTTCGATCCCGGCTTTGCCCGGATCCCCGAGTCGGCGGAGGCCAAGCTCAAGGCCATTTCCCGGGCCATGACGGACAAGCCAGGCCTCAAGCTCGACATTGCCGGGCGGGTGGACACCTTGAATGATCCTGAGGGGCTCAAACGCGCCCTGCTGCTTGGCAAGATCGAGGCCCTGAAGGTGAAGGACATGGCCCGGAAGGGTGAGTCGGTGGAGGAGGGGGGGCGGGTGTACGTCTCTCCCACCGAGTACCCCGCGCTCCTGGGTCGGGTATATGGTGCCGAAAAGTTTGCCAAGCCCCGCAACATGATCGGATTGGCCAAGGAGCTGCCGGCTGCCGAGATGGAGAAGCTGATCCTCGCCAGCATCCAGGTGGGCGATGACGAGTTGCGGCTGCTCGCCCAGCAGCGCGCCCAGGCGGTCAAGACCTGGTTGCTGGAGCAGGGCAAGGTACCCGCCGAACGTGTCTTTCTCCTTGCGCCCCGTAGCGGGGACGATGGAAAGCACCCCAAGGCCCGCATCAGCCGGGTCGACTTCTCCTTGCGCTGAAGGACGGGACGACGCATGAGGCCCCAAAGACTGGATACGGCCGCTCGGCAGGCCGCCCTGGCTGATCTGGCGGGATGGCAGTTGCTTCCGGATCGCGATGCCATTCACAAGTGCTTTCGTTTCGCTGACTTCAGCCGCGCCTTTGGCTGGATGACCCGGGTTGCGCTGATGGCCGAGAAGCTGGATCACCATCCTGAGTGGTCCAATGTCTATGGCCGCGTGGAGGTCACCCTGAGCACCCATGACGTGGGTGGGCTGACCGTGCTCGATCTGGAACTGGCCCGGTTCATGGACGCTGCCGCAGCGCTATGCGGCGGCGCGGCATGATTGTCTGCGCCGAGGGTGCTAACCTTCGCCCACCGGATCTGTTGGTTTCATCGATTTCGGCATTCATGGAGTCCGGGCCGACAAAAATAATCCGGACAACCCGAGGGAGAACATAGCCGATGCACCTGACCTTTCACTGGAGTGGAACCCTGCGTCGTTCGCGCCTGCGCACCGTGTCGTCGGGTGACGAGCAGGCGGAAAGCCGGCGTACCTGGAAGCGCTTTCCATACGGCGACCGGATCTACCGCTACGGTGGCACAGCCCTTCAGAGCAATTGGTCACGCCTCCATCGGGGCGATCGGGAGCCCTATCCGTCTGTAGACAGTCTTGATGCCCTGCTGCGTGCCAACCCCGCCCTGGCACCCAGCGTCCCTTCGGCGGAAGTCCTGGTCCCGATTCTTGAAGATGCCTGGCGGGCCTACCACGCGGGTGATTTTGCCGACGCGGTGGATCGTGGCCTGGCCGCGGGGCCCGTGGGTCTGGTCGTCTCCGCGCGGGCTGCCGCTGTCTATGCCTCGCACCTGGAGGAGAACGAAGCGCGGCGGATCGCCATCCTGAAGGGCGTGGTGGAATCGTGCTCGGCCTTGGTGCACCTGGCGCCAAACTGGGCCAACGCCTGGTATGTCCATGGACTGGCCCTGGGGCGCTTCAGCCAGAACATCTCGGTGGTTCGAGCCCTTTCCCAGGGGTTGGGTGGCAAGGTCAGGGACAGTCTGCAAAGGGCCATAGACCTGGAGCCCGGGCATGCGGATGCCCATGTGGGCTTGGGGGTCTACCATGCCGAGGTGATCGACAAGGTCGGCGCGTTGATGGCCGCCTTCACCTACGGTGCACGCCGCACGGCCGTGACCGAGCACTTCGAGGCTGCCCGCGCCCTCCATCCCCAATCCCCGGTGGTCCTGGCGGAATACGCCCGATCCACGGTGCTGGCCTTCGGGAACCTGCACCAGGGGCGGGCCCATCAGATCTTCGGTGAGGCTGCGGCCTGCCAGCCGGCCGATGCGCTGGAGCGCCTAGATGTGGAGTGGGCCCTCGGCGAAATCGAGTAGCCCTCCCCATCACGCCTTGGCACGTACCAGACGTGCCTTTTCCCGGACCCAGTCGCGTTCCTTCTCGGTCTCGCGCTTGTCGTACTGCTTCTTGCCCTTTGCCAGGCCCACCGTCGCCTTGACGCGCCCCTTGTTGTAATGCAGATCCAGGGGCACCAGCGCATAGCCGGCCCGCTCCACCTTGCCAATGAGCTTGGCGATCTCTTCTGCGTGAAGCAGCAACTTGCGGGTGCGGGTCGGGTCCGGGTGGATGTGGGTCGAGGCCGACTCGAGTGGTGTGATATGCATGCCGACGATGAAGATCTCGGCGCCGCGGATCACCACGTAGCTTTCCTTGATGTTGGCGCGCCCGGCGCGAATGGCCTTGACTTCCCATCCCTCCAGCACCAGGCCGGCTTCGTACTTGTCCTCGATGAAATAATCGTGGAAGGCCTTGCGGTTGTCGATGATGCTCATTGGCGTAGGTTTGAAC
>ERZ724527.1364-NODE-1364-length-11437-cov-3.673695_pt1 | contig 11437 bp, 8 predicted proteins | sample MGYA00376060_ERZ724527 | MGnify/ENA primary metagenome ERZ724527 (study PRJEB28724, sample SAMN07190886) | activated sludge metagenome | isolation source: activated sludge of sewage treatment plant in Hong Hong | place: USA: Christiansburg, Virginia | collected...
TCTTCGTTGCGAGCGTCGAAGGGCTCGATGTGATCGGCCGCTGCGGCAGCAGCACCGCGCAACGCAGCGCGAGCAGGGGCATTGCGGTTTTCAACCTGCATCACGGGTGGAAAGTCCGGGTCGCCCGGCACACCGGGGCGAGTTTCAAGCACCCCCATGTCGGCAAAGTTGCTGACCATGAAGTTGATCTGGCTCTCGTACCCGCCCGCACCCAGCGTGCGGAACCACGAGGCGCGGCGGCTGAAGGCGGCCTGGCGTTCCTCGCGCGGCAGCTTGGCGTTCAGCACGGTCTGGTAGTCGGCCTCGGTCAGCACCTGATTGGGCACGCGGGCAGGCCAAAAGCTGGGCACGTAGGGGTCGTAGCGTGGGCCGTAACCGGCGTAGTAGCCGCTGCGGCAACTGGCGGTGTCGGTCTGCCAGGGCACGGCCATCCAGCGGGTCAAATCGCCGGCAGATTGCGCATACAGCGGGCCTTCCACCGCCGTGGCCACGGCCGGTGTGAGCTGTGAGCCATAGTTGGGCAAAGCGGGCGCGTTGGGCGATGCCTCGCGCAGGCGGAAGGGTGCGCGGTACATGCTGGCATGGCGCATGGGCCAGGTGATTTCACAGCCGGGGTGGAAGGCATCGGCCAGGCAGTGGTTCATGGCCGCGTGGTCCAGCGTGGTGGGCTGCGCGTGCAGGGGCACGGCGTCGATGGTGGCTGGCGGCATCGCACCCGGTTGCCAGTCGGCATCGAAGTCGCCCTTGGCCCATCGGTCCAGCAGGCGCAACTGCGTGTCGGTGATCACGGCGTGCTGACGCGGCGTGTCGGCAGGTGGCACGTTCATGGCGTCGCCATACATCCAGGGCCAGGGCAATGGCGAGGTGCCGTCGCGCGCAAACTGCCGGAACGCATTGGCCACCTGTTGGCGCTCTTCGCGCCAGGTGTCGGCCTTGCTGGCCAGCTTGGCCACCCAGCTTTCGTTGTCTGCACTGAAAGGTGCGCCCCAACCAAACTGCGCAGCAAAGCCCTTGTTGGCCCACTGCAAACCGCTCTGGTGCTGCAGCAGGGGCAGGATGTCGCGGCTGAAAGACACGCGGGCTGGCACTGGCAACATGCCCGCCTGGACAAACACATCGTCCATCAACGCGGCCATGGTGCGCACCGATCGCAGCTCGGGCCCGTAGTTGGGCGGCGCCACCAGCACCCAGGCGCTGTCTACCGGCAAGGCCACACCGCCCAACTTCACGGTGGCATGCACCGGCCCATCGGACGTATCGTCGTGCCAGCCATCGTTGTTCGCGAAGGTCGTGGCCGGGCTGCCATCGGCCGATGCCGAATGACCGCGCCCGCCCAGCACCAGCAGGCGCCCGGCTTCGTCGGTACGCAGCTCGCCCAGGTAGACCGCAGTGCCGATGAAGTCGCCATTGTCGAATTGGTAGGCGGAGCCGCTTTGCCGTGCACCGCAGATGCTGCGCGCACCGGGCATGATGGCCAGGCTCTCGCGATCTTTCACCGTGGCGTTGCGCGGCAGGCTGGGCTCGGCCATGGTGGGGTTGGACGCTTCGGGAATGTCCAGCGCGATCTGGAACTGGTACCACGCGGCCTTTTTGTTGGCCAGCGTCACCGTCCATTCGATGGTGGCGTCTGCAGCAGTGAGCTCTTTCACCACCTCGCCCGCCGCGTTGTAGCCGTACACGCGAAAACGCGCCGCCTCGCGCTTGAGCGCGCCAGTGGCATCCCGCAGCGCACCCGGTGACAAGGGTGGCGGCTCCATCACCTCGGGGCCAATGTAGAACCCATCGGGGCTGTTGCCCACGCGCGCCACGCCAATGCCGGGGTGGATGGCGGCGCGCACGATGGTGGTGTCGGAGGGGGTGGGGGGAGTAGACATGGCGGCACAACTTTCATGACGATGAAACATCCGCACAGGTAGCGGACGGTACGTCAGTTTGTACCGGGTGACGCAGGGGCGCGCATCCCCAAGGTAGAGGAGATTGCAACCAAATTGCTTATAAAAAAAGCGGCCCACAGGCCGCCTTTTCGCTTCAGCGCACACCCATCAGGCAGCGACGCTGTCCGCCTTATCTTTGTACTCGGCAATTTGATCGAAGTTCAGGTACTTGTAGATTTGCGTGCCGTCGGCGTTGATCACGCCCATGTCGGCGTGGTACTCGGCCACGGTGGGGATGCGGCCCAGCTTGGATGCAATGGCCGCCAGCTCGGCCGAAGCCAGGAACACGTTGGTGTTCTTGCCCAGGCGGTTGGGGAAGTTGCGGGTGCTGGTGGACACCACGGTGGCGCCTTCGCGCACCTGGGCCTGGTTGCCCATGCACAGGCTACAACCTGGCATTTCGGTGCGTGCACCGGCCGTGCCAAACACGCCGTAATGCCCTTCTTTGGTGAGCTCGTCGGCGTCCATCTTGGTGGGGGGTGCCACCCACAGCTTGACGGGGATGTCGCGCTTGCCTTCGAGTAGCTTGGAGGCTGCACGGAAGTGGCCGATGTTGGTCATGCACGAGCCGATGAAGACTTCATCGATCTTGGTGTTGGCCACGGCAGACAGCGGCTTGGCGTCGTCCGGATCGTTGGGGCAGCACAGGATCGGTTCGGTAATGTCGGCCATGTCGATCTCGATGATCTCGGCATACTCGGCATCCTTGTCGGCCTCGAGCAGCTCGGGCTTGGCCAACCAGGCCTCAACGGCCTTGATGCGGCGCTCCAGGCTGCGCTTGTCGGCATAGCCGTTGGCGATCATGTTCTTCATCAGCACGATGTTGCTGTTGAGGTACTCCTTGATCGGCTCGGGGTTGAGCTTGACAGTGCAACCGGCAGCAGAGCGCTCGGCCGACGCGTCGCTCAGCTCAAAGGCTTGCTCAACTTTGAGGTCTGGCAGGCCTTCGATTTCCAGGATCCGGCCCGAGAAAGCGTTGATCTTGCCCTGCTTGGCCACGGTCAGCAGGCCTTGCTTGATGGCGTACAGCGGAATGGCGTGCACCAGGTCGCGCAGGGTGATGCCGGGCTGCATCTTGCCCTTGAAGCGCACCAAGATGGACTCAGGCATGTCCAGCGGCATCACGCCAGTGGCGGCGCCAAAGGCCACCAGGCCGGAACCGGCCGGGAAGCTGATGCCGATGGGGAAGCGCGTGTGGCTGTCGCCGCCCGTGCCCACGGTGTCAGGCAGCAACAGGCGGTTGAGCCAGCTGTGGATCACGCCGTCGCCCGGACGCAGGGCCACGCCGCCGCGGTCGCTGATGAAGGCGGGCAGTTCGCGGTGGGTCTTGACGTCCACGGGCTTGGGGTAGGCCGCGGTGTGGCAGAAGCTCTGCATCACCATGTCGGCGCTGAAGCCCAGGCAGGCCAGGTCTTTCAGCTCGTCACGGGTCATGGGGCCGGTGGTGTCCTGGCTGCCCACGGTGGTCATCTTGGGTTCGCAATAGGTGCCGGGGCGAATACCCTGTTGCACGCCGCCCACCACCGGCAGGCCACAGGCGCGGCCGACCATTTTTTGCGCGACGGTGAAGCCGGCCTTGGTTTCAATCGGTGCGGTGGGCAGGCGGAAAGCCGTGCTGGCGGCCAGGCCCAGGAACTCGCGGGCCTTGGCGGTCAGGCTGCGGCCGATGATCAGGTTGATGCGGCCACCGGCCTGCACTTCGTCCAGCAGCACATCGCTCTTGAGCTTGAACTCGGCGGCGGTCTTGCCATCCTTCTCGATCTTGCCGTCGTAGGGGTAGATGTCGATGACGTCACCCATGTTGAAGTTGTTCACGTCCACTTCGATCGGCAGGGCGCCTGAATCTTCCTGCGTGTTGAAGAAGATGGGGGCAATTTTGCCGCCCAGCGTCACACCGCCAAAACGCTTGTTGGGCACAAAGGGGATGTCCTGGCCCGTGGCCCAGATCACGCTGTTGGTGGCCGACTTGCGGCTGGAGCCCGTGCCCACCACGTCGCCCACATAGGCCACCAAATGGCCCTTGGCCTTGAGGTCGTCAATGAACTTCATGGGACCGCGCTTGCCGTCTTCTTCGGGCGTGATGCCGTCACGCGCGTTTTTGAGCATGGCCAGGTAATGCAGCGGAATGTCGGGGCGGCTCCAGGCGTCGGGCGCAGGTGACAGGTCATCGGTGTTGGTTTCGCCAGTGACCTTGAACACCGTCACAGTGATCTTCTTGGCCACTTCGGGGCGCGTGGTGAACCACTCGGCATCGGCCCAGCTCTGCATGACTTCCTTGGCGTGCGTATTGCCCGCCTTGGCTTTCTCGGCCACGTCGTGGAAGAAGTCGAACATCAGCAGCGTCTTCTTGAGCGCGGCGGCAGCCACAGGTGCAGCTTCTTTGTCGTCCAGCATGTCGATCAGGGGCTTGACGTTGTAGCCGCCCACCATGGTGCCCAGCAGTTCAGTCGCCTTGGTCTTGCTGACCAGGCCCACGGTGATGTCGCCATGGGCGACGGCGGCCAGGAAGCTGGCCTTGACCTTGGCCGCGTCGTCCACGCCGGGTGGCACGCGTTGGGTCAGCAGGTCCATCAGGAAGGCTTCTTCGCCCGCAGGGGGGCTCTTGATCAGCTCGATCAGGTCAGCAGTCTGCTGCGCGGACAGCGGCAGCGCCGGGATGCCGAGCGCTTCGCGTTCGGCGGCGTGTTCACGATAGGCTTTCAACATGGTTTTCTCCGTTCAATCAGGGGGTCTGGCTCAAGTCATCAATGGGGTATGGGGGTGGGCTACTTGGCAGCTGGCGCAGCGGGCGGGAGCAGCGGAGTAGGCGCGTCGAGAATGCTGGGCACCGGGTTCGCCTTAAGCGCTTCGGTCACGGCCTTCTGCGCTGGGTTCATGCAATCGTCTGCCAGGCGCTGACCCAGCTTTTGGCTCATCAGCATCGACTTATTACCCAGTTGCAGCCACATGGCACCGCGCTTGGGATCTTCCAGCCGAACGGCTCCAGTGCGGCTTTCCACGGGGTGCATGCGATAGCGATAGCCCTTGGTGGCGACCAAAAAGAAACCGTCAAGCTTGAGTGGTGTGATGCGCACGGACGCGCCCAGTTCACAAGGGATTTCGCCCACGTAAACCTGCCCGGCAACCGCCAGATCCTCCGGGCTCAGCACAAAACCGGGTTCATCTTCAATGGGTGTGTTTTCTTCCACCGCCTTTTGGGCGGAGGGTGCCAAGCGCTTGCTGTTCTTGGCTGTGGGCTTTGCGGTGGACTTGGGCGCTGTCTGAGCCAGTGCCACGGCAGGCAACAACACGAGACAGAGGACGGCGAGGGTTTTTCTCAAGGGACTGCTCCAATCAATTCAGGCATGCACAGTAGCAAACCACCGGGCGGCAGGTTGCGGCAAGGGTCGGCCCGTGCGGAAGGCACGCTCCAGAACCTGCCAAAAAAATCGGTAGCTGGCGCGGTCGTGCAACTGCCCCTTGTGCTGTATTGGGGCCCAGTCGGCGGCTTCAGCCGCCAGGGTAATTTCGGTCGCTAGCTCCACCGCATCAGCACTGGGCGCAAAGGCCTCCAGGATGGGCCGGATCTGCGCGGGGTGGATGCTCCACATGCGGGTGAAGCCCAACTCCGTGGCCGCACGGCGCGCGGACGCTGCCATGGCCTGCACGTCACTGAACTCCGTCACCACGCAGTGCGACGGCACCTTGCCAAAGGCATGGCAAGCCGAGGCTATCTCGAGCTTGGCGCGCAGGACCAGCGGGTGGGAAAACTGACCGGCTGACGACATGCCGTCAGCGGCAATGGCGCCGCCATGGGCAGAGACAAAATCCATCAAGCCAAAGCTCAGCGACTGCACGCGCGGGTGAGCCGCGATGTCAAAAGCACGTTGCACCGCAGCGGGCGATTCAATCAGCACATGCAGGGGCAAACGGGTGGCGCCTGCAGCGTCAATGGTGCCCACAGCCTCGTCCACGTCGTCTACCGACTCGACCTTGGGGATCATGAGGTGCGTGAGCCGTTGACCGGCCTGCCCCGCAATGATGGCGACGTCCTGCGCAAAAGCGGGATGGTCCACAGGGTGAACACGCACGGCAACCCGGGCGCCCGCGGGGGCCTGCAACGCCAAACCGGTGACCAGGGCCGCGTGATCGACCTCGCCGCCCACAGGGGCACCGTCTTCGCAGTCCAGTGTGACGTCGAACACGCAGGCGCCAAACTCAGCCGTCATCTCGGCCTGCAGTTGCAGGCTTTTGCGCATGCGTGCCTCCACGCCGCTGTAGTGGTCACAAACCGGCAGGCTGATGCCTCCGGCCTGCGACCCCAACAGGACATCGCGTGGATGAACCATGTAAATTACAGCAGGTGGGCCACGCCGGCCTGCTCGTCGGTCAGTTCCTTGAGCGTCTTGTCGATGCAGGCTTGGCTGAATTCGTCAATGGCCAGGCCCTGAACCACGGTGTACTCGCCGTTCTCGACGATGACCGGGAAGCCGAACATGACGTCTTTAGGGATGCCGTAGTCGCCGTTGGAGGGGATACCCATGGTGACCCACTTGCCGTTGGTGCCCAGCGCCCAGTCGCGCATGTGGTCGATGGCCGCGTTGGCGGCCGACGCAGCAGAAGACAGGCCGCGCGCCTCAATAATGGCCGCGCCGCGCTTGCCCACCGTGGGCAGAAAGGTGTTGGCGTTCCAGTCCTGGTCGTTGATCATGTCCTTGACGCTCGCACCACCAATGGTGGCGAAACGGTAGTCGGCGTACATGGTGGGCGAATGGTTGCCCCAGACGCACAATTTTTCGATGTCGGCCACGGCCTTGCCGGTCTTGGCAGCGATTTGGCTGGCGGCGCGGTTATGGTCCAGGCGCAGCATGGCGGTGAAGTTCTTGCGCGGCAGGTCAGGCGCGCTCTTCATGGCAATGTAGGCGTTGGTGTTGGCGGGGTTGCCCACCACCAGCACCTTCACGTTGCGGCTGGCGACGGCATTGAGTGCCTGACCCTGGGCCGTGAAAATTTTGCCATTAATGGCCAGCAGCTCGGCACGTTCCATGCCCGCCTTGCGGGGCATCGAGCCCACGAGCAGTGCGTAGTCGGAATCCTTGAATGCCGTCATGGGGTCGCTGTGGGCTTCCATGCCCACCAGCAGAGGGAAAGCGCAGTCCTCCAATTCCATCATCACGCCCTTGAGCGCCTTTTGCGGGCCCTCAACCGGCACTTCAAGCAGTTGCAGGATGACGGGCTGGTCTTTGCCCAGCATTTCGCCCGAGGCGATGCGAAACAACAGGGCGTAACCAATTTGGCCAGCGGCACCAGTGACGGCAACGCGAACAGGCTTTTTGCTCATGGGAAATCTCCAGAAGAAGTAAAGAAAGCTTGGGCAGATGTGCACAAGACAGGCCCCTGCATATGCTCTGGGCCCATCACAAACAGTCGCAGAGTGTACCCTCGAAAACCCTGAGGCGTCAATTTGTCTTATGTCTTATATAAGATATGATTCGACTTGACGTTTTTTTCCTAATGCCGCCGTCGGCACCCCAGTCTCGCATGGCCCACTCGCCCCCTATTTCTGCTGTAGAAGCCCCGTTAGGCAACGAAGGGATGCCCCAAGCGACGCCAGCGTTCAGCCCGCTCTACCAGCAAATCAAAGGACTGATCCTCCAGAGCCTTCAATCCGGCGAGTGGAAGCCTGGCGAAGCCATCCCTAGCGAGATGGATCTCGCCGCCCGCTACCGCGTCAGTCAGGGCACGGTGCGCAAGGCCATCGACGAACTCGCCGCCGAAAATTTAGTGGTGCGTCGCCAAGGAAAGGGTACTTTTGTCGGCACCCATGCCGAACAAAATGTGCAGTACCGGTTTCTTCGCCTGGCGCCAGACACCGGTGACCAGCGCACCGAGGGGCCCGCAGAACGGCAAATAGTCGAGTTCAAGCGTGCGCGCGCCAGTGCCGAGGTCGCCCGCACGCTGGCGTTGCGCACAGGCGATGCCTTGTTGCACATCCGTCGGGTCCTTTCTTTTGGCGGTATCCCTACTATTTTGGAGGACATCTGGTTGCCCGCCAACACCTTCAAGGGGCTCAGCGCCGAACGGTTAGCCGAATATCCCGGCCCCACGTATGCGATGTTCGAGCTTGAATTTGGCGTGCGCATGGTCAGGGCTGAAGAACGAATCCGCGCGGTGAACCCCGATTTGGCTCAGGCAGCGCTGCTCGACATTCCGGTGGCAACACCACTTTTGAGCGTCGAGCGCCTTGCATACACCTACAACGACACACCCATGGAGTTGCGTCGCGGCCTGTACCACACCGATACGCACCATTATCGAAACGCCCTCAATTGACACCAAAATAACGCCAAGCGACCCCGAAAAATGGTTTAAGTTGAAACCTCCGCGTCAGTTTTGTGCGTTGCAATAGAATTTTGCATGCTCGCACCCCAATAATTACCACGCGGTTACCAACTTCCCACGAAAGCCACACCATGACCGAGCTTGCCAAAAAGCGGCCTGAATTCCGCAATATCAATGCCCTCACCGACCTGCCGTCGTACCGATTACCGGCGGCGGGCATCGTGTCCATCCTGCACCGAATCAGCGGCTTCATCATGTTTTTGCTGATGCCCTTCATCATCTGGATGTTTGACAAGTCAGTGTCCTCCGAAATTTCGTATGCCAAATTCCAGGCGGCCTTCAATGTCGGCTTGGGCTTCGTGCCTGGCGTGCTGGTCAAATTTGTGGCACTGGCCCTGATCTGGGCTTATCTGCACCACTTCATTGCCGGCTTGCGCCACCTGTGGATGGACGTGAGCCACGCCGCGGTGAGCAAGGAATTCGGCAAATCTTCCGCCGTGGTCACCCTGGTGCTGAGCGTAGGCCTGACCGCAGTGTTGGGCGCCAAGCTGTTTGGCCTGTACTGATTTATCAAGGAGCACACCCCATGTCTGTCAATTACGGCTCCAAGCGCATCGTTGTCGGTGCCCACTATGGCCTGCGCGACTGGCTCAGTCAGCGCGTGACTGCGGGCCTGATGGCCCTGTTTACCCTGGTCGTACTGGCCCAGGTGATTTTCACCAAAGGCCCCATCGGCTACGACAAATGGTCTGGCATCTTCGCCAGCCAGCCCATGAAGGTGTTGACCTTCGCCGTCATCGTGGCGCTGTTGTGGCACGTTTGGGTGGGCATGCGCGACATCTGGATGGATTACGTCAAACCCGTGTCTGTGCGTTTGCTGCTGCAAATTTTCACCATCGTCTGGCTGACGGGCTGCGCCGGCTGGGCCGTCCAGGTCCTCTGGCGCCTGTGACCCGACCCTCCCACGAGACTGCAAGAACATGAGTTACACCAAAAAAGACATCACTACCCGCAAGTTCGACGTTGTCATCGTCGGCGCTGGCGGCTCGGGCATGCGTGCCTCCCTGCAACTGGCGCGCGCTGGCCTCAACGTGGCCGTGCTGTCCAAAGTGTTCCCCACGCGCTCGCACACTGTGGCGGCGCAAGGCGGCATTGGCGCCTCGCTGGGCAACATGAGCGAAGACAACTGGCACTACCACTTCTACGACACCATCAAGGGGTCAGATTGGCTGGGCGACCAAGATGCCATCGAGTTCATGTGCCGTGAAGCCCCCAAGGCCGTTTACGACCTTGAACACATGGGCATGCCGTTCGATCGCAACCCCGATGGCACCATTTACCAGCGGCCCTTTGGTGGCCACACCGCCAACTACGGCGAAAAGCCTGTGCAGCGCGCCTGTGCTGCAGCCGACCGTACGGGCCACGCCATGCTGCACACCTTGTACCAGCAGAACGTGAAAGCCAAGACCAGCTTCTTCGTCGAGTGGATGGCGCTTGATTTAATCCGCGACAGCGAAGGCGACGTGGTGGGCGTCACGGCCCTCGAGATGGAAACCGGCGACCTGCACGTTCTGCATGCCAAAACCGTGCTGCTGGCCACTGGCGGCGCGGGCCGCATTTTTGCGGCCTCGACCAACGCTTTCATCAACACCGGCGATGGCCTGGGCATGGCCGCACGTTCGGGCATTCCGCTCCAAGACATGGAGTTCTGGCAATTCCACCCGACAGGCGTGGCCGGTGCAGGCGTGTTGCTGACCGAAGGCTGCCGCGGCGAAGGCGCCATTCTGCTCAACAACAATGGCGAGCGCTTCATGGAGCGGTATGCGCCCACCATGAAAGACTTGGCCCCACGTGACTTTGTCTCGCGCTGCATGGACCAGGAAATCAAGGAAGGCCGCGGTTGCGGACCCAATAAAGACTACATCCTGCTCAAGTTGGACCATCTGGGCTCGGACACCATCCACAAGCGCCTGCCCTCGGTGTTCGAAATTGGCGTCAACTTTGCCAACGTCGACATCACTCGCGAACCCATTCCCGTGGTGCCCACCATTCACTACCAGATGGGTGGCATTCCCACGAACATCAATGGCCAGGTGGTCGTGCCCTCCAAGGACGACGACCAGAAGAGCACCCCCGTCAACGGCCTGTATGCCGTGGGCGAGTGTTCCTGCGTCAGCGTGCACGGCGCCAACCGACTGGGCACCAATTCGCTGCTCGACCTGCTGGTGTTCGGCCGCGCTGCGGGCAACCACATCGTCGAATTTGCCGCTAGCTCCAAGTCGCACAAAGACATGCCCGCTGACGCAGCCGACCAGTCACTCGAGCGCCTCAACCGCCTCGAATCTGCCACCGGCGGCGAATACGCCCAAGACGTGGCCAACGACATCCGTGCCAGCATGCAATTGCACGCCGGTGTGTTCCGCACCCAAGTCAGCATGGACGAAGGCGTGACCAAAATCGCGGCGCTGCGCGACCGGGTCAACGCCATTGCCATGCAGGACAAGTCCAAGGTGTTCAACACCACGCGCATCGAAGCGCTGGAAGTCGAGAACCTGATCGAATGCGCCCAATCCACCATGGTGTCAGCAGCAGCCCGTCGCGAATGCCGTGGCGCCCACACCGTGAGCGATTACGAACGTGCAGCCGATGACGCCACTGCACCATTGGGCCGAGACGATGCCAACTGGATGAAGCACACGCTGTGGCACGCTGCCAGCAACAGTCTGACCTACAAACCAGTCAACCTCAAGCCGCTGACGGTGGAGTCGGTGCCCCCTAAGGTCCGTACGTTTTAGTACGGACTATCCACCGACATCCAAAGCGCCTAAATTCAAGAGATACGGAACCCCATATGCAAAAACGCACTTTCCAGATCTACCGCTACGACCCGGACAAGGACGCCAAGCCCTACATGCAAACCATCGAAATCGAACTCGATGGCCACGAACGCATGCTGCTGGACGCCCTGATGAAACTCAAGGCGCAAGACCCGACTCTGTCGTTCCGCCGCTCATGCCGCGAAGGCGTTTGTGGCTCGGACGCCATGAACATCAATGGCAAGAACGGTCTGGCATGCCTGACCAACATGCTCACGCTCAAGGGCACTATTGTGCTCAAACCCCTGCCGGGTCTGCCCGTCATCCGCGACCTGATCGTGGACATGACACAGTTCTTCAAGCAGT
>ERZ724527.1365-NODE-1365-length-11416-cov-4.167591_pt1 | contig 11416 bp, 20 predicted proteins | sample MGYA00376060_ERZ724527 | MGnify/ENA primary metagenome ERZ724527 (study PRJEB28724, sample SAMN07190886) | activated sludge metagenome | isolation source: activated sludge of sewage treatment plant in Hong Hong | place: USA: Christiansburg, Virginia | collected...
GATTTCCAAGACTCCCTTGTCTGCCTTTATTGGGGACGTTTATTGAGCCGGATACAGAGATTTGCTGGCCAATGAATTAATCACGAGTTTCTTATCGGCAGCTGGTTCGTACTATACAACCCTAACAGATTTATCTACAGCAGCAGAAGCCTTTTTGGCTGAATGCTGGTGCTCTACGTGGGGAGGTGTATGCTTCTTCCCGATCTCCAGCAGACTAAATAGTAGCCTCCTAATATCCTTTCGCTTGTCTTCGTCTACCGTGACACTCAACTCAAGGTTACCGGTTGCCTTAGCTCTCTGGCTCTGCATTCGGAAGTGATCGCAAAGGGACTTGAAATCGATAAGGCTTATCTTCTTGATAGCTTACACTGTTGTAGTTGTAAGGAAGAGGTTGTCATGCAGTACCTGTAGCTCCTGCATTGCCTGCTCGAGTTTGCTATTGTTCTGAGCCACCGACTGATACTGCTTCCAACGGGTACGGATCTCATTCTCGACGATCCTCTCGTTTTCCTCGAAACAGCTGTTCACTTCATCAATGATCTCTTTGCGGAGTGTACGCAAGTTGCTCAAGATCTTTTGGGTGTATTCCTCTGGCGTATTCACCCCTGCCGGAAATATTGCATCAGCTTGGAGACTGCTCACCGCCTTGTTGATCTTGTTACTGGAACGACTGATGCAACTCTTTATAGATTCCACCTACTTCACAATCTGCAGTACATAGTGGCTGTCGAACTGCTTCGAATGCTGCTAAACACATTCTGGACACATGACCCGGAAGCAACTGCCTTCCGTGCAGAAGTTAGTGATTGGCTGCTCGCGATGCCGATCACAGGGCACATAGTTGTGGAAGTAGGTCTACATATTCTCGAGGGTGAATCGCTTGGCCATTTGCATGGTGGTTGGAAGTTAAATATAAGCAAAAAAGTTCAGATGCGGTTCAGTGACGCACTCTTGTCAGTGCTTCGAATGGCCGAACGAACCTTCCCTTGCCGGTCGGTGAGGGCTCGCAAGCTGGACTGCTACTGGTAGTCTTTGCGGAGGATCTGAGTCTCAGTCCGTTCCGTTGGGATAACGAGCTTTCCTGCGACTCGCTGGTCTCGATGAAGTCTGTCGGTTAACACTCCGAGTTCAGTTTTCCTCGTTCCCGAAATGCCTCCTTACTACAACTCTTCTTACGGTCGTCGTTGCGTGCAGTGTAGCGGCCTGTTATGACCTCATTAATGATCTTCTTTTTCAAGATGTTCTTGAGTAGCTGCACTGCTTCCTCCTTCTACTAAACATCATGCCGTAGTTGGCACTCTAGCTTCAGACCCTGTTGCTCTAGATCTCGCAGACGGATATGCAACGAGGCAATCAGCTACTCTTTCTCGTGTAGGATACTGGCGTAATGCTGGTGCAGTTGGGCCATCTTCAACTGAACCTACAGTTCATACTGCTCCTTTTATTAGATCAGGGTGTGCATTATTTAGTGGAGTCGTGTCACTAGGGTCTCCAGCATCAGTCCATCTTCCTGTTTTGGAAGTGGCGTTGGCTGCTCACGCAATTTTAAGAGGCTGTACAGAGCTGCATTCATCAGCGTCACGCGAAATAGCAACTATTATAGGCATTCTTCTGAAACTGAAGCCAGCCAGCGCTCTAGTCCATAGATACTATGCAACAACTCACCGCCGAAAAGTTTTCTGCTTGGGGTATCGACCTTGAGATAAAATTGCGTTAATTGGCTTCACTAGGATTTACTTATGGAATCACTATCAGCCCTCGCGTTTGACCCGACTCTTGGCCTCGATAAAGTTTTGATAGAGGTTCTGGGTGAGGTAGATCTCGCTGTTCAGTGTCGCCATCTTCTTCTCGAATTCAATTCGCTTCTATTTGGCCACCTTTTCATGAGTCTTGCTCAGTCCTTCTAGCTTCTTCACTTCCGAATCGAGGTTTTCCTTTTCTATGTTGCGGTTCAGCAACTCGGTTTGGAGGCGTTGGTTTTAGTTAGTGAGACGGCTTAGTTAGATCTAGAACTTCTTGATGACCTGGTCCACCTAGGATTTTTTTATTGCCTCCAACTCATTCTTCTGCTTTTCAAGCTCATTGACCATCTAGCGACGAATTCCTCCCGCGTCCAAAGTAGACAGCTGGTTCTTCTTTAACTCGCGCTTCAAAGCGTCGTCCAGCTGCTTGATGTAGCCGTTAAGCCGGGCATTGTCCTTCTCGAATTCTTCCACTACGAAGCCCAGTCTTTTCTTCTATCGTTCTTCTTTCTCACGCTATCTTTCCAGATGGCGCTACCTTGCCCTCCAGTCCTTCTATTTTGCACGCCACTGATCCTCCTCTTTGTCAAACTCGATTTTATCACGCTCGCGATCGGCCTATCTCTCCCGACGTTCATTCTTCCACTTGTTCTCCAGTTAACGGATGTCTTCCTGTGATGTTCGTTTAACGTAGTCAAGCTCATCCTGCAGTGTTCTGATTTCTGCTTGCTTCAGCTCAAGGCTCGCAGTCATCTTCTTCAACTGTTGGTCGAGGAACCCGATATTTTATTGGTAGCCTGATACCATTGCCTCCTTCTCTGACTCGATTTTGTGGAAGGACTCGTGAAGTACTTTCATTTCGTTAGAGTTCATTGCTCCTGTGTCTCTTAACCTCTCCATTAATTCGCGAATTTTGTGATCCCTCTCGCGAATTTTATCGTGCATCTCTCCCTTCATCCTCTCCAACTCCTTGAGGTCTAACTGCAGCTGCTCCTCCTTTGCTCTGAGCAATCTCTCCAACTCTAGCTTTTCTTGTCGGAGTCCGGCCACAAGCCCTTTAAACTTCTCTTCGACTGCTTCAATATCTAAAGAATGAATCTTCGTGAGCCGTTCCTTGATGTTGTAGATCTCGATTTCATTCTAACGCTAATCTTTGTAGATTCTGTCCCGTAGCTCACCGATTTCGTCCTTCAGTTGTTGCTTCTATCGTTCATAACCTTCTGCTTGACTCTTTAAGGCTGTGAGTAGTTTACTGATCTCTTCGTTCTTGAGATGCAGCATCTCCTTCAAGCCTGAGATTTCGATTCCGAACAATTCGTCTTGGTTCTCAAGGTTCACCTTAATGTTGTCCAACTCTAAGTCGAACATCTTCTCAAATTTCTCCTGCAATTTCTAGACTTACTCATTCTTCTCGGCGATCAAAGCTTCGGCATCAAAGCGTTGCCTTTCGATAAGGTTGTTTAGCCTACCGATCTCCTAGTCCTTTTCCTTGCGTATTCTATCAACCTTCATACCGACCACTTTTTATACAGTATCTTTCTCCTCGATCTGCCTGCGCAACTGACGGATCTCTTGCTCGTACCGATCCATCCTATCGGTAGCATCCTTCCTGTAAGTATCCAGATCGCGTTTGCTCATGCTTTCGACTCGTCCCATCTATTGAGAGGTTTCGGTAAGTCGTAACTCCTCTGATTCGTGATAGCGTTTCTTCCAATTTTCAATCTGTAGGAGTAAATCTTCCTTTTCGCGTGAGATATCCTGCTTACGGGCATGGTCCTCCTCAGATCGAAGGCGGTTACGTTCAAATTCCACCCTCATCAGCTGTAGATCTTTCGCGAGCCGGTCATTCTAGGCCAACAGATTATTGTTTTGCTTGAGCACCAAATCGTACTTTATCTCGAAGTCCTCAGCCTTTCGCAGTCGCACCCTGGCACTACTCAGCTCATCCTGCAGCAAAGACAGGTCATTTTAGAGCCGGTTAATCTTGCGAACGTAGAAGTTGATGTCATACTTGGTGGGCGACTCGGGGTCTATGCGCTTGTCGATTTCGGCTTCCAGTGCTATCCGCAGTTTCTGGGGACTCAACGACATTTTATTATTATTATGGCTGACGGTGAGTTCGAGTCGCTCGATGAGTTCTACAGCTTTGATACTTACCAATCGCAGCCTGATCGATCGTTGTCGGTGATACAGGCAAGCGTTCCCGGGGATCATTCCGAAGAGGATTCTGATGTTCACTTGGAAAAGGAAATTCAGGTAAGCTAATAAGGTTATGCAGTCTATCAGGTTCAGCACTTAACCCAACAATGCCGAGCTGCTGACGATCCAATCAAATATTGATAAGTTGGCGAGACACCATGCTTCATTGGAGGAGCGATTGAAGAAATTTGGCGAGTATCTATCAGAAAGTAGAGCACTGCAAGCAAGCAGAACAAGCAACTTAGTATCAACGAAAGAAAGAGAAGCGTTTGAAGAGCACCAATTGATGTTTGCATAACTCGCATCAACCAGAGAGGCACTAGCCTAGCAGCAAGCAAGAGTTGAAATAGTGACGGGAAAGACTCCAAGATACACAAACCCATCAGCACCCTAGCAACCTTACGAGCCAGCACCTGCTTCTGCCAACGTTTCCACAAAACTTCAGCACCATTTGATTGATGAAGCACGAAACTACAACAGTGAACCAAACTTCGTAGTCTTCAAGCAATGCAGTATGTTGGCACCTGCATGCAGTTCTGTTATATTTCGCGACAGCAACATACGGGTAGACCTTACACGAACAGAACAAGGAATTTCTCTACAACTCTCAGGCAGTCACGACTACGTGCTGAGGGTGGGGACTTTAGAGTCTGACCATATCCATATCCCTTGGAGCAGGTTCACAAGTAGAAAGTTTCTGGAAAACTGCGACATTACTAATAAGTTAACTCAAGCCACTGTATCGGTTCCAGTTTCACTCCCACTTAGCTATCTATTCGAGAAGCGGTTAGGCTGTTTGCATCATCCTCGAAAGTTCGAAGCAGTGAAGGATATCACGCAGTGCTTTCAGTTGCGAATCAGGCATTACGATAGATCCATCTGGTAACAATTACTCGCTGACCCTGAGCTCTACCATTTTCGCAAGTAAAGCGAATGTTCGATTGCGCATTCAATCAGCTTTCGAGGCACCAGACAGATGTTTCTCGTCTAAATCACCCTTAACTCATCTTTGCTGGTGGTGTCGATCTGGCATCGCGCAGGGAGCGACAGGCTCAACGATCTTCTCGAGTTTTATGGGTTTTTGCTAGTGGAGTGACCTGATCAATGCCATTCATTAATTTAGTATTTATGGAGACGTCAAACTATGCGTCAGTACTTGGCCAGTTCGAAACTCGGCTTGGGCACCAAGATTTCATCGCTAAGTTCGAGATCGAGCTCCCGACGATCATGGGCAAGTTTCTTGTGGAGGAACTAACAGAACGATTGCAGGAAGTGGACATCGATGACAATGGGGTACAATTTCTACGGTTCTACCCGATTCTAAAGGATAGACTGGTGGAGTGTCTTGGCTAAGTGACAGACATCGAACTCAAGCGCATTTTCTTCGAGTATAGCCGCTCAATCGTGGAATTTTGGGCCAAATCGGTCAAAGACATCCAAAAGTCGGTGGACCGCTTTAGCAAGGTCAACCTCAACAGCACGATGCTCAATCGAATGATGGTGCTCTATCTCATCCGCTAGCTTTCTAGCGACTGTGAGAAGAAGATTCGCAGGAATTTAGGAGGCAGTCGACTTAGATTGATGAAGGAAAGTGCCCCGCTTGTTAAATTTCTCATCGAACGGATGGAGGTGTTTGAGTGGAAGGAGATCACTGAAAAGGAGTGGATCGAATTCGATAAGATAGTCTACAATAAGTTCGACAAAGCCTCGGCACAGGAACGGCTTTATCAAATATTTGGGAGACCCTATGAATAGCTTACGATCAACTCATGCTTCCAGTCTGATCACAAGTTAAGGGGTATATACGTAAGTAATGCACTCAACACTACTGCCCCAGCCTATATCATTCGGGAACTCCACGATCGCATCCTCTTAACGCACAGCCGGTACGTAAAGGGCTGGGAGAAGTTTGAGTTCAACTTTCAGCAGAAAAACATCAACATTGAACTGAAAGGGTCCTTTGAAAGTGCTAGTTCAACCTTCATCACAAACTCCCTTACGAACATCGGGTCCAGTCTTGGATACCTTTTGGCAAATATGCCCGACCGCCCAACAAAGTTTCTGAAGGAGTTCTTTTTGGCATGTGCTGTATCAGGTTCGATGACGATCATCCTCACCTCCATACCCATATTAGGCAAGCTCATCCTAATAGGCGGTCTGGGCTACCAAGCAGCAGATGTTCTGAGGAATGCAGACATCCAAACGATTAAGAAACTCGAAAAGATCATAGGAATTAGTCTATCTATGACCGTTACTGTAGGAACGAGCATCGGAGGAGCCGTTGCAGGTCAAATCTTAATTCCTATTCCAGTGCTCGGAGGCTTCATTGGAGGAATGATTGGAGGTCTTATTGGCGGATTTAGTACGAGTGCTGTTCTCACCAAATTCCAAAAATTCAAGGTCAAAAAGATGATGGAGGATTTGGAGTAACAGCAAAAGCCGGATGGAAGTTGGTAGGTCTCCAAAGCACTCGACATTTACAACCTTAAAGAAAGCTTCCTAACGAAGCACAACGAACGTATGAACCTCAATGACCTGGTGACGCTGTTCAGCTACTTCTTGCTCAGTCTTTTTGAAAGTCAGTAGTAGCAGATGGAAATCGCCGAGATGGAGGACGATATGAAGAATAAGTGGTACCGCAAGGATCGCACACCCGAATAAATTGCAAGCATGAAGGAACAGATTTAGAGGATAATCGAGGATGTTCCGGAGGTCCTTCTTCATACTGAAGTCTACATGGTGGTGCATGACCTGCGCCTTGTGGACCACATCGATGTGCTCGAGAAAATGGTGGAGGAGTTCCTGGCAATACTATGAGTTGACTGTGCACGTGCATTTATCAAATCACGGTCGCAGGTTGACTCCCATATGGTAGTTGATGCAGAACCTGAATTTGTTGTCGCGGAACAGTTGAACGGATGTCGTCCCAGTCTGGATGAGGTCGCTCAGAATCCGACCAACTAAGGGGCCAAACTTGAATGCATGGCCACTGCATGTACTGCTGGCTAGAATCCGCTTTTTTTCATCAAGGAAGTCGATGATGAATTCTTCGTTCGGTGTGCTGGTGTAATAGCATTCCTCGGTTCGCTGTATACCCTCAATTTCATATCCGAGGACGGTTTTAATGTAGTTGACCACCTTCTCAGTTTGCTTTTCGGGCGTCAGTTTGGGCTTACCAATGACATTGTCATGCTGGGCCACCTTGATCCAATCGGTAGCATAACTTGGGAGGGAGTAGTACTCCTCCCCATCATGAGAACCCATCCAGCTGTAATACTTGCCGATTTCTGTGTTTCCCTTGTCAGTTTTGAGTTTCAAGTACAGGACAGACTGCTTATTGACATGCACAAGTGATTTGATATCTGGAATCAGGTCGGAAGCCCACCGACCGATCGTCAACACGACCTTACCAACTTTGTATTCCTTTTTGTTTGTAACTAACACCACCTCATTGTCTCCTGGAATAACCTTTTCCACCTTCGTCTGCTGCATGATCGTCACGTTTTTCTTTAATTTCAGGTCCTGTATCAGCAGAGACACTGTCTTCTCGGCTAGGATAATTCCCGCATTGGTATCCATCACTACGTCCTTAAACTGGTCAAGCTTCAATGCTGGACAGAGTTTCTGCGACTCCACTCCCGAGGTTATCGTTAGGGTTGGGAGGTTCATCTTTTGGACCCGGTTTCGGTAGGTGAGGTAGATGTCGTCATGCCCAAATGCAAGGAAATTGTTGGCGAGCACTAACTTCTCGCCGAAGTCCTTCTCCAACTGCGGCCACTCAACGTTTCTACTTTCCTGGGCCATCTGCACATACAGCGGATCGGGATAGGCTGCTCGAGTGATGCGAATCTTACTGTGCGAACTCCCAAAGGAGTGTGCCAAGTCGTACTGCTCGAGCAGGAGTATCTTGAGGTTGGACTGGCTGCTCAGCCGGTATGCCGTGCATAACCCATTGATTCCGGCTCCGACCACCGCCACATCGAACTAGCTCTGCGTGACGCAACCCTTCAAACTTTAAAGCATGGAATAATGAAGTCAAGTCTTGCGCAGCAGTTCATACAGCTCCTCGATGTAGAAGTACAGCATTTCGTAGGTGATGTTGCGCTTTACATCCTTCTTCACCTCGAACTTCATGTTGAAGACCTACACCTCCTACTTGCTGAGGTTGATCAGGCTGTTCAGCTCGTTCTTTAGCTACGCAGGTTTGTAGTCCTGGCCCATGATCACCTTGTTATAGAACAGGTCCACCAGGAACTTCTTGAAGTTACTCTTCAGTGCTGTCTGGCTGTTCGCGATGTAGCTGATCTTCTTTATCATGTCCAGGAAACGGGCAAGGGGATCCTCACCGATCTTGTGGAGGCTCTCCGTGTCGATCTTCACCAACTGGGTTTGCCGCATGGTTTCGTCCATGTTGTTGGGACGACGCTGATTGAGCTTCTTAGTGAGGTACACTATCTATTCGTTGAGACTCACCTATTTCTATTTCAGCTGGTCTGCGTAGCTGACTATTTGCTCGACTGCTAAACGAAGGAGCTAGACCACTCCTGGTCTCTTCTCTTGGTCTTTGTGTAGAGCTAGTTTGACTATGTTGCGGAGGGTCTCGCTGTAGGAATTAGTTGGTATAGCTTCATAGTCCGTATCTACAATGTTCTTGGCCAGAATGAGTGGGTTGGTGCCTGCGAAAGGGGGCTTGAGCTTCATCAGTTCGTATACCACACACCCAAAGCTCCAGATATCGGCTTTTTCGGAATAAGCTCTGTTGGAAACAATTTCTGGGCAGGAGTACACAAGGGTCCCAACAAATGAATTGGTCATCTGCTGTTGCTGCGTAATTGCTTTGGCCAGTCCAAAATCTGCGAGTTTAAGGTTGAAGTTGTTGTCCACCATAATGTTGGCTGGGTTCAAGTCCCGATGAATGACTGCTTTGTCCACGTGGAGATACTTGAGCACAGATAGCAAACTGACTACTATCTTCCACACCTGTCTCTACTCAAAGGGCACCCCCTTTTCAGTCTGGATGCGAAGAAGCTCGGAAAGGTTGAAGCCTTCGATGAACTCCATGACTATGCACAGATAACCTCGATCAATGAACGACTCGTAGTAGTTGACGATATTGGGATGCCGAAGCTCTTTGTAGATCTTAACCTACTTGAAATGCTCTTCAAGTCGCATTGACTATTCAGCATTGTTTTAAAGAGCTATTCGCTTCAGGGCGTACCTGTTCTCGCCCTTCCTTGCGAGGAACACTGTCCCAAAGGCTCCCTTACCAACACTTTCGAGAAGAGTGTAACTGCCAAGCATATCCATCTTCTTTTCCCTACGATCGATCTACTGCTTCTCAATCTTCTCGTACTCGTCGAGGATGAGCACTACCTGATCACCTTCAAGCGAATCGTAGACCGATGCAAGTTGCTTGTACCTGCTCAGTTGCTTCACGAAGTTTCCAATGTCGATGAAGGGACCAAGCAATGCTGGAGGGAATATGCTCTTAAATATCTTACGGTTCTTTTCAATGGAGAATATGAACCTGAGCAGTCGAAGCAGCAGCAACTCGAGTTCTCTGACTGCTTGCTTTTAGTGCTCCTCTTAGACGTCTTCAAACTTGAGCAGGTGGTGGTTGCTGGGATGCGTCCTCACCAACAATCGGATAACATGCCCCAATCCTGTATCCACAAACTTGAGGTTGAGATCGTCATCGAACACCAGCAGGCTGCTGATATCGATGATCAGGCTCACTTCGATAAAGTTGCCAGAGGTGCTTAGCATTGCTTCCAGCACTGATAGAACCCCCTGCACTTTGAAGTCGTAGACACACTCGGCCTTAGCCAGCAGCTTTTGAATGCAGTTTAGCAACGCAATCTTCATCATCAGGTTGGCCTGGTTGCGCTTAAGTTCGGCGATGAGAGTACTCACCCCGTGTATCCTTCGGAAGTTCTCGCTGAAGTTTTCGCATCCCAGCAACATCGTTAAGAGATTCACGAGCTTTACCTTTACCACACCGTCGAGGCGGTCGAGGGCGAACAGCATTCTTCCCACATACCAAATTTCCTCTAGGACCTTGGTTCGCTTAAAGCCGACCATCTCTTTCGTGATTTCTATCACCATCTTTATCACCTCTGAGTTGGTTGCTGCAGCTAGCACATCTAGCACTCGACTGAACATAGGGTCCGTCAGCAGGTTGTGATCCAGCTCGATGAATCTCAGGTGGAGTGTGAGAGCCTCCAGCAACACTCCCGGCACATTTAGCAGCTCCGGTAGATGCTCGTTGAGATATTCCAAAAACCTTTTCGGCAGACGTTCTGCGAGCTTCTTGCTGCGGGTGAGCACTCTGATTAATTGGAGGGGCTTCAAAGGTGGGAAGGCCTGAATTGGTAGTAGAAGGTCCAAAAGCTCCCGAGTGGCCTCTGGAAATTCATATTTGTTTGCATTCTCCACAAGAAATTTCTCAACGAGTTGCGTCTCAGGCTCCACGCCGTACTTCCGTTCTCTCTTATAGTGCTCGATGAGATCGTTTAAGCTGCTACCACTGGTTTCCATGCACACGAAGTTCGGCAGATGTGTTATAATTAGCAGGACGAGCGCTTTGGAGTGTAACTTAACGGTTGGTATGTTTGGCTTGTTCTGTCACATCAATGGGCCATTCCTCGATATATGATCTACTACCGTGCAATAAGCCTTATTACTGATGGAGAGGCAGAAAGTCGAAGACGACTACTTCAGATAGCACAATAGTGCTATCATGGAGCAACAGAGACGGTTTCGACTGAACATGCTGAGGTTGCAACGTGAGCAACAAATGTTGTTAGCCACACCTGCAAAGAAGCCAGAAGAGGAAACGCGCGGCACTTTCCACGAATAGTTTTCGACTGACAACCACATTAACAAGACCATAGCGGTACAACCTCAGAAATCCGACATAATGAACATCTACGTGAACAACAGGCTGGTTAACAGGTCGTTTAATAGTTTCGAGCAAATCATCAAGTCGGTGAAGACAATGCCCAAGCGGTAGCGTGGGGTAAGCGATGCAGCTGTCTACAACAAACCAACTGCACCATTCAACATGATCATTCCCTTCATAATGTGCAAGCAGAGCCAGCAGAGGGAGCAGCGCAGCAGTCAAGTGAAGCTTGATAAACTAACGGCTGGTGAAGCCGAGAAAAAGGACAAATTGCATGCCATCTACAAAAATCGCAAGCTCAACGATAATCGCAACATCAACACTGCAGCTCGGAAGCGATCCGATATCTAAATCGAGCTCCGCCAAAGGAAGATCACCGAAATGGTGGATAACACTGCCGGCGATCTCACTCGCAAGCTCGAAGACAGCCAGAATGTTAGCCAGATGCACGGATCCAAACACTACATACCCGGCAAGTCCAGCAGAAGAAACGATGCAAGCCGGTAGAGATCTCCTCAGGAGCGTCAGAAGCACCATGAACTGTCCAATGACGGTTCGGCTGAGAGGCAGAAGG
>ERZ724527.1366-NODE-1366-length-11413-cov-4.138757_pt1 | contig 11413 bp, 5 predicted proteins | sample MGYA00376060_ERZ724527 | MGnify/ENA primary metagenome ERZ724527 (study PRJEB28724, sample SAMN07190886) | activated sludge metagenome | isolation source: activated sludge of sewage treatment plant in Hong Hong | place: USA: Christiansburg, Virginia | collected...
GCAACATCGAAGAGCGCTACTTTGGCTTCGGCGACGAATACAACTACTACGACCGCGACTTGCTCGTGTACGGCGCGGTCGGAGCGGCGATGCAGGCCTCGTTCGATCGCTTCTGGACGCACCCGAAGACGGTGCCGCTGGCGCAGCTGAAGGATGTCGCCAAGCGCATAGTCGAAGCCGGCCGCGATCCGCCGCCCTTGCCGGCGCCGAAGCTCGATCATGGCGACCGCCTGGTGCGCGTGCAGGCCTTGGCCGAAGATCGCGACTACCTCGGTCGCGTGCTGATCGACCATGCGCTCAGCGTGGCGGCGGTCGAGTACTTCTCCGATCCGCCGGACAAGCCGAACGTGTCCGAGCGCAGCGAACACGACGACCTGACCGCGCTGATCGGCCGCATCATCACCGGTGCCGAGCACGAGATCGTGCTGCAGACGCCCTACCTCGTGCTGTCGAAGCCGGCGCGCAAGGCGTTTCTGACCTTGCGTCGCGACCATCCCGACTTGCGCGTGCTGGTCTCGACCAACAGCCTGGCGGCGACCGATGCCTTTCCGGTCTATGCGATTTCGCACAAGCGGCGGCGCTATTACCTCGAATCGCTCGGCTTCGAGATCCACGAGTTCAAGCCCTATCCGGGCCGCAGCGAGGCCGCGATCGAGGCGAAGAAACCACCCGGTGCGCTGCGCTCGGCGCTGAAGATCCGCACCCGCAAGGCGGTACCGCTGCGCCGTGACACCGTGCGCCGCGGCCTGCATGCCAAGGCCATCGTCGTCGACGGCGAGATCAGCCTGATCGGCTCGCACAATTTCGACCCGCGCTCGGAAGGGCTGAACAGCGAGAACGGCGTGATCGTGCGCGACACCGGGTTCGCGGCCGAGCTGAAGCGCGCGATCGGTGGCGACATCGGTCCCGACCAGAGCTGGGTGATCGCCAAGAAGCCGGACCGCGGCTTGCTCACGCCGATCAACCAGACCATCGAGGCCGTATCGGAGAAACTGCCGGTCTTCGACCTGTGGCCCTGGCGCTATGCGACCAGTTACGAATTGCGCCCGGAATGCGTGCCGTTGCCGCCGAAGCACCCGGATTTCCTCACCTGCTACGTCCGTGTCGGCGACTTCCCGGAAGTCGACCTCGCCGCCAAGGGCATCTACACGCGCATCATCACGGCGTTCGGCGTCGGCCTGTCGCCGATCCTGTAGCGCCTGCGTCCTGCAATTGACGCTGTCCTGCCCGCTGGCTAGTCTGCGGCGGATTCTTCGCGAGGGTTTGCCATGGGTTTGTCGATCAATATCGAGCTGTCGGACAGCGATCTGGACCATTTCCAGGAAGTGCTGAAGCGCGCACACGAGACCGCCGGCAGCAAGTCGTCCAGGGAAATCACCGATGCCGCCGCGGCCTTGCTGGCCGATGCCCACGCCAGCCACGCGCCGGAATTCATCACCGAGCGCCTGGCCAAGCTCGATGCCCTGATCAACATGGTGCACGATCAGGCTTGGGGCATGCCGGAAGAAGACCGCGCGCGGGTGTTGACGGCACTGACCTATTTCGCCGATCCGAAGGACGTGATCCCGGACAACGTGCCGGTGGTCGGTTATCTCGACGACGCGATCATGATCGAGCTCTGCGTCCGCGAACTGAAGCACGAGGTCGAGGCCTACAGCGACTTCTGCTCGTTCCGTACCCACGAAGCCGAAGAACGCGGGCTGGATCCGGCGACCATGGACCGCGCCGACTGGATGGAAGAGCGTCGCCAGGAGCTGCAGGAACGCATGCGTCGCCGCCGCGACCGCGACGGTTACGGCAGCGCGTCGGGCGTCGGTCTGTTCAAGTTCCGTTGAACCTCTGCGCCAGGTGATCGAACAGGGCAGCTTCGGCTGCCCTTTTCAATCGTGCGCCAACGCGGCGATGATGCAGCGCACCCGGCAACCGAACAGGCGAATCCGATGCATGGCATGCACTGGCTGGAACAGGCACTGATCCTGCTGCTGGCGGCTGCCGCGGCGGTGCCGGTATTCACGCATTTCCGGCTCGGTGCGGTGCTGGCCTATCTGTGTGCCGGTGCGGTGATCGGGCCGCATGCCCTCGGTTTCGTCGACAGCGGCGAGCAGCAGCTGGCGGTGGCTGAACTCGGCGTCGTGCTGCTGATGTTCGTGGTCGGCATGGAACTCTCGCCGGCGCGCCTGTGGCTGATGCGCCGGCTGGTGTTCGGGCTGGGCTCGCTGCAGTTCGTCGCCACCGCCCTGCTGTTCGCCTTGCTCGCCCTTGGGTTCGGACAGCGCTGGCAGATTGCGGTGATCATCGGCGGCGCGCTGGCATTGAGTTCGACCGCGATCGGCGTGCAGCTGATGGCCGAACGCAAGACCCTGAATATCCAGCGCGGACGCATGGCGCTGGCCATCCTGTTGCTGCAGGACCTCGCCGCGATCCCGGCCTTGACCCTGGTGCCCTTGCTGGCGGTCGGCGACAGTGGCGGCAGCGGCTTTTCCCTGCTCGCAGTCGGCAAGGCCCTGGGCAGTGTCGCTGCGGTGGTGTTGCTGGGCCGCTATGCCGTCCGTCCCTTGTTCCGCATCGCGGCCAAGAGCGGCAGCGTCGAGACGTTCACCGCCATGACCCTCGTGGTTGCGCTCGGCACCGCCTGGATCACCGGGTTCGCGGGACTGTCGATGGCGCTGGGTGCCTTCCTCGGCGGCATCGTGCTGGCCGATTCGGAATATCGCCACGAGGTCGAGTCGCATCTGGAGCCGTTCAAGGGCCTGCTGCTCGGTCTGTTCTTCCTGTCGGTCGGCATGGGCGTGGACTGGGCCCTGGTGTTTTCGATGCTCGGCTCGGTGCTGCTCGGGGTGGCGGTGCTGATCGCGCTCAAGGCGACCGTGATCTACCTGGTCGGTCGCCATGCCGGCGGGCTGACGGCGGCCGATGCGATCCGCATGGCCGCGGTGATTTCACAGGGCGGCGAGTTCGCTTTCGTGCTGCTGGCGCTCGGCTTCAGCGTCGGCGTGCTGCCGGCCGACGTGCGTGACCTGCTGTCGGCCAGCATCGTGCTGTCGATGGCGGCCACGCCGCTGCTGGTCATGGCCGCCGATGTCGTCGCGAAGCGCTGGGAGCCGAAAGACGAGCGACCCTACGACGAACTGCCGCAGCACGAGGCGCCACGCGTGGTCATTGCCGGATTCGGGCGCGTCGGCCAGATCGTCGGCCGCGTGCTGCGCGCCAGCCGCATCTCCTTCCTCGCGCTGGAGCACAGCGTCGAGCAGGTCGACCTGTCGCGACGATTCGGCAACATGATCTATTACGGCGATCCCGGTCGGGCCGATACCTTGCGCGCCGCGCGCGTCGACCAGGCCGACGTGTTCGTGCTGGCGATGGACGATCCGGTCGAGAGCGTGCGTGTCGCCAAACTCGTCCGGCGCATGTATCCGCACGTCCGCATCGTCGCGCGGGCGCGCAATCGCCAGCACGTGTTCGCGTTGTGGGAAGAAGACGTCAAGAACGTCGTGCGCGAGACCTACCTGTCCAGCCTGATGATGGCGCGCAACACGCTTGATGCGCTGGGCGTGGACACGGCGCGCGCCGAAGGTCGCGTCGAACGCTTCCGACAGCACGACGAATCGATGCTGCGCGCGCAATTCCAGATCCGCGACGACGAAGCGAAATTGATCCAGAACTCGCACGAGGCGCTGGCCGAGCTGCAGCAACTGTTCGAAGCCGACGAGCGCGAATCGAAGGCCGAAACCGCGCGCGCAGACTGACGATCAGGGGCAGGAGCCGTCGCCGCAGACGTTGTGGCCCATGTCGCGCGTTTGACCGATGCTGTATTGCGCGGCAGCCTCGCTGCCGTTGTTCTCGCTGAAATAGTTGCGGCCAAACGCGACTTGCGTGCCCCCATTGGCGCCGCTCAGGCCGAATCCGATGTTGCGCGCGAACAGGCAATCGGTGACGACGCTGCCATAGCCGACGATCAGCCCCGTCTCGTTCTCGGAGAAGACGCTGTCGCTGACCTGCAGCCGCGCGCCGTTGTTGAAGATGCCGCAGTTGCCCTGGTTGCGGACACAACGGATGCCGCGCATCTGCACCGGCACGTTGGCGCCGGCATCGCTGACCACGAACGGCAGTCCGCCGGCATTGCCGAGGATGGTGAGGTTCTCGAACGAGGAGCCGTAGTTCAGCGAGAACGCGACGATGCCGCCGCTGCCCATGCCGACCACGGCGCCGTCGTGGATGCGCAGCAAGGTGCCGGCGCCGTTCTGGACGATGCCGCGGCCCGCGACCGCGCCGGAACATTCCAGCCCCGGGTTCAGGATGCACTGGCCACCGCCGTTGACGGTGAACCCGCCGAGGTCCAGGTCGATCCGGCTCGCGGCGATCTCGATGCCGTTGACCGCGAGACCGCCGGTGACCGTTAGGTCGGAGGTCAATCGATAGGCACCGTCATTCGCGAGCGTGACCGGAAAGCCCGGTGCATCGCCGGGAAAGCAGCCGACCGCGACGCAGGCCTGGTCGATCTCGAATTCACCTTCGCCGAAGGCCGGACCGGCCGCGACGAACAGGGCAAGCGCCAGCAGGGGGATCGGTCGCATGGTCGGGCTCCTCATTCGAATCCATCACGGAACAGGCGATCGGCGACGGCAGCGCCGCTGATCGCGTCGAGATCGGCCGGCCACCAGGCCGGATTGCCGCTGCCCAGGGCGCGCAGCAGACTGAATTGCGGGTTGATCGGGTCGAATTCGATGACGTCGTGGTCGAACGCGGTGATGCCGCCGAGGACCAGGGTGCGATCGAAAGACAGCAGCAGATGACCATTGCCGAGCACATGCAGGGCATCGAGATCGGCATTGCGCGGCACGCCGTTGGCGTCGCCATCGAAGGCCACGGCATTGAAACTGCTGCCGTTGAACTCGACTGCGTCCGACGCTGCGACGTAACCGAGCGGCGCCAGCGTGACCCCGCGCGTGAACGACAGCAGCAGGCGGCCATTGCGGGTCGCGACGGCATCGACGTCGATGCCTGCAGGCAGTCCGGCGGTGCTGGCATCGAAGGCCAGCGCACAGCTGGCGTAGCGGCAGGCGACGACGTCGCCGCGCTCGGCATAGACGCCCCCGACCAGGCCGGTCTTGTCGAGCGAGAACAGCACGGTGTCGTCGTCGCGGATGTCGAGTGCGTCGAGATCGGCGCCGACCGGCAGGGTCGCCGGCACCACGAATCCGATCAGGTTGACGCCATCGTCGAGCAGGTAACTGTGGTCGGGCGCGGTGGCGGTGCCGATGCGCAGCGCGATGTCCGCAGAGAACTGCAGCGGAACGCCCGCGACGGCACCGGCGAAAGCGCGGAATCCGATGGCGTGCAGGCGTCTCGACATGGCAGCCCCGACAAAGCACGCCAAGCATAGCCGAGCACGCAGCGTGGGCGTCAGTCGCGCTTCAGCAGCGCCGCCAGGTCGACATAGCCGAGCAGGATCGCGACTTCGTGCGCGGTGCGCGTAAGGCCGTCGCGACGACGCGGGTCGGCGCCGCCCTTGAGCAGGCGTTCGGCGATGTCGCGCATGCCGTGCATTGCCGCGGCATGCAGGACCGAGACGCCACGACGATCCTGGACGTCGAGGTCGGCGCCACGATTCACCAGGCGCGTGACCAGTTCGCCCAGTTCGCGGTTCGGCGAACGCGTGCCGGCCTCGGCGCGGGCGCCGAGCAGCAGCAGCAGCGGCGTCTGCCCGTCGCGGTTTGGTGCGTCGATCGGCGAGCCGGCATCAAGCAGGCGGTCGAACATGCGGAGCGATGCGATGGCATCGTCGGCCGCGAACGCGAACTGCGCCGCCGCATGCAGGGCGGTGTTGCCGATCTCGTCCTGCGCCAGCGCCGATGCGCCGCGCACCAGCAGCACCTGGACCAGATGATCGTTGCCGAGTGCGCAGGCGACCATCAGCGGCGTCGCTCCACCGGGCAGGGCCTGGTCGATGTCGACGCCATGCGCGACCAGCATCGCCACCACGCGTTCGAAGCCACGGCTCACCGCGGCGCTGAGCGGTGTCGCACCGGTGCGCGCCGAGAGACCGGCATCCGCGCCAGCGGCCAGCAAGTCGGACACAATGCCTTCGAAGCCGCCGCCAGCGGCGCGCAACAGGGCCGTGCAGCCCTGCGCGTCGCGGCCGTCGATCGGCAATCCGAGTTCGCGCAGCTTGGCCACAGCGTCGCGATCACCGGCCTGCGCCGCGGCGGGCAAGTCGGCTTCCATCAGGGCACGCCGCGGCAACTTCCAGTTCGGCCAGCGCAACAGCCTGAGTGCCTGCTCATGCCGGGCCAGCGTGGCGCGACCGAGCGGGGTTTCGCCGTCGTTCGCGCGACGCTCGGGATCGGCACCGGCGCGCAGCAAGGCCGTCAGCACGACATCGCGTCCGGCCCCGGGCAGGCGCATCAGCAGATGCAGGGCGGTCTGGCCGCTGTGGTCGGCGGCATTCGGATCGAAGCCGCGTGCCAGCAGCAGGCGCGCGGTGCCCGGCAAGGCCGCACGCAGGGCCAGATGCAGGGCCGAGGCGCCGCCGCTGATGCGGGCATGGCCGTCGGCGCCGAGGTCGATCAGGGACTGCGCGAATGCATCGAGCCCGGCGTGTGGCGCGAAGTCGTCGTCCGCGGCATTCGCGAGCAGGGGCAGCAATACGCCGGCACCTGCAGCCGAGGCGCCGGCCTCGAGCAGGACGCGCATGCAATGCACCGGCACCGGCCGCAGCCGTGCCGCCATCTGCAGGGCTTCGCTGTCGTCGAGCGGCGCTGCGACCGGATCGAATCCGTGCGCGATCAGCATCTGCAGGATCGCGACATCATCGCGTTCGAGTGCGATGCGGAACGCGCGCAGCAAGGTCTCGACCGACGGCGGTGGTTCCAGTGCCAGCAGTTCGGCGCCGATATGGGCATGCCCCTGTTGCAACGCGTCGAGCAACAGGCGTTCGCGCTCGGCATGGTCGGGCAGCGGTTCGGCGAGCTCGTCCGGCTGCGCCAAGGTCGTCGGGCACGGCGCCTTTGGATCGATCGCGGCGACCAGGTCCCAGCGCCCGCCGGCTGCGGCGATGTCGACGGCGCTGCGGCCGTCACGCATGCGCAGGTCGCGGTCGATGTCGAGTGCGAGCAGGGCCTTTACCGTATCCAGGTTGGCCTGTTTCGAGGCGCAGGCGAGGTGCAGCGCGTTGCGTCCCTGAGCGTCGGTCGCCGACGGATCGGGCTTGCGGAACACCAGGCGTGCGAGCACGCGATTGGCGCCGGCGCGGGCTGCTTCCATCAGCGGCGTGACGCCGTGGCTGTCGCGCGCATTCACGTCCGCGCCGGCCGCGACCAGCGCATCGGCGCAGTCGCCATGGCCGTGCAAGGCCGCTGCATGCAGGGCGCTGCGGCCGAGCTTGTCGGTCGCGGCGATGTCGGCCCGGGCCTTGAGCAGGCGTTTCAGGATCGCGGCACGAACCTCGTGGCCGCTGGCCGCGGCGATCAGCGCCGGCGTGCCGCGTGCGACTTCGGTCTTCGCGCCACGTTCGAGCAGCAGGCGCAGCACCGGTTCATTGCCGGCGCGCGCAGCGATCGCGAGTGCGGTCAGGCCCTCGCGGTTGACCTGGTCCGGCGGTGCGCCGGCATCGAGCAGCATCGCGCTGATCGTCGGATCTTCACTGAGCGCGGCGTGATGCAGCGGCGTGTTGCCATCGTGGTCGACCCGATCCGGGCGCGCGCCATTCGCGAGCAGGGTCATCACCGCATCGGGGCGGCCATGCAGGGAATCGCGGGTCGCCGCATGCAGGGCAGTGATGCCGTTGACGGCCAGGCTCGGATCGGCCCCGTGCGCGATCAGGGCGCGCAACAGGCCCAGGTCGGACAAGGTGGCGGCGATGCACAGCGCGCTGCGCTGGTCGCGATCGTTCGGTCCGGGCGCGGCATTGGCATCGGCTCCGGCGTCGAGCATGGCCAGCGCCTGCGGGATCTGGCCGGCTGCCGCCGCATTCAGCAGCGCCAGGCCTTGGTCAAGCGGCGTCGTGTCGGCCGCCGCGTCGGTCGCGAGGTCACCGATCGCATCGTGTGCGCCAATGAAGATCGGTACCGGCATCGTCGTCGCAGGCGCCGCGCCGACTTCGTCTTCGGTGACGATCAACAAGGCCGCCGTGCGCCACAGGGTCAGCACGTGCACCCAAGGCGCCAGCAGCAGCGCATACGCGATCCATCCCGGCTGGCGCCAGGCCGGCGGCAACAGCGGCGTGAATCCGGACAACGCCGCCGCGCCCAGCACGAGTGCAATCCAGCCCAGCGCGACCAGCACGCCGGCACCGAAATGGCGATCGCCCTGCTGGCCGGTGAGATGCAATGCGAACACCGTGCTGCGATCGAGCGCACGCAGCAGGCCGCGACCCTCGTAGGCGTCGTCCCAGACCAGGGCGAGGCCAGGCGCGGGCCACAGTCGCAGGGCGGCACCGATCGCGACCAGAAAGCCGCCGGACAGCACCAGCGCCAGCATCGGCGTTCGCGACTGCAGCACCTCATGCAGCGGCCAGCCGATCAGGGCCAGCACGATGGCCGCGTAGAGCAGCAGTCCGCACAGCGCGACGCTGCCGCGACGGAACCACAGGCCGGGGAATTCATCATCCAGTTCGTAGCCCAGCACCCGCGCCGCGCCCGCAGCCATCGCCGGTTGCGCGAGCACGATCAGCAGCGTCGCCGCCCACGGCGGCACAAAGGCACCTGCGAGGATCAGCAGGATGCCGGGAACAAGGAAGCGCAGATCGGCGATCACCGGAAACACACGCGCGGCAGCAGTCATGCCGCGCAGTATATGCGCCCTCAACCTGCCAGCGCCCGCGACACGATCTCGCTGGTGTCGCGCGACAGACCGGGCACGGCGGCGAGGCGTTCGAGTTCGCTGCGCATCATCGCGGCTCGGCTCGGTTCGAGGCGCCGCCAGCCGTTGAACACGGCGGCGATACGCGCCGCGATCTGCGGATTGATCGCGTCCAGCACCGCCAGCTGCGAACCGATCAGGCGATAGCCGGCGCCGCTGGCCTCGTGGAAGCGGGCGCGATTCTGGCGCGCGAAACTGCCGAGCAGCGAACGCACCTTGTTCTGATTGCGCAGGCTGAACGCGGCATGGTCGAGCAGGGCGTGCACCCGTTCCAGCGTGCCGGGCTGCGGATTGGTCGCCTGCAGCATCAGCCACTTGTCGATCAGCAGCTGATCGTCGGCATGCCGGCGATGGAACGTTTCGGCCAGGGCCTGGGCGCCGGGCACGGCGTGGTGCATCAGTGCCGCGAGCGCGGCCAGGCGTTCGCCCATCGCGGTGGCATCGGCATACTGTTGTCGTGCGAGCGGCGCATGCGCTGCCGCGTCGGCCGCCATCAGCAGGTGCAGTGCACGCTGACGGAAGCGCCGCGCCGACACCGGCGTCGCCGCGTAGCGACCGCGCGCGGCGTCCGCGAGGACCTCGCGCCGTGCGATCAGTGCCGCGGCCAGATGTTGTCCGATGGCCGCGCGCAGTGCCTCGCGCACCTCGTGCAGTCGGGTCGGATCGAGTGCATCGATGCGTTCGCCAAGACTGATTTCATCGGGAGGTTCCAGGCATTCCGCGACCAGCGCCGGGTCGATGTGCTCATCCGCCACCAGTTTCGCGAGTGCGTCGAGCAGCACGGCCAGCGACGGCGAAGCATCCAGCCCGCCCCGTCGATAGGCCGCGAGCAGGATGCGCTCGGCCAGCGTCTGCGCGGCATCGAAGCGGTTGAAGTCGTCGTGCTCATGCGCGATGCGAAACGCCAACTCCGCGTCGCTGACCGCGAATTCGAGCCGCACCGGCGCCGAGAAGTCCTGCAGCAGCGACGCGACCGGGCGTGTGTCGATGTCCTCGAACACATAGTCGGCCACCGCATCGGTCAGGACCAGCACGGTCTGCTCGGCGGCCTCCGTATCCGTGCCGGCACGCCGTAGCGGATACGGCCGGCCATCGGGCGCATACAACATCATCCGCACCGGAATCGGCAGCGGCTGCTTGCTCGCCTGCCCGGGCGTCGGCGCGGTGTGCTGGGACAGGCGCAGATGGACGCGGCGCGTCGGCGCGTCGTGGCAAAGCTCGGCCCGCAGCACCGGCGTGCCGGCTTGCGCGTACCAGAGCTTCAGCGCATCGAGATTCGCGCCGTTGGCATCGGCCATCGCGCGCAGGAAGTCGTCGCAGGTGACGGCCTGGCCATCGTGGCGATCGAAGTACAGATCCATGCCGCGGCGGAAGCCATCGCGGCCGAGCAGGGTGCGATACAGGCGCACCACTTCCGCGCCCTTGTCGTAGACGGTCGAGGTGTAGAAATTGTTGATCTCGCTGTACGCCGCCGGCCGCACCGGATGCGCGAACGGACCGGCATCCTCGGGGAACTGCATGGTGCGCAACTGCCGCACGTCGTCGATGCGCTTGACTGCACGCGAGCCCTGGTCGGCCGAGAACTCCTGATCGCGGAATACCGTCAGGCCTTCCTTCAGCGACAGCTGGAACCAGTCGCGACAGGTGACGCGGTTGCCGGTCCAGTTGTGGAAATACTCGTGTGCGACGACCGCCTCGACATAATCGAGATCGGCGTCGGTGGCGGTTTCCGGATCGGCGACGATGGCCTTGGCGTTGAAGATGTTGAGGCCCTTGTTCTCCATCGCGCCCATGTTGAAGTCGTAGGTCGCGACGATGTTGAACACGTCGAGATCATAGGCCCGGCCGAACTGTTCCTCGTCCCAGATCATGGCCCGTTTCAGGCTGTCCATCGCATGCGCGCAGCGCTGGATGGCTTGCGCCTCGGCGTAGATGCGCAGGCGCACATCACGCCCTTCCATGGTCCGGAAATGATCCTCGATGCAGTCGAGCCGACCGGCCACGACCGCAAACAGGTAACTCGGCTTCGGCCACGGATCGATCCATTCCGCGAAGTGCCGACCTTCCGGCAGGCGGCCGGACTCGCCGGGATTGCCGTTCGCGAGCAATACCGGGAAGCGTTCGCGGTCCGCTTCGAGACGCACCCGAAAGGTCGCCATCACGTCCGGACGATCGATGAACCAGGTGATGCGGCGAAAGCCTTCGGCTTCGCATTGCGTGGTCAGGAAGCTGCCGGAGCGATACAGGCCTTCGAGGCGCGTGTTCTTGTCCGGGCGGATGTGCACCTCGGTCTCGATCGTGCAGGGCGAAGGCGCACCGGCAATCGTCAGCGATGCCGCGTCGATGCGGTACTCGTCCGCAGTCAGCGCGCGACCATCAAGGCGCAGCATGCGCAACTGCAGGTCTTCGCCGTGCAGGCACAGGGCTTCGCCGTCGTCGCGTTCGGGATGCCGTTCTAGCTGCAGTGTCGCGAACACGCGGGTCTCGGCGAAGTCGAGCTCGAAGCGCAGCGCCACGTCCCGCACGCGCCAGGCCGGAGGCCGGGAGTCGACGA
>ERZ724527.1367-NODE-1367-length-11411-cov-3.977457_pt1 | contig 11411 bp, 11 predicted proteins | sample MGYA00376060_ERZ724527 | MGnify/ENA primary metagenome ERZ724527 (study PRJEB28724, sample SAMN07190886) | activated sludge metagenome | isolation source: activated sludge of sewage treatment plant in Hong Hong | place: USA: Christiansburg, Virginia | collected...
CCTTTTTTTTTTTTTTTTTCCTTGGGCACCACCGCCACGCTGAAGCCCAGCTTGGCGGCCTCTTTCAGCCGCTCTTGCCCACGCGGAGCGGGGCGCACTTCGCCCGCCAGGCCCACTTCGCCGAAGGCAATGAAGCCCTTGGGCAAGGGCTTGCCGCGCAGGCTGGAGGTGATGGCCAGCATGACGGCCAGGTCGGCCGCCGGTTCACTGATGCGCACGCCCCCCACGGCATTCACAAAAACATCCTGGTCCATACACGCCACGCCCGCATGTCGATGCAGCACCGCGAGCAGCATGGCGAGGCGGTCGCGGTCCAGGCCCACACTCAAACGGCGCGGGCTGGGGCCGCCGCTGTCGACCAAGGCCTGAATTTCGACCAGCATGGGGCGTGTGCCCTCCAGCGTGACCATCACGCAGCTGCCGGGCACAGGCTCGGTGTGCTGGCTTAAAAAGATCGCGCTGGGGTTGCTGACCCCCTTGAGGCCTTTTTCGGTCATCGCGAACACGCCAATCTCGTTGACTGCGCCAAAGCGGTTCTTGATGGCACGCACCAGGCGAAAGCTGCTATGGGTGTCGCCCTCAAAGTACAGCACGGTGTCGACCATGTGCTCCAGCACACGCGGCCCGGCCAGCGTGCCCTCTTTGGTGACGTGGCCCACCAGCACCACACAGGTGCCGCTGGACTTGGCAAAGCGCGTGAGGTGCGCCGCGCATTCGCGCACCTGCGCCACCGAACCGGGTGCACTGGTGAGCTGCTCGGAGTACACCGTCTGGATGGAGTCGATCACGGCCACGGCAGGCCCGTTGGCGCTGAGTGTCGCCAGAATTTTTTCAAGCTGGGTTTCGGCCAGCACCTTGACCTGGCTGTTGTCCAGCCCTAAACGGCGCGAGCGCAGCGCCACCTGGGCACCGCTTTCCTCGCCCGTCACGTACAACGTAGGTACCCCCGCGCGCTGCAGGCCATCCAGCGCCTGCAGCAGCAGCGTGGACTTGCCAATGCCAGGGTCGCCGCCAATCAGCACGACACCGCCCTCGACAATGCCGCCGCCCAAGACGCGGTCCAGCTCGCTGATGGCCGTGGGGGTGCGGTCCACCTCGCTGGCCTCGATGTCGGCCAATGCCGTCACCGGGGCGGACTTGGTGAGCGATGCAAAGCGGTTTTTGGCCGGCGCGGCGCTTTCGGCCACAGACTCGATCAGCGTGTTCCACGCTTGACAGTGCGGGCACTGCCCCATCCAGCGTGGCGCAGTGCCGCCACAGTCGGTGCAGGTGTAGATGTTTTTTTCCTTGGCCATGGTGCTGCCGACTATAGCGGGCGAACACCAACGGCCTAGGGTTATTCCCATGGGAGGGACTTGCACAATCGCGATTTATTTAATATATTAACTAAACTCCTGACGCCCGCAATGACCACGCCCTTCATTCACCGCAACTTACCCCGCCTGCTGCTGCAGGCGCGTGAATCCGTCATGGCCCACACGCGGCCCGGTCTGCGCGAGCACGGCCTGAGCGATCAGCAATGGCGGGTGCTGCGAGTGCTGGGCGAACACGGCACGGTCGAGACTGGGCGCGTCGCCCGCGAGGCCTTCATCCTCGGCCCCAGCTTGACAGGCGTGCTCACCCGCATGGAGCGCGACGGCCTCATCCGCCGCGAACGCGATCCGGCCGACCAGCGCCGCACGGTTGTCGAAGCCACGGCCAATGGCCGCAAGCTGGTGGAAAAACTCTCGCACACCATCGAAGCGCACTACGACTGGATGGAAAAGTCGTTAGGCAAACAAAAACTCGCCGAGCTGTATGCCCTGCTCGACGCCCTGATTGAACTGGAGCAACCTTGAATTTCATGCCCCAAGGCACGGTGTACGGCACCTTGCTGAACTTCCAAAGCGAGGTCACCCATTGGACGGCCCGCATGACCGAAGCACCTTACAAGGCGCCACCCAAGGCGCCGGTGCTGTACATCAAGCCCGCCAACACCTGGAGCGCCAGCGGCGCCACCATTCCCGTGCCGGCACGTGTGCCCGAAGTCGAAGTGGGCGCCACCATCGCCATGGTGATGGGCGCGGGCGGTGTGGTCGCGGGCTATGTGCTCATGAACGACCTGTCGGTCCCGCACACCAGCTTCTTCCGACCCCCTGTCAAGTTCAAATGCCTCGACGGTTTTCTGGGCGTGGGCTCGCAGGTGCTCCCCGCTGCCGAAGCCGTGGATGCCGCCAGCTTCAGGCTGGAAGTTCGCCTCAATGGCGCCTTGGTGCAGACGCTCGACTTCAGCCAGTTGGTGCGCCCTGCGGCTCAACTGCTGGCCGATGTGGGTGAATTCATGACCCTGCGCACTGGCGACGTGCTGATGCTCGGCTGCGATGTGTTGCCTGACGGCCGCCGCCCCCTGGCCAAGGCGGGCGACCGCATCGATATCAGCGCGCCCGGATGGGGTACGCTCACCAACACCTTGATGGCGGAGGCCCAATGAAGCACGCTCGTGTCACCCATCAAGGCGTCACACACGACGCCACCGAGCAGGACGGCCAGTTGCTGCTGGCCAATGGCCAAGTGGTCGCACCCGACGCCGTGACTTGGCTGCCGCCCCTGCAGCCCACGCCGCGGCCACGCACCATCCTGGCCCTGGGCCTCAACTACGCAGATCACGCCAAAGAGCTTGAATTCAAAGCGCCCGAAGAGCCCCTGGTGTTCCTTAAAGGCGAAGGCACGTTAATCGGTCACCGGCAGTTCACGCACCGTCCGGCGGACGTGAAATACATGCACTACGAATGCGAGCTGGCAGTGGTGATTGGCAAAACCGCCCGGAACGTGCGGCGCGACGACGCTTACGACTTTGTGGGCGGCTACACCGTGGCCAATGACTACGCCATCCGCGACTACCTTGAAAACTGGTACCGCCCCAACTTGCGTGTGAAAAACCGCGACACCTGCACACCGCTGGGCCCATGGCTGGTAGACGCCGCCGATGTGGCCAACCCCATGGCGCTGGCGCTGCAAACCACGGTCAACGGCAAGCTCACGCAAAGCGGTAACACCCGCGACATGATTTTTGACGTGCCCTTTCTTGTGGAGTACTTCAGCAGCTTCATGACGCTGCAACCCGGCGACCTGATCCTCACCGGCACGCCCGACGGCGTGGTCGATTGCCAGCCCGGCGACGTCATCGTGACCACGATTGAAGGCGTGGGCGATCTCATCAACACCATTCAATAAGTCATACGGACACCATGCAAATCAACCACCTCATCAACGGCAAATCCGTCGCTGGCGCCCGCTATTTTGAAACCGTCAACCCGGCCACCCAGGAGGTGCTGGCCGAAGTGGCCGAAGGCGGCGAAGCCGAAGTCAACGCCGCCGTCGCGGCAGCCAAAGAAGCCTTCCCCAAATGGGCTGCCACACCCGCGCCTGAGCGCGCCCGGTTGATGCGCAAGCTGGGTGAACTGATCGCCGCGCACGTGCCCGACATCGCCCAGACAGAGACCAACGACTGCGGCCAGGTCATCTCGCAAACCGGCAAGCAACTCGTGCCCCGCGCGGCAGACAACTTCACCTACTTTGCCGAGATGTGCACCCGTGTCGATGGCCACACCTACCCCACGCCCACGCACCTGAACTACACACTGTTCCACCCAGTGGGTGTGTGCGCCCTCATCAGCCCCTGGAATGTGCCGTTCATGACGGCCACCTGGAAGGTCGCGCCTTGCCTGGCCTTTGGCAACACAGCCGTGCTGAAAATGAGTGAACTCTCGCCCATGACGGCCGCGCGCCTGGGCGAGCTGGCGCTGGAGGCGGGTATCCCTGCCGGTGTGCTCAACCTGGTTCACGGCTACGGCAAAGACGCGGGCGAGCCCCTCATCAAGCACCCCGACGTGCGTGCCATTTCGTTCACCGGCTCCACCGCCACGGGCAACCGCATCGTGCAGCAGGCGGGTCTCAAGAAGTTCAGCATGGAGCTGGGTGGCAAAAGCCCCTTCGTGATCTTTGACGACGCTGATCTGGACCGCGCACTCGACGCCGCCGTGTTCATGATCTTCAGCAACAACGGCGAGCGCTGCACAGCGGGCAGCCGCATCTTGGTGCAGCAAAGCATCTATGCCGACTTCGCCGCGAAATTTGCCGAACGCGCCAAGCGCATCACGGTGGGCGACCCGCTGCTCGACAGCACCATCGTCGGCCCCATGATCAGTCAGGCCCACCTGGCCAAAGTGCGCAGCTACATCGAACTCGGCCCCAAAGAAGGCGCGACGCTGCTGTGCGGCGGCCTGGGTCAACCCGATCTGCCAGACCGCGTGAAGCGCGGCAACTACGTGATGCCCACCGTGTTTGCCGATGTGGACAACCGCATGCGCATTGCGCAAGAAGAAATTTTTGGCCCTGTCGCTTGCTTGATTCCATTCAAGGACGAGGCCGATGCGATCCGCCTGGCGAACGACATTCAATACGGTCTGAGCAGCTACGTGTGGACCGAGAACATTGGCCGGGCCCACCGCGTGGCGGCAGCAGTGGAAGCCGGCATGTGCTTCGTCAACAGCCAAAACGTGCGCGACCTGCGCCAGCCCTTTGGCGGCACCAAAGCCAGCGGCACGGGGCGCGAAGGCGGCACCTGGAGCTACGAAGTGTTTTGCGAACCCAAGAACGTGGCCGTCTCTCTGGGCAGCCATCACATTCCCCATTGGGGCATTTGAAGATCCGCGAAGGAATACCCACGATGACCTCCCCAAAACTCATTGCGGCCGTAGCGCAAACCGCCTCGGTGCTGCTCGACACACCCACCACCGTGGAGCGCGCCCTGGCCCTGATGGCCGAAGCCGCCAAGCGCGGCGTGCAAGTGCTGGTGTTCCCCGAGGCCTACCTGGGTGGCTACCCCAAGGGCGCAGACTTTCACATTTACATTGGTGGCCGCACGCCCCAGGGGCGCGCCGAGTACAAGCTCTACTTCGACGCCTCCATCACCGTAGACGGCCCCGAATTGGCGCTGATGGCCAAGGCCTGCGCCCAACACAAGATGTACGTGGTGGTGGGCATCATCGAGCGTGACGGCGGCACTTTGTATTGCACGGCCGTGTACTTGGGGCCAGAGGGGCCGAATGGCCAGATTTTGGGCAAGCACCGCAAACTCATGCCCACGGCGTTGGAGCGGCTGGTGTGGGGCTTTGGTGATGGGTCGACCCTGCAGGCAGTCGACACGCCTTTTGGCAAGCTGGGCGCCGTGATTTGCTGGGAGAACTACATGCCCGCCCTGCGCATGGCCATGTACCAGCAGCGCGTCGCACTGTACTGCGCCCCTACAGCCGATGACCGTGACAGCTGGGCCAGCACCATGCAGCACATTGCGCTGGAGGGCCGTTGTTTTGTGTTGTCGTCCTGCCAGCATTTGCGCCGCAGCCAGTTCCCTGCCGACCAGATGAACAACCGTCTTCCCGAAGCGCCGGACACCGTGCTGATGCGCGGCGGCAGCCTGATCATCGACCCGCTGGGCAAGGTGTTGGCAGGCCCGGTCTACAACGAAGACGCCTTGCTGACCGCCGAGCTGGACATGGCCATCATTCCCCAGGCCCAGATGGACTTTGACCCCGTGGGCCACTACGCGCGACCCGATGTGTTTTCGCTGCACGTCAATTCTGCGGCGCAAAAGGCCGTGGCGTTTGGCGGCGCTCTGCCTTCATTTCCGGCGGAGGGAAACTGACGTGGTGGCGCCAACTCGCGAAGCCACAGACAACGCAGCCAACAACGCACAAGGAACACGTCCATGGGCAAACTAGCACTCGCCGCCAAAATCACCCACGTCCCCTCGATGTACCTGAGCGAGCTGGACGGCCCGCGCAAGGGCACGCGGCAGGACGCGATTGACGGACACCTCGAAATTGACCGCCGCTGCCGCGAGGCGGGAGTTGACACCATGTTGGTGTTCGACACGCATTGGCTGGTCAATGCCAGCTACCACGTCAACTGTGCCCCGCATTTCAAAGGCGTCTACACCAGCAACGAGTTACCCCACTTCATCAGCAACATGGGGTTTGAGTTTCCAGGAAACCCGGTTCTGGGGCAGCTGCTGGCCAAGGTCTGCAACGCCCATGCTGTAGAGACGCTGGCGCACGACGCCACCACGCTCAACCCGGAGTACGGCACCCTGGTGCCCATGCGCTACATGAATGCCGATCAGCACTACAAAGTGGTGTCGGTGTCGGCCTTGTGCCAAGCGCACTACCTCAATGACAGCGCCCGACTGGGCTGGGCGATACGTCGGGCCATTGAGGATGAATACGACGGCACGGTGGCCATTTTGGCCAGCGGTTCGCTCTCGCACCGCTTTGCCCAGAACGGGCTGGCACCGCAGTACGCCTTCAAAACCTGGAGCCCCTTCCTGGAGCGCCTGGATCATCAAGTGGTGCGCATGTGGCAACAGGGTGAATGGGCCGACTTTTGCGCCATGCTGCCCGAATATGCCGCCAAGGGCCATGGTGAGGGCTTTATGCACGACACCGCCATGCTGCTTGGCGCCTTGGGCTGGTCGGACTACGATGGCAAGGTGGACGTGGTCACCCCCTACTTTGGCGCTTCAGGCACGGGTCAGATCAACGCCATTTTTCCCGTCACGCCGCAATCGGGCGATGCGGTACCGCGTGCACAGGCCTCGTCTGCCGACGGCTATATCAACACACAGCAACGTCTGTAATCGAGCGCCCGCCACCATGCCCCATCTGGTCATCCTCTACACCCCCAACCTCGACGCCATCACCGACATGACGGTACTTTGCCGCAACCTGGCCGACGCCATGCTGGCGGTCAAGGACGAGGCCGGCCAACAAGTTTTCCCTACTGGCGGGACACGCGTGCTGGCGTACCCGGCCGCGCACTTTGCCGTGGCCGACGGTGGCGCGGCAGGTGTCGCTGCGGGCCGCGGCAGTGACTACGCTTTTGCGTACCTCAACCTGCGCATGGCCACGGGGCGCACACCCGCGACGCAAAAACGAGCGGGCGATGCGGTGTTGGCACAAGCCAAAGCGCACTTCGAGCCCTTGATGCCGGACCATCTGATAGGCCTGACCGTGCAAGTGGACGAAAGCGCCGGCCAGGTGTACGACGGCAAGCTCAGCAACCTGCACCCTTTATTCCCCAAGCTCTGACCCTCATTGACCATGCCCTTCAGCTCTGAACTCATCGCCCAGCTCGCCACCGAACTCCACCAGAGCGAGCAGTCGCGCGTGCAGGTGGAGCACTTCTCCAAACGCTACCCCGGCATGACCATGGAAGACGGCTACGCCATCTCACGCGCCTGGGTGGCCCACAAGATTGCCGAGGGGCGCACGGTGCGAGGCCACAAGATTGGCCTGACATCGCGTGCCATGCAAATCAGCAGCCAGATCGACGAGCCCGATTACGGCACCCTGCTCGACGACATGTTCTTTGAGCCTGGCGACATCCCCTCCGTGCGCTTCATTGCCCCACGAGTAGAGGTAGAGTTGGCCTTTGTGCTCAAGCGTCCGCTGGAAGGCACGGGCCTGACGGTAGACGACGTGCTGGACGCGACCGAGTACGTGACGCCCGCGATCGAGATCATCGATTCACGCATCGAACAATTCGACCGGCACACCAAGGTCATGCGCAAAGTGTTCGACACCATCAGTGACAACGCCGCCAACGCCGGCATCATTCTGGGTGGCAAGCAAGTTGCACCGCGCGCGCTAGACTTGCCCTGGTGCGGTGCCATCCTGCGGCAAAACGGCGCAGTGGAAGAAACCGGCCTGGCCGCTGGCGTGCAAGGGCACCCTGCCATTGGTGTGGCTTGGTTGGCCGCCAAATTGGCCCCTTGGGGCGAGCGGCTGGAGGCTGGCGAGGTGGTCCTGGCGGGCTCGTTCACCCGGCCCGTGGCCGCCAAGACGGGCGATGTGTTTGACGCCGACTATGGCCCGCTGGGCCGCTTTACCTTCACCTTTGTTTGAGTACTTTTATGCAAACCCCCACCAACCTGTTCAAACACGCATTGGCGCAAAAGCAAGCCCAAATTGGGCTGTGGCTTGGGCTGGCCAGCGCCTACACCACCGAAATATGCGCGGGCGCCGGTTTTGATTGGCTGTTGCTGGACGGCGAGCACGCCCCCAACGACACGCAAAGCATCCTGGCGCAGCTGCAGGCCATCGCCGCCTACCCCTCCAGCCACGCCGTGGCGCGCGTGCCCATGGGCCACGGCCATGTGGGTGAGATGCTGATCAAACAGTACCTCGACCTGGGCGTGCAAAGCCTGCTGGTGCCTATGGTCGACACGCCCGAGCAGGCCGCCGCAGTGGTGCGCGCCGCGCGTTACCCGCAAGACGGTGCTGCTGGGCAAGGCGGCATTCGCGGCATGGGCGGGGCTCGAGGCTCGCGCTGGGGCCGTTACCCCAATTACGCCAAGGAGGCCAACGCGCAAGTCTGCATCCTGGTGCAGGCCGAGACGCAAACGGCCCTCGACAACCTCGACGCCATCGTGGCCACCGAGGGGGTGGATGGCGTGTTCATCGGCCCGGCCGACCTGTCGGCCTCGCTGGGCCACGTGGGCAACCCCGGCCACCCCAAGGTGCAGGCCGCGATTGACGATGCCGTGACCCGCATCGTCAAAGGCGGCAAGGCCGCGGGCATCTTGACCACCGACAACACCCTGGCTCGCCATTACCTGGCCCTGGGCGCAACTTTTGTGGCCGTGGGTCTGGACGGCAACCTGCTGGTGCGCGCCACCAACCAATTGGCGGCAGAGTTCAAGGGCAGCCCGGCCAAGACACCTGCAGCCAGCCCCGCCAGCACCACCTATTGAGCAACTCTTCTTTTGAGCGCACCCCTGGAGCCCCCGCCATGAACGCCGCACTGCCCACAGCCCTCAGGCTCAGTCTGCCCCCTTGCCCCGCTCACATGCACCCCGATGAGTGGGCCGCGCGCCAGCAACTCGCCTCCTGCTACCGTGTGTTTGCCCTGCTAGGCTGGACGGAGATGATCTACAACCACATCACCGTGCGCTTGCCCAGCAGCGTGACGGGCGAGGCCACTGCAGACGCGGCATCCAAGCAGTTCCTCATCAACCCCTTTGGCCTGCACTACAGCGAAGTCACGGCAAGCAACCTGCTCAAGATCGACGTGCAGGGCAACAAGCTCGACGACAACCCCTGGCCGGTCAACCCTGCGGGGTTCACCGTGCACGCCGCCATCCACGAAGGCCTGCCCGAAGCGCATTGCGTCATGCACACCCACACCACAGTGGGGATCGCCGTGGCCTGTACCCAGGGTGGCCTGGCGCAGAACAATTTTTACTCCGCCCAACTGCACGACCTGGTGGCGTACCACGACTTTGAAGGCATCACCATCCATGGTGATGAGGCACCGCGCCTGCTCCAGGCCATTGGGGACAAACCCGTGGTCATTTTGCGCAACCACGGCTTGCTCTCTTGGGGCTCCACCTTACCGCTGGCCTTTGTGCGGTTGTGGACGCTCAACCGTGCTTGCGAAATCCAGGTGATGCAAGCCGCACTGGGGCCGGCCATTGCCGTGCCAGAAGCCGTGGCGCGAAAGACCACGCACGACTCGTTTCAGTTCGACGCGCGATTTGGCGCCGGACAAGATGTGTTTGATGCGCTGGTGCGGCAAGTAGACCGCATCGACACCAGTTACCGCAATTGAACTTGAAGAGAAAGTGGCCTGAATCATGAAAATCACCATTTATGGCGCCGGTGCCATTGGCGGCTGGATGGGCGCCAGACTGGCACAGACAGGCCACACGGTCAGCGCGGTGGCGCGTGGCGACACGCTGACGGCCTTGCAAACCCATGGTCTGCGCCTGCAACAGGGTGACGACACCCTGGCTGTGCCCGTCAACGCCCAGGCCAACCCGGCCGATATGGGCGTGCAAGACTTGGTTATCGTCGCCGTCAAGGCGCCTGCCATGGCCCAGGTGGCCAAGGCCATTGCGCCCTTGTTGGGGCCCGATACGGTGGTGCTGACCGCCATGAACGGCGTGCCCTGGTGGTTTTTTGAAGGTTTTGGCAACGCGCTGGCGGGCACACGCCTGAACGCCGTCGACCCGGACGGCAGCATCGCCCAGGCCATCCCCGGCCACCACATCGTGGGCTGCGTGGTGCATGCCAGTTGCGCGCTCAAAGGCCCAGGCTTTGTGCAACACCACTTTGGCAACAAGCTCATCATTGGCGAACCCTCTGGCCAAAAAACGGCCCGTGTGCAGCAGTTGCTGGCCGCACTGAGTGGTGCGGGCTTCGAGGCTGTGCTGTCCGAGCAGATCCAAAAGGACACCTGGTACAAGCTGTGGGGCAACATGACGGTCAACCCCGTGAGCGCCATGACTGGCGCCACCACCGACCTGATCTTGGGCGACGACCTGGTGCGCGGCTTTATCTCCAGCGTCATGCTGGAGGCGCGAGAAATTGGAGGGCGCATAGGCATCCCCATTGCCGACCAACCTGAAGACCGCCACCAAGTCACCCGCAAGCTGGGCGCCTTCAAAACCTCGATGCTGCAAGACGTGGAAGCGGGCAAAGCCGTCGAGCTGGACGCGTTGGTGACCGTGGTGAAAGAACTGGGCGCGTTGACCCAAGTGCCCACGCCCTTCACCGACGCCCTGCTGGGCCTGAGCCGCCTGCATGCCCGGGTGCGGGGCCTGTATTGAGCTCGGTGCGGGCCCTTAGCGGCACTGCCTTCGCTACCCTGCTGCTCATCGCCCTGATGATGGGCGCCAACCATGTGGCCGCACGCATTGCCTTCAACCACGGGGCCGATGTGGCCACGGCCGTGGTGTTCCGCAGTGGCGCCACGGCCCTGGTGCTGATGGTGTTGATTGCAGTGCAAGGCGTGCCACTGGCCTTCACTGCGCGCCACAAACGCTTTCTGCCCCTGATTGGCCTACTGATAGGGCTGCAAAGCCTGTGCCTTTACTCCGCTGTGGCGCGGCTGCCGGTGGCGCTGGCGCTGCTGGCCTTCAACACCTTCCCGCTATGGACGGCACTGTGGGACCGCGTGCTCTACGGCCGTCGCCCCGAGCGTGCGGTACTGATCGCCATGCCCATCATCCTGGCCGGGCTGGCCCTGGCGCTGGACGTGTTGGGTGCTGCATCCGGCTTGGGGGCCGTGGGGCAATGGAGCCGCATGGGCGTGGGTGTGGGCTTTGCGCTGTCGGCTGCGGCCTTGTTTGGCTGCGCGCTGGTGCTGACCCAGCACGAGGCTGGCGCACTCGACGGCCGGGTGCGTACCGCCACCACCATGGTCATGGCAGGTTTGGTGGCACTGTGCACCGTGGGTGTGCAAGGCGGTTTTCACCTGCCGCAAGCGGCTGCGGGCTGGTGGGGCCTGGTCACGCTGAGCGTGCTGTACGGCACAGCCTTCACGATCATGTTCACTGTGTTGACCAAGCTGGTCGTGTTCAGCAATGCTGC
>ERZ724527.1368-NODE-1368-length-11405-cov-3.469515_pt1 | contig 11405 bp, 17 predicted proteins | sample MGYA00376060_ERZ724527 | MGnify/ENA primary metagenome ERZ724527 (study PRJEB28724, sample SAMN07190886) | activated sludge metagenome | isolation source: activated sludge of sewage treatment plant in Hong Hong | place: USA: Christiansburg, Virginia | collected...
ACGGATGAAGTGCTAGCCATAGCCTAATGTATGGTAATAAGAAACTCTATATATATTCAAGAGGACCTCTGAGATGACGCTTAAAACTTCAAAGTGATCTCCGATGACCGAAGCCGCGGAAAACGGATGGCTTAAGCAGTCCCAGATTTCTGTGGTTATCCTCGGAGCTAGACTTCAAGGTTGTTGTTTACGAAATTAACATAGACAGTTATATCATCGGGCGTCTAAGGGTTATGATGGGGTGGGGTGACAATCCAACGAAAGGTCAACAACAACACCTAAGTGGAAATATTCCACTGTATAAATGCCAATATTTTCTTGCGACTGGCAGAAGATTGGGCGCAATGCCTTCTTTGGAAGCAGTGGAATGAGCTTGTTTAAATTTCCCTGGATACGGTACGATCATCGAAAGATTTTTTTGCGAACCAGCATAAGTTGTGATGCCCCGTTGAGGCTTGATAATCGAGCAGGCGGGTATTGCTCAACAGCGTTGCTAAGAACACCTTCTCCCTTATCCATTTTATATCTTTCATTTAATATTGGATTGTTTGCCAGTGCTTGGATATGCATCCGAAACGGTATCAGAAGTCCCCGTCGCTTTCTCCCTCATCTTCGTCGTCATCCTCCAGTTCTTACTCTTCCGATCCTTCGCCTTCCTATTATGCTTCTTAGGAGACTTGCTGATGATGACCTGGTTGTCCTCCATCCATTTTGTGAGAGGCCACTGGTCGAGCACTCGGGTTTTAGTTGGCACGGTTCTGTCGATTTCTCGAATTGCCCCGACTTATGCCCCGATTTTCCTCATTCTCCATGTCAGCAGCCATCATCGCCTCGTCAATTTATCGATCACCACGAATTTGCCTCAGTTCCTCGTCTTGGAGATCCTTACGGAGGTTTGCGAGGATCTTTTCTGTATTCTTGAGCTTTTCCTCCTCAGCCCTATTGAACTCGTCAAGCTGATGCTCCAGATAATCCAAGTTACGATACTTTTCCACATACACTCGATACATTCGCTCAAGCTCTGCCTCTAATCGTTAATACTCGTCCATGAAAGCAGGCTTTACATTCACTAGACTCTTGTACCGCTTCTCAGCTCGCTCCAGATCCGCATTTTTCTTCTTGATTTTTTCTTCAAGGCTCCTCTGCTCTTTTTCCATGTTGGTCACGTACTTGGTCAGTTCGGCCATGCTCTCATCCTGTTGCTTGATGATTTCCTTCACACAGTGTTCAATGTAGGCTTGGTCGTTGGATCCATCCGAACTGCGGCCCATACTATCCAAGAAGTTGAGAGCATCTTGACGACTCTTTCGCAATTCCGGTTCACGAGACAGAGAATCGTTCAGCTTGGCACCAAGTTCACAGATTTCATTGGCAAGAATCTTATGAGCCTTGAGGTTCGAGATCTTCGTGGGGAGGCTAAAGGTCCCAGCTTCTTCCTCCTCGATCCCCGAGGAGTTATAGGCCTGCGCTAACCGAACATCTTACCTTGTAGAGAACAGTTGTAATTTTGAGCATCTCCTGTACAGCATTGCTGTCGGCTTGATATAGCTTTCTCGGAGTGAGCTTTATCCGTGCCTTGGTAGAAAACAGTGTAACGATAGAGCGGATGAACTCCACACGATCCTTCTCGGCGTTGATGTTATCACTGATTTCTGTGTGAGGATCGTAGCGCTGCGCCAGCCAGTAAAGGATGTCGGCGACTAACTCGAAGTTAGGCTTCTTGAAGTTTTCGACTGATACGAGCCTGGGGTAACCCAAACTACGCAGCATCTAGGTAAAGTTACGGCACTCTCGATAGCTCATTCAAATGATTATTTAAAAATGGTGTGAGATTTCGGAGACGAGCCGACCGCCCACTACCTGCACTGGTTGGAGCAGACCGGTGGGAGGCATCTCCAGACTGTGCATCTACGAAACTAATTAAATAAGCCCTTCCAAAGTCACGCATCGAGTATAATTTTCTTTTCATCAAAGTCAGAAGATATAAAGCTTCAGATCTCCAACTTCATCGAGGCTTACTGGCCGAACGTACTGGTCGTTGGAGAAAAATCCGACAGTCTTTTCTCGTTTAATAAGGCAGCCGATGCCATTCATTCGGTCTCGGCTCCATTCTCCCTTGTAAGTGCTGCCGTCAGCCCAATGATAGAAACCCTTGCCTTCTCGTTTATCGAGCTTGAACTGTCCTACATAGTAGTCTCCGTTCTCCCAGTAGTAGGTTCCCTCACCATCTTTCATGCCCTTATTGAAGAATCCAGTGTACGATTCGCCATTCGTTAGTGCTAGCTTGCCATAGCCATGCTTCATATCATCATCCCACTAGCCTTCGTACTCATCACCGTTGCTATACTTGTATTTGCCCTTGTAGCGGTTGTTGTTCTTGAACTCTCCTTCAAACTCATCACCGTTAAAGAGCTTCAGATAGCCTTCTACTTTATAGTCGTTCTACCACTCACCATCGAAGACAGTTCCCTCAGCAAAAAAGTACTTGCCCTTACCGTGCTTTCTCCCATCAACGAACTAGCCTATATACTTGTCCTTGTTGGCGTATTATAGGTTGCCAACACCGTTGGCCATGTCCTACCGGAACTCACCCACATATATGCTTCCATCACCGTAAACGATTCTCCCCTGACCTTATCGAAGGTTATTCATGAACTCGCCCTCGTACACGTCGCCATATACGTTCACGAAGACTCCCTTGCCATGCTTGAGGCCGGCCTGCCACTCTCCTTCATATTTTTATTGCTTTTCCGGAACCTCATAGATTCCGTAGCCCTCTTTCAAGTCATCGTGCCAATTGCCAGAATAGTATGTTCCGTTGTTGTAGTAGTAAGTACCCACCCCCTCCTTCAACCCATGCGAAAGCTCACCCTGATATGTTTCACCTGAGCTAAACATGTAGCGACCCTGCCCATGAAACTTCTCCTGCCGCCATCCACCAAAGTATACATCACCGTTGATGTACCTGTACAGCCCTCGACCCTCTCTAATGCTTTCTTGAGCAACTTCGCCAATGTAGTTGCCACCATCCGGATACGAAAGTTCCTTGATTCCAGGTAGCAACTTTCCAGTCTCATCCCTAAGGGTAGCAAGGAACCGAGCAATCTTGTCCTTCCCCTCCTCTTGCAAATTCCCTTTATACATAAAATTTATTCATAGGTCTCTCCGGGTTAGAGCCGATGGCATATTCTGAACCGACTTGCTGAGTTGCCTCCTAAAAAATACCATCGTGACTGCTTTTATCTAATCCGACGGTATCTCCGATGGAGAATATCAATCCCAACAATCTCTAACATTTAATCCACTTCTCCTTCGGTCAACTGTGACCGGCAATCACCCGATCCTTCATCCGATGACATTTCCAATCGATCCCTGCATCTTATTTATAAAATAGTCCACGAATTAATGACGAAGGAAGAGGACTACGACTATCTGTTCAAACTCGTGCTTGTCGGTTGTTCGGGTGTTGGAAAGTCTAACATCCTCAGTCGCTACACGAAGAACACCTTCTGCGAGGACGCTAAGACCACTATTGGAGTTGAGTTCGCCTCAAAGCGCGTGCTCATCAAGGACAAGGTTATCAAGATACAGATTTGGGACACCGCCGGTCAGTAGCGCTTCCGGTATGAACTCATAATGACTGTAGGTCTATCGCAAAGGCTTACTATAAGGGTGCTGTCGCCGCATTGCTTGTGTACGACATTACCGACGAACGTTCCTTCGAACAGCTGGAACACTGGCATAAGGAGATCAGTACGAGCTGTGGCTAGCTTAGATGAACATACGTCGAAGAACGAGATCATAATTATGCTAGTCGGCAATAAGCTAGATCTCTAACACGATCGGAAAGTTAAGAAGGAACGGGGTTTGGAGTTCGCTGAGCAGCACAAACTTGCATTTCATGAGGTTTCGGCAGCCGATGGCACCAACATCGACTACATCTTCACGAAGATGGTTGAAGGTTAGATTTAGTTTAACCTCAGAACTGTACAATCTTATGGAACGAACAAACAACGGTAGCGTTATGGTTGCCGAGCCCAACAACGGGGTAAGCAAGCCGTAGCCCATTCGGTCGATCCCCACAAAGTAAAAGCAGCAGCCGGAAGAGAAGGCAGTGCGGTTAAAGAAGTCCACTTCCGAGGACTAAGACAAGAAGACTAAGGGCAAGAAGTGCTGCTGATCGAGCCTGCCTGCATGCTTATATTAGTTATTTGGTTAACCACCACCGATTTGAATTAATGAGGCGCAAGGACACATCACCACGGGCTCAACAGCAAAAGCCCAAGCGCAAGAGACTGGAGCTCACCGAAGAGCAGGAGTGCGAGATCAAAGAGGCCTTTGACTTGTTTGATGCAGAGCAAACAATGAGCATTAGCTACCACGAGCTTAAGGTCATTCTCAGAGCACTTGGCTTTGAAGTAAGAAAGTCAGAGGTCGTGCAGCTCGCTCGCTAGTACGACCGAGAGGAGACTGGGCGAATCGGCTTCGAAGACTTCGCAGAGATTAGTACCTCAGCAAATAATTTCAGTGAAGAAAAAGTACTCAGAACGGGATCCTGTGGAGTAAGCTATCAAAGCCTTCCGACTTTTCGACGAAGACGGTACGGGAAGAATCTCTCTTCGAAATTTGAAGAAAATCGCGAGAGAACTGGGCGAATCCCTGACTGAAGAGGAGCTAGCAGCGATGATCGATGAATTCGACAGGGACCAGGACGGTGAAAGTACTGTTTATGCTAGCTGTAGTTAGCTAAGAAGAATTTCTGGCCATCGTACGACCAACATCCATGCTATGAACGGTTGGCTTGTGATCGGTTTGTGCTGCTGCTAACATTTTATTATGGGCTGGACGCATATCTTCCTCTCCAACAATCGCCATCTATAACAAAATGTTTATGCTCGGTAAAATATCTCTTATCCTGCTGGCCCTGGCTGGCATCGCTGCGGCTGCCGGAGCCTACAACGATACCACCAGCTTCTGGGAGAAGCAGGCCAACACCACGCTACAATTCAAGGCGTATGCAGGTACGACTCGGATTACACGATAGGGTTCGAAGAGATCAACTGGTATTACAAGCGAGGTGATAGTGGTATGTTTTACCAACTCTACTCTGCACCAGGCGTTAACCCCCGTCAAGCCAATCCAAAGGTTCCTGTGTTGCTATGGTTGCAAGGTGGTCCTGGAGCGAGCTCACAGTACGGAGCTTTCACAGAAATCGGACCAATTAGGATTCGTAACGGTACTGCAAGGCTGCACCACACAGCCTGGAATCTCTTCGGGCATTACATCTTTGTGGACTCCCCTCTCAATGTTGGATTCTCGTTCCAGGGTACCGATAGGTTGGGGCCCAAGCAAGTCAACTCCACCGACCAAGCCACTGACCACCTTATTAACTTCTTGGTCAACTTCTACGATACTTGGCCTGAGCTTGCTCAGAGTCAACTGATTCTGACTGGAGAGTCCTTTGCGGGCCATTACATCCCTGTGCTTGCCAACAAGATTCTGATCAACTCTACCCTTAAGTTCAAGCTCGGCGCTGTGGCTATCGGCGACGGTTGGACTGACCCTATCAACCAGATCAACTACTACGACACATATCTCTGGTCGGTAGGAGTTGTTGATCGCGGTTTCCGAGACACCTGTACTTGGTTCCAGACCAACAGTATTGTTAACATGTACGAGGGAGATTTCCAAAAGGTACCATCGTTCTTACTGTAGGCGACTGACTACTTTGACTTTATTACCAACAATGACACCACCCCACAAACCTATATGGGAGGTATAAGCATCTTCAACTTCCGCAAATACGGCGACGATGATGAGAGCTTCGCAACTTTCTTGGAAAAAAACAAAGCAACTTTCGGTGTCCCCGACAGCATTAAGTACATTCCAGGCAACGATCAAATCTACACTGCCTTCGGCCCCGACATCACCCGAGGTGTTACTGAATCACTCGTCAAGGTTCTCCGATCAGTCAAGGTGTTGATCTATAACGGTCAGAATGACGTTGTCGTAAACACTCCAGGTGTGTTGCAGTATCTCAACAGTCTGCAGTGGGAGGGACTCTGGCAATGGAAACGAGCTGAAAAGAAGGTCTGGACCATTTCCAACGAGGTCGTTGGATGGAGCAAGGTCGGAGGTAATCTTTGGTTCGTGCTGCTCAATAACGCCGGCCATATGGTGCCGACCGATCAACCTATTTCGTCGTTCTCGATGATGGGTCACTTCCTCAACGACGAGCACGAATGGAATCAGTGATAGCTTCTGCATGTACCGAACGCATTAAGAGGAATAATTACAATACAACCTGTATCAGTTCTTTTTGAACTCGGCTAAAGTAAACTGCTTATTGCCTGTCACGAACTTCTTGGTCTTCTTGGTTAGGGTCTATTTGTTCTTGTCAAACAGTCCTTCCTTCTCCAATCTGTCCAGATCCGAAAGGGTCCAAGCCTCGAACCTCAAGACAGGATCATCGTTGTCCTCCCAGCCATCGAGCCAGCCACGCTTCTCCAGTTATCTGAACTTAACTCCCAGCCGTTTCTTAAGTTCTATGATGCGGCGTGGAGTGCCTATATACCTGAGGTACACGAGCAGAACAAAAACGAAAGCAGCCGGTAGGACAGCAAAGTACTTGAAATGCCAAGGGGTAAAGCGCCTGCTCCATAACACAGAGTTCTCGTAGCGCATGAGATCATTTCGTTTTTGCTGCTTGATAAGAGCATAGGATTAGTAGTAGGGGTTTTGTTTGTTGGTGATCGCCATCTTTGGGGAGATTGCCAAAGCTTTTGTCATGAATTCCTTTCTCTGGTCCTCACGGACCATCGGGTGGATGTCGTTTAGTGTTTCCTCCTTGAGCTTCAGTAGTGGGCGGGTCATCCTAAACATCTCGGCTAAGCGAATAATCAACTGAACGGAGTGCAGGCACAATCACAAACCAGTTCGACAGCTGTTCATTCATCATTATGATTGAGGTACAGAGTTGTGCCTTCGTGCACGAATTGCACGAGTTCATTGAGCGCTAAGCTACCGTCCTAGTTGGTTTGGTAGTGGGGAATGTCTTGCCGATCAGTGTAAAAGCCTGGCGCGGCAATCCGAGGAGAATGCTCGCAGATCTACTCGTTAAAGCGCTTATCCTTGCCGTCATAAGTTACGAAGATGAACTTGATACGACTTTCCTGCCATTTCCAAGCCGTACGGTATATGAGTGCTCGACACCATACATAGTTGGTGTCGCGGATGTCCACTCTGCATCCCGCGTCAAGCTGGGTGGGTCTAGCATTAATAACTTTGATACTTTTTGCGGGTGCTCCATTCCTTCCATTGTTAGGTGCGCTGTGCCTGAAGCGCACTCTCCTACTGGTGAAATCCTCCAGTAAAGGCTTCCACCAACGAATCGAGCATTCGGTTGTAGCTGAGCTTGACATTCCGAAGCTTTTTAGTGCATTTGCTGCATTCCTACGTAATTGTTTGCGTACATCGAAGAACAGTAGATACTCGGTTATGCAGGTCTCGCAGTAGCAGTGCCCACACGGACCGCAAACTGCCCTGACAATGTAATTTAGGCACAAACTGCAGATGTAGTCATCCTGTTCATGGTAGAGGTATTGAACGGGGATCTCTTAGAGGGTTAGTTCGCGCTCCTGAACCTCTTCCACTTCAGATGGCGCTTTGCTCTTAGCTTCTTCGTGCTTCCGCTAACGGCGAATCTGTTTCTTTCGCTTGAGCTGCTTGGAGCGTTGGGCCGTTGTGGGTTCCTGGGTCTTCTCGCATTCCTATTCCTGCACGACTTTGCGAGTGCTGCGTGTCTTGCCCATTATTATTGCGATTTGAATTATAATAGCTTGGGCTAGCATCATAATAACATCACTGGGGAGAACCGCCGGGTGGGCATTACTCCCCACAGTAAAATCAATATGCTTTATATTGCCACAAACTTTTAGCGAGCCAGAGAAAATTACTTATCTAAAAGCGCCATGAGGTAATCACGAAGAAACCAGGTAGTCTTGTAAAGTATTGGGGAGAGGGCGAAAGCAATCAAGACCGCCAGCAAGATAATGCAAATTTGGTTCAAGGCAAAGGTATTAGAGGAATTTTGCATTGCTCGATTCAAGTCCTCTCTCCTCTGTTGGTTTTTGGTTTGCAGGTTGAACTGTTATTCTTCAGTAACGATGTTTTTCCTTCCCTCGATTAGGGTAACACTGGTTTGTTCCTTGAAAACGATGGTTTGCCCTACTTTTTCTGCAAAGGTTCACTATCTAATGTCGAATATTTTGAAGTGCGTGTAGGTAAGGGTTCTTGAATTGTTCTTATTGCGGAGGGTGAAGGAATGATTCTTAAAGAGAGGAAAATGGATTCCAATAGGAGGGTTGTTCAGAGACATGTAGAGGCTACACCTATTCGGTCTTTTCGAAGGTTGTGAGATATGACCCAAACCACCCGCACATCCTCTCCTCGCTTGTTTGTTATTGTCTTGCCAAATTTTTATCTTTTCCCTTTTGTTGTTGGGAAAGTTGGTATTGTATGGTACTGGCATGAAATTCCCCCGCGAAGGTTGAGGGAAATGACTCGGCATAATTAGGCTGCGAGGTCTTCTGCTTTATAGGTTGTTTCCTGAATTTTGCAGTGGCATGAGATTCCCCTCGAATATATATTCCCATTTCGTAGGACTCGATTTGTAGCTGGAGTACCCCTCCACCCATATCTAAGTCCTTCTGCCAGAAACCTGTTGCTGCAAAGATACCTTAAAGGTATCGGGTAGTTTTCACATATCCCCATATCGATTTTACCGAGCATTGGGAAGACTTTGTTTACATCCTCAATGAATGGGTGGTTTCTTGGGTAGACGAAGATTGTGGCGCGGTTAAAACAGTTCCCATCACCTCTAATATACCTCTTGTATGGACAAATCCACGCCAGCTTATAGCATGCCTTCAAGTTAAACGCTAGGTTCAGACCCTATGTCCTATTAAGTTGGCATCATGTCTGACACATTGGCACGTTCTGGCTGGATCGACCAATGGCAATTTAACCTGCTAAGAAGTGATAAGGGTGTGTCTTGAAAGAGCTCGCTCATATTCAGATAGTGGAATGTAACGGAGGGTCCGTCCCCTAGTAAGAAGCTTTGCGAGAGCCTTACGGGTTTGCACACCCGACTCCGGTTGATGCTTATCTTTCACAGGTGAAGGCACATGATGGCACTCGCCACATGATCATCTTCCCCTACGCAACTCACCGAGCGCGGGTAGTACCGTCAACGGCAGCAGTCTTGGCCATAAGAGGTGTCGGGTTGCGCCCAGCAATTCCAGTGTTAATTGAATTGATCGCCCTCATTAACTTTGGGCGAGCATGAAGCTGCGCCGAGTCGTATTAAGGTCATCTCTCGCACGTTATGCTATTGGGAGGGGCAGCGTTGCCACATCCCCAACCTCACCAGCCATTATTAGGTCGCCAGAGGTCGCCGGTACCCCCATTAAAATAGTTTGCTACACCTGAGATGCTAATAGTTTTAAGCACTAAATGAACAGGCTGGGCACGATAATATAATCTGAGGAATAGAAGAATTGATAATGAGTACACGTCCGAAGAAGAAGGAAGAGAGCTATGATTACCTGGTTAAACTAATCATCATCGGGGATAGTGGTGTCGGCAAGACCAACATCCTCATGAAGTTCTGCTAGCAAGAGTTCAAACAGAACTACGTCGCCACGATTGGAGTTGATTTCAAGATCAAGACCATACAGGTCGAGGACAAGCGCTTCAAGCTGCAGATCTGGGATACTGCTGGGCAGGAGCGATTTAAGAATATCACTCAGACCTATTACAAGGGAGCCGTGGGCATCATCCTCGCCTATTCGGTTACTGAGGAGTCCACCTACGACAACATCGGTAGCATATGGTGTTAACCCAGAGAAGTGGATATCGCAGATAAACGAAAGCACCAACGGCGACGTGCAGAAGATCCTTATCGCTAACAAAATTGATCTGGCAGGCTAAAGAAAAATCTCACAGGAACAGGGCGAACGCTTAGCCAAGAAATACGACATGCCGTTCCTGGAAGTGAGTGCAAAAGAAGGCACCAACATCGACGAGATCTTCTACACACTGGGTCGTGGCATTAAACAGACGTACGACCGGGAGACAACGACAGACAGCTGTTCCGGTAACACTCAGATCAGCGCCAGCGGCCTGAAGAATTCTAAGAGCAAAAAGGGTTGTGATTGCTGACCATTTGGAATATTTATTTAAGACATATTGCGCATTCCGCGGTTGAAGGGTCTCTATCTATGGTGCTTGTGGTGTCATTCCTCACATTCGTCGTTCGGTTTATCGCAGAAATCTCGGTTCGCTGGTCTCGGAGTATACATTGCTTTTCGACTGGCTACCCTCTCATGCAGTTATTTCGATTTCCCCTTGAGCCCTTTTACGCTATCTTCCACAGTCAGACCCGAAGGTTTGAGCAGCTTGACTTTCTTACTCTTCCGCTAAACTTCGTGATTTTCAATTGTGGAGGCCTCCTCAATCATTTGAAGTGGAGTAATCCCTTTGCTTTATTGAAGCCAGTGCCTCATGAGATGCATGCAGTTGACGTAGAGAGTGAGTTCAATAACTTCTCTCATCACAATCTGATTGAAGGTGTTGTAGAAGCTCACAGCGTCTTATTTGTGCACATCAAACCGTACATTGTCGTAGCGACAATCCTCAAGGATGAGAGGATACTCAACTGCTGGAGTATAGTTTGGCTTGTTCGGATACTTGTCCAGGTTGAGAAGGTCATCGACGATCTCAGGTGGCTATTTGCCCTGACCGATCATGAAGAGAAGGCTGGCCATGTACCGTATCTGGTGCCACAGGAACGAATTGCCGACAAAATGAAAATAGTAAAGCTCGTTGCGATGCTCGTTGTTCATCCCGAGCAGATCAGTCTATACTGGGCGGATGGATGCACTAACAACTGTCTTTTCGTAGTCCAGCGTACTTGTGACATCCAGCTTGCAGAAGTTCACAAAGTTATGCTTGCCCTCAAACTTTTTAATCCTAAATGAAATGGTCGTATTACGCGTATTGCATCTTTTCCAGGTTTAGGTGATTCCTGGCAAAGAAGTACTTGTATTATCTCTCGAGGCAGTGGCGACGGGCGTCAAACTATTCGTCCACCTGTTTGTAGGAGAGAACTCGAATGTCTTCAGGCAGAATTGCGTTTAGCATCTTTGCGTATTCTAAACAGCCATTACGACGGTCCTTAGTTGGCTGCGTACTACTCTCTTGAGGGTTTTTCTCCTCGCATGTTCGCAGATTGAGCGACACGACATTACCGAAGGCACTGACCCCCTTATCTGTTCGACCCGCTCGTCGATACTCACTGCTTGGCGCTTCTCCGGGAATTAAACTGAGTGAGTACAGACATTTGA
>ERZ724527.1369-NODE-1369-length-11402-cov-3.536177_pt1 | contig 11402 bp, 6 predicted proteins | sample MGYA00376060_ERZ724527 | MGnify/ENA primary metagenome ERZ724527 (study PRJEB28724, sample SAMN07190886) | activated sludge metagenome | isolation source: activated sludge of sewage treatment plant in Hong Hong | place: USA: Christiansburg, Virginia | collected...
CCCGTCTCCATCCGCCCGATCGAACCCCTCGACCGGGCCGCCTGGTCCCCGCTTTGGGACGGCTACAACGCCTTCTATGGCCGTGAGGGCGCCACCGCGCTGGACCCCACCATCACCGAGGCCACCTGGGCGCGCTTCTTTGATGCGGCCGAGCCGGTGTTTGCCTTGGTGGCGGAGAGCGAGGGTCAATTGCTTGGCCTGACGCACTACCTCTACCACCGCAGCACCACGCGCCTTGCGCTCACTTGCTATCTGCAAGATCTGTACACCACACCCACCGCACGTGGTCGTGGCGTGGGCCGGGCCTTGATTCAGGGGGTGTACGAGCAGGCTGGCGCAACGGGCATCCAGCGGGTGTATTGGCAAACGCACCAGACCAACACCGCCGGGCGAACGCTGTACGACAAGGTGGCCGTGCACGAGGGTTTCTTGATTTACGCCCACACCCTGTAACGCGACAGGCATCGTCGCCTGGCATAGCCTGGTAAGGCTGTGTTAGAAGTCTGGCAGACGTTCAACCAGGGGACTGCGGTGATGACCAAGCGTGTAAAAATTGTTCTGGCGGCTGTGGCCGCGGCGCTGTTGTTGGGGGGGCTGGCTTGGTGGGTTACCAAAGCCCCCGCGGGCGACAACCGGGCCGATGTGGGCTCGCCCATGGCGTTTGCCATGGCCGACTGCAAGCCCCGCCTGTTTGACGGCGCGCCCGCATTGGCCATCACCTTCACCCAGCCGCTGGCTCGCTCACAGGACTGGTCGCAACTTGTCAAAACCGCGCTGGTGAAGGACAAGGCTGCCAATGAGCCCGTCAACTCGCGCTGGATTCTGGGTGACAACCCGCGCACGCTGTACCTCCCCTACATCACGCCCGACCGCAATTACCGCATCGAGATGACAGAGGCCATGGCCTCGGCCGATGGCGCCACGCTGGGCACGCCGCAAAACTGCAACGTCAAGAGTGAGGCCACGCCCGACTCGTTTTATTTCGCGAGCAAGGGCGTGGTGCTGCCCGCCGGACAAAACGGCGGCTTGCCGGTGGTGACCGTCAACACACCCGAGGTGGATGTTCAATTCTTGCGTGTGGGGGCCAAGGGCTTGCCAGCGTTCCTGGAGCAAGTGGGTGGCCGGCGAGTCCAGTCGTCAGAAACCGAAGGCGAAGAAGACTATCGCGACTACAGCTACGACGATGGCCGCAAGCTCAAGGGCCGCGTGCCGGCCTACCAGCTCGACAACCTGCGTGAACTGTCCACCAGCGTGTACCTGGGCCGCTTTGCCACTGACGCGCGCAAGAACCGCCGCAACGTGAGCTTCCTGCCGGTCGAGCAGATCAAGGAACTGCAAGAGCCCGGCGTTTACATCGCCGTCATGAGCGCCCCAGCGGCCTTTGGCTACGACTACCAGGTGACCTATTTCTACGTGACCGACATTGGCCTGCATGTGCGCCGCCATGCGGCCCAGACCGATGTGTTTGCCACTTCACTCAAAGAGGCCAAAGCGCTCAGTGGGGTGGAGCTCACCTTGATCGATGACGCGGGCAAGTCGCTGGCTCAGGCCCGCACCGATGGCGAGGGCCACGCGGTGTTCAATGGCTCTACCGCCAAGGCGCGTGCGGTGTTGGCGCGCCGGGGCAAAGAGATGTCGGTGATTGCGCTGCGCGACCCGGCGCTGGACTTGTCGGAGTTCGATGTGGGCGGTCACCCTTCGCGCAACCAGAAGCTGTTTGTGTATGCCGGGCGCGACCTGTACCGGCCGGGCGAGCAGTTCAATGTGTCCATCCTGGCGCGCAATGCGGATGGCAAAGCGCTGACACCTGCATCCAACGCCGGCACGGCGACCGTGAGCCTGCCACTCACGCTGGTGCTCAAGCGCCCCGATGGCGAAAAAGTGCTGACGCAAATTGTGCGCAGCAATGCCGCAGATGCGGGCTACTACCAGCAGGCGATCAACCTCCCCACCACCGCGCCCACGGGCCGCTGGATACTGGAGGCGCGCGTGGACCCAGCGGCCGCCATGCCCGACACGCAATGGACTTTCCAGGTGGAAGAGTTCTTGCCCGAGCGCATGAAGTTGGCCTTGGAGGCTCCCAACACGGTGCTGCAAGGCAACGCCACTTTGCAGGTGGCCGTGCAGGGCGATTACCTCTATGGCGCGCCTGCCGCAGGTAACCGCCTGATCACCAGCCTGGCCACCGAGCGCCACCGTATTGCACTGCCCCAGGCGCTGCCGGGCTTTGTGTTCGGTGATGTCGAGGACGACTCGGCGCGCGAGCGCCAGGAATTGCCCGAGGCCGCGCTGGACGAGCAGGGCAAGGCCAGCGTCAACTTACCCCTCACGCTGGCCGCGCGCAAATCGCCCATGAAGGTGCGCGCCAGCTTCAGCCTGCTGGAGTCCGGCGGCCGGCCTGTGGTGCGTTCGGTGGAGCGCAGCTGGTGGCCCGCGCCGGTGCTGGTGGGCTTGCGCCCTTTGTTCGAGCGCGATGTGGCCCAAGAAGGCGGCTTGGCTGAGTTTGAAGTCGCGCGCGTGAACGCCGAAGGCCAGTTTGCCGCTGCGCAGGCGCTGCAGATCAAGCTGGTGCGTGAAGAGCGGAGTTGGTATTGGCGCTATGACGACAACCGGGGCTGGACCAGCGGCTACAACGTGGATGAAGAACTGGTGGAAGCGTCTACGCTCAACTTGCCGCAGCGCCGCAAAATTTCGCTGCCTGTCACCTACGGCCGTTACCGCCTGGAGGTGCACGACCCGCAAACGAACCAGACCGCCCGCTACCGCTTCTACGCCGGTTGGGGTGCGCAAGACGCCGACGACATGGGCAACCGGCCGGACCGCGTGGGCCTCAAGTTGCAAGGTGCCCCCTTCAAGGCGGGCGACAAGGCCGAGCTCACCATCACGCCACCGCACGACGGGGAGGCGCTGGTGACGGTGGAGGGCGACCGTGTGCTCTACCAGCGTCGCCTGCCTGTGCGCACCAGCGGCACCGACATCCAAATCCCCATCGACGCCAGCTGGAACCGGCACGACCTGTACGTGAGTGTGGTGGCCTTCCGCCCCGGCAGCGAGGGCGACCGCGTCACCCCAGCGCGGGCGCTGGGCATGGTGCACTTGCCGCTGGACCGGCAAGCCCGCAAGCTCAAGCTGGCGATGAGTGCGCCTGCCAAGTCGGTGCCCGAGCAAACCGTCACGGTCAAGCTCAAGCTGGCCGATGTGGCGGGCAAGCCAGTGGGTGGCAAAGCCTTTGTCACGCTGTCGGCGGTGGACGTGGGCATTCTCAACATCACCCGTTTTGCCACGCCCGACCCGGCGGACTTCTTCTTTGGCAAGCACCGTTATGGCGCCGACCTGCTGGACCTGTATGGCAAGCTGATCGAGAAAATGGACGGCACCGTGGCCAAGCAACGCTTCGGGGGGGATGCCGGAAAGCGCGACACCCAAAGCCTGCCGCGCAAGGTGCGCTTGGTGGACTTGTTCAGCGGCCCGGTGCAGATCAACGCCAACGGCGAAGCCTCCATCCCCCTGGTGCTGCCCGACTTTAATGGCACGCTGCGCCTGATGGCTGTGGCCCACACTGACGACAGTTACGCCAGCACCGATGCCGAGATGACAGTGGCCGCGCCCCTGGTGGCCGAGCTCAACATGCCGCGCTTTATTGCGCCCGGCGACTCTGCCACTATTGCGCTGGACGTGACCAACCTCTCAGGCGCCAAGCAAGAGGTGTCGGTGCAGGTGGAGGCAGGTGAGCCGCTGCGTATCACCGGCAAGCACGGGCCCATCACGCTGGCCGACAAGCAGCGCACGGTGCTGCGCTACACCGCCCAGGCCACCGACGCTTACGGCCTGGCACCCATCAAGGTCACGGTCACGGCCGGCGCGGTGAAGGTGGTGCGCGAGGCCGCGCTGCAAGTCCAGCCGGTCACGCCACTGGTGCGCGATGTGCGCCGTGTGCGCATCGACCCGGGCAGCAGCTTCAAGCTCGACGCCAACGTGATCGCCCCTTACTGGGCGGGCACGGCGGCCGTCAACCTCAGCCTGTCCAACAAGCCGCCCATCGATGTGCGCGATGCCGTGCGTGGCTTGCTGATGTACCCCTATGGGTGCCTGGAGCAAACCACCAGCAGTGCTTACCCCCTGGTGTTCATTGACGAAGCCGGGGCCAAGGCTGTGGGCCTGACGCCGCTCTCGCGAGAAGAGCGTGCCAAGCGGCTGGACAGTGCTTTTGGCCGCTTGGCAGGCATGCAGCAACAGCGCGGTGGTTTTGGCTTGTGGGCCGCCAGCAACCCCTACGAGGGTTGGCTGAGTGCTTACGTGACGGGCTTCTTGCAAGACGCGCGCGACGCGGGTTTCAGTGCGCCCGAGCAGATGCTCACGCGCGCCACCGACTCGTTGCTTGAGCAATTTCAAAAGGCTCCCGCGCAACAAATGCGCTTGCCCAAGGACATGCCGCGCGACGCCGACGGGCACTTCACCAACCCGCGTGACCTGGAGACCGCGCGCCAGGCCCATCAGCGCTTGGCCGAGGCTGCCCACAGCGGCTACATCCTGGCGCGCGAGCAAAAGGCGCCGTTGTCGGCATTGCGCACCTTGCATGACGACTACCGCGTCAACGCCCGCTCGCCACTGGTGCTGGTGCACCTGGGACTGGCCTTGAAGCTGATGGGGGACGAGGCCCGTGCCAAGGTGGCGCTGGACGAGGCCATGCAAAAAGACTACGGCCTGTCCAACCACAATGGCTACAGCGAATGGCTGGGCGACTACGGTTCGCGCGTGCGTGACCTGGCCATGGGCTACGCGCTGATGCAGCGGCATCAGATTGTTCACCCACGGCGCGAAAACCTGCTGAGCGACTTGGTCAATGCCTTCGAGCAGCGTGAGTATTACTCCACCCAAGAGCGCCTGGCCCTGTTCCTGGCCGCACGGGCGGGCGGGGTGGGCAGCGCGGGTGCGCCCTGGCAGGCCGACCTGCTGGTGGACACGGGCAAAGAAGGCCTCAAGAGCGAAGGCACCGAGCGACGCACTTATGGTGCAAAGGCCATTCGCAGTGGCATCAGCGTGGCCAACACCGGCAGCGACACTTTGTTCCTGGAGGTGGGAGCAGAAGGCTATCCGCTCAAACCGCTGGCGCCGCGCACAGACCGCATTACGGTAGAGCGCACCTGGTTTGGCAGCAACGGCAAGCCGCTGACGGGCCGCGAGTTCAAAACCGGTGACGTGCTGGTGATGCGTGTGCGCGTCAGCGCCACCCAACGCATCAAGGACGCACTGGTGGTGGAGCGTGTGCCTGCGGGCATGGAGGTCGAGAACCTCAACCTGAGCCAGGGCATCAAGGCCAGCGAGTTTGTGGTGGACGGCGTGAATGTGGGTGCGGCCCTGGCCGACACGCGCATCAAGCACAGCGAGTACCGGGACGACCGCTTTGTGGCGGCGGCCGACCTCAACGGCCGACCGTTGGACCTGTTTTATCTGTTGCGCGTCGTGACTCCGGGCCGCTACGTCGTACCCGCGCCGTTTGCCGAAGACATGTACCGCCCCGATGTGCGTGGCGTGGGCAAGCCCGAGGCCGATGTCGTGGTGGTGGACCCGCGCAACCGCTGAAATCACCATGTCGCGTGCATTTCGCTGGCGAATAGGGGCTGCGGCCTTGCTGGCCAGTGTGCTGGTGTTGGACCTGGCTTTCCCGCTGCCACCGGCAGCGCGCGCGGCGGGGATGGCGGGGTCGGCAGGGCACGGCGAGGCGCTGTCGCCGGGCACGCTGGTGGTGTTGGCCGCCGATGCATCGACCCTGCGCAGTTGGCCCAGCCCAGACGGCGCGCTGCGCCACCCGGTGACGGTGGAGGAGGTGTCGCCGAATTACCTGGTGGCCTTGCTCAATTACGAAGACCGTTGGTTTGAATGGCACCCTGGCGTCAACCCGACGGCGCTGGCGCGCGCCGCCTGGCAGTGGCTGCGACACGGGCGCATTGTGTCGGGCGGCTCTACGTTGACCATGCAGGTGGCCCGCTTGCTGGATGCCCAGCACAGCGGCGCGTTGGCACCGCGCAGTGTGCGCAGCAAGCTGGTGCAGATTGCGCGTGCGCTGCAGTTGGAGGCGCACTTGAGCAAGCGCGAGATCCTCACCCTCTACCTCAACCACGCGCCCATGGGCGGGCAGATCCAGGGCGTTGAAATGGCGAGCCGGGCCTATTTGGGCAAACCCGCGAGAAACCTCAGCCAGGCCGAAGCCGCCTTGTTGGTGGCCTTGCCGCAAACGCCCTCGCGCCTGCGGCCCGACCGCGCGCCCCAACTGGCGCAGCGCGCCCGCGACAAAGTGCTGCTGCGCATGCGCGACCTGGGCGTGTGGCTCGCCGCCGACGTGAAAGACGCGCGCATTGAGCGCGTGTTTGCGCCGCCCCTGCGCGCGCGCTGGCTGGCCCCGCTGGCGGCGCAGCGGGTGCGCAATGAGAGAGGAGGCGACGGCGGTGTCATCGCCACCACGCTCGATGCAGGCGTGCAGTCGCGGCTCGAGCAAATGCTGCTGGACCGCCTGCCCACCCTGCCTGCGGCCGTGTCCATCGCGGCCCTGGTGGTCGAGAACTCTAGCCTTGCCGTGCGCGGCTACGCGGGCTCGGCCGACTTCACCGACAACGCGCGCGCCGCCCATGTGGACATGGTGCAGGGCGTGCGCTCGCCCGGCTCCACGCTCAAACCGTTTTTGTACGCCATGGCGCTGGACGACGGGCTGATCCATTCCGAGAGCCTGCTGATCGACGCGCCGCACAACTTTGGGGGCTATGCGCCCGGTAACTTCCAGGCTTCGTTCAGCGGCCCGGTGAGCGTGAGCGAGGCGCTGCAACGCTCCCTCAACGTGCCGGCGGTGGACCTGCTGGAGCGCGTAGGCCCCGTGCGCTTTGCGGCGCAGTTGCGCAACGCGGGCGTCAAGCTGCGCATGCCCCAGGGCGCCACGCCCAACCTGAGTCTGATTCTGGGCGGTGGCGGCACCACGCTGGAAGAACTGGTGGGCGCCTATGCTGCCCTGGCGCGCGGCGGCGTGGCGGCGCACCCGCGCCTCATGCCCGACGCGCCATTGGTCGAGACCCGGCTGATGAGCGCCGGGGCTGCCTTCATCGTGCGCGAAATTTTGGAGAGTGGTGGCCGCCCCGACACGCCGTTTCGCGAGACCAGCGCCCGCGTGGCCTGGAAGACTGGCACCAGCTTTGGTTTTCGCGACGCGTGGGCCGTGGGCGTGACCGACCGCTACACCGTGGGCATCTGGGTGGGCCGGCCCGACGGCACACCAAACCCAGGATTTTTTGGGGCGAACACCGCCGCACCGTTGCTGAAAGACGTGGTCGCCGCGCTGGGCAACGTGCCCTTGCAGGCCCGCCGCGTGCCTGCAGGCGTGCAGGCGGTCGACATCTGCTGGCCCCTGGGCCTGGCCGCCCACAGCACGCCGCCCCAGCACTGCCGCGTGCACCGCACCGCGTGGACCCTGGCATCTACCGCGCCGCCCACCCTGCCCGACCGGGTGGCCCCCGGCGGCCTGCTGCAAACTGCGTGGGTAGACCGCGCGCGCGACGTGCGCCTGCGCCCGGGCTGCCACCCGTCCACCGCGCAAGCCTTTGAGGCGATTGAATTCGCTCGCTGGCCGCTGATGCTGGGCCCGTGGGTAGAGCCTCATTGGCGCGACGCGGTAGAGCGCGTGCCGCTCAGCCCGCCCTGCTCGGGCCAACAACCCAGCGAAAGCCTGCAGCTTAGCGGCATCGACCCCGGCAGCGTGATCCGCCCCGTGCCGGGCCGCACGCGCACCGTGGTGCAAGTGCAAGCCGTGGGCACCCGCGAGCCAGTGAACTGGCTGCTCAACGGCCAACTGGTCGGCACCACCCAACCCGCTCACCCCGCCTTGCGCCTGCCTCTGCCGCCTCCGGGCGCGCATGCGCTGACGGCGATGGATGCCAATGGGCGGTATCAGCAGGTGTTGTTTAGTGTGCGGTAGACAATGCCGCGCGGGTCTGTATACTCTGCACGATGGCTTACCAGGAGGGCAACATGGCCAATGGCGACAAGAGCAAGAGCAAAAGCGACAGCAAAGATACTAAAGACGCTAAAGTCACCCCCAAGGGCGCACCCGACCTCGCAGCCTGGCGACCCCCCACCGACGGCAAGGGCAAACCGTTTGCGCTGAAGAACTGCCCGCCCTCCGCCAAGCCGTTCTCCAGCGGAGACAAAGCCGCTGACAAGGCGGCCGTCGATGCGCTGGCCGTGGAGCTGGACGCGCTGCAAGACCTGTTCTATGCCGATCGGCGCTTCAAGCTGCTGGTGGTGCTGCAGGGCACCGACACGGCGGGCAAGGACGGCACCATTCGCGGCGTGTTCAGCCGCACCAGTGCGCTGGGTGTGCACACCGTGGGCTGGAAGGCCCCGACCGAACCCGAGCGCGCACACGACTACCTGTGGCGCATCCACCAGCAAGTGCCGGGCGCGGGCGAGTTCATGGTATTCAACCGCAGCCACTATGAAGACGTGCTGGTGCCCGTGGTGAATGGCTGGGTCACGCCCGAGCAAACGCGCCAACGCTACGCCCACATCAACGACTTTGAGCGCATGCTGACCGAGACCGGCACGGTGATCATGAAGTTCATGCTGCACATCAGCTTTGAAGAGCAGCGCGAGCGCCTGCAAGAGCGCATAGACGACCCCAACAAACACTGGAAGTTCAGCCTGGGCGACCTCGAGGCGCGCAAGCAGTGGGCCGACTATCAGGCCGCGTACGAAGCGCTGCTGGGCACCACCAGCACCCCCTGGGCGCCGTGGACCGTAGTGCCCGCCGACTCCAAAACCCACCGCAATCTGATGATTGCGAACCTGGTGCACGACAAGCTGACATCACTGGGGCTGCGCTACCCGCCGGAAGACCCGAAGCTGAAGGGATTGAAGGTGCAGTAAAACAGGGCATGACATTGACATCACGATTCCTGGGTCCGCAACGCCGGCCCATCTCCGCGCTTGGCCTGGGCTGCATGGGCATGAGCGAGTTTTATGGCCAGAGCGACGACGCCACCTCGCTCGCCACGCTCAGCAGCGCGGCCGACCTGGGTGTTACCTTCTTTGATACCGCCGACACCTATGGCTTTGGCCATAACGAAGAGCTGCTGGGCCGCTGGCTGCGCGAAGGCCCGGCGGCGCGGCGCCAGCAGGCGGTGGTGGCCACCAAGTTTGGCATCGTGCGCCAGCCCGGCCAGTACGAGCGGCGCATCGACAACACCCCCGCCTACATCCGCAGCGCCTGCGAGGCGTCGCTCAAGCGGCTGGGAGTGGAGTGCATCGCCCTGTATTACTGCCACCGGCGCAACCCGGCGGTGCCGATCGAGGAGATGGTGGGCGCCATGGCCGACCTTGTGCGCGCGGGCAAGGTGCGGCACATCGGCTTGTCGGAGGTGAGTGTGGACACCCTGCAGCGCGCCAGCGCCGTGCACCCGGTGGCGGCGGTGCAGCGCGAATACTCGCTGTGGTCGCGCGAGCCCGAGCAGGGCATGCTGGCCGCCTGCGCGGCACTGGGCACCACCTTTGTGGCCTACAGTCCGCTGGGGCGCGCCTTCTTGACCGGCACGGTGGACACGGCCGCCCTGGCCGCCAACGACTTTCGCAAGGCCAACCCGCGCTTTGCGGGTGAGGCCGAGGCAGCCAACCGCGCCCTGGTGGATGCGCTGGGCACACTGGCGCGCGAGGCGCGCGTGACCAACGCCCAAATGGCCCTGGCCTGGCTGCTGGCCAAGCACCCGCATGTGGTGCCCATCCCCGGCGCCCGCCGCCTGCCCCACCTTGAGCAAAACGTGGCCGCCACCGATGTGCACCTGACGCCGCAGCAAGTGCAAGCGCTGGACGCGATCTTTGCCCCCGACAAAGTGGCCGGGGCGCGCTACCCGGCGGCGGGGATGGCGGGGATTGAGGGGGGCTGAGGGGCGAGAGGCGAACACGGCAAGGGCATGGACGTCGTCGCCTTCGGGGATTTCAACGATCAAGAGGCAACCATGCTTCATGGATCACGCATACAAGGGCAGTGAAGCTTTTGATCTGGAGCAAGAACGTCATTCCATAGGGGCCCCGGGCGTACAGGTGGGTTATCGGTGGCGCTGCAGCGTCTATGCTGTTGGACGGTGCAGCTTTATTGGTCGGAGCAGATGAAATCAAGTTCTTCTGCTAGGGCACGGCAAGGCCTGTAGTTGTTCAATCTACTGGCAAGATTCATTGGGCGATTACCCCAGGCAGGAGGAATGTATGCACGTTGAACGCTGGCCAATCCATGGCAAAGGCCGTAGCCGTACCGTTGCGTATGGCAATCTCGTGTGGACAGTGGCCAACGCAACCGATGCCGAGGCGAGCTTTGAAGTACAGGTTGCGCAAAGCCTTGAAATGCTTGAGGCTCACCTCAAGGACGCTGGCTCTGCACGCACACACTTGCTGTCGCTGCAGGTCATCCTGACGGATATTGAAAAGCGCCCCGAGTTTGATAGTCAGTGGCAAGAATGGATCGGGCCCGACCCGGCGCATTGGCCGCAGCGCGCTTGCTTCCAGTCCAGCCTTGCGCCTGGACTGCAAATTGAGCTCATTGCGGTAGCCGCACCAACGTCCGCAATTCAGAGCGCGAATGCAGCGCCGCGAATTGGACAGTCCTGAACGTTTGCATATGGACTCCCCCTCATAGACAAACAAGCTTGAAGGCTAGACGGTCGGAATTTCCGGCAAAAAGCCCACCGCGTTGGCTCAATAGGTGCCGACGTAATCCTTCTTCCCCACCGGCACCCCGTTGTGGCGCAGCAGCGCGTAGGCGGTGGTGGTGTGGAAGAAGAAGTGGGGCAGGCCGTAGTTGAACAGGTACGACTGGCCGGTAAAGCGCTTCTCTTTGGGGGTGCCAGCCTGGGTGACGATCTCGCGCGTGGCGGCGTCAGCAAACTGGGTGGCGTCCAGGCCGCCGATGAAGGTCAGCACGGTGTCGATGCGGGCTTGCAGTTCGGCGAATGTCTGCTCGTTGTCTTCCATCTTGGGCACCTCCACACCGGCCAGGCGCGCGGCCACGCCTTTGGCAAAGTCGGTGGCCACCTGCACCTGGCGGGTCAGGGCAAACATGTCGGGGAACAGGCGCGCCTGCAGCAGGGCGTTGGGGTCGATCTTGTGCTCGGTGGCGTGGGCGTCGGCTTTTTGCAGCACCCCTTTGAGGCCGCCCAGCATTTGTTGAAAGAGTGGAATGGAGGCGGAATAGAGCGCGGGCTGGGTCATGAAAGGCTTTCGTTGAGGAGGGTCGATTCTCCACTGATTGCGCCTTTGGTGCAGCGTAGCGCAAAGCTGTGAGTCTTCGCTTGCTCCGGTGCTTGCTTCACAGCCTCAACTGCGAAGGCGTGTGTGCGCTGCGCCTGGCGCGCCTCGATGGCGCTGAGTAG
>ERZ724527.1372-NODE-1372-length-11391-cov-6.518260_pt1 | contig 11391 bp, 8 predicted proteins | sample MGYA00376060_ERZ724527 | MGnify/ENA primary metagenome ERZ724527 (study PRJEB28724, sample SAMN07190886) | activated sludge metagenome | isolation source: activated sludge of sewage treatment plant in Hong Hong | place: USA: Christiansburg, Virginia | collected...
TCGCAGGCAGGACAGCCGGGATATCAGCGCCGCCGATACCGATGATCAGGTCATAATTGCCATCGCCGTTGGTATCGCCTGCAGCCAAGGCGGAGCCAAAATAATCCTTGGCCACGCTGCCATACAACGTGGTGATCAATCCATAATCCTCGCCACTCCAGACAGACACGCTACCCGCATCCTTGACCAGTTTTGCTGCAGGCTTATCGTCCTTCCACGCACCGGCAATAATGTCCGGCACCAGATCACCGTTCACATCGCCAATGGCTACGCTGTTACCAAAACCCGACTTCAAGGTGCGGCCGTAATAGCGCACCAGCAGATCACCACCGCCACCCCAGTACAGCGAAATGCTACCCGGATCTTTCCGGATCACCACATCGTCATCATTGAACTGGTCATCTCCCGGCGCGCCTGCGAGCACTTCATCACTGCCGTCACTGTCCACGTCGCCACTGGCAACCGATTTACCCAGATACGCTTTCGCAGCGTATCCGTATTCATTCATCAGCACTGAACCGCCAATGTCATACACCGTCACGCTACCGGCATCGATATACACAAACTCCGGATCAGTAAAATCATCGTCGTCGTTAGGGGCACCAATAATGATGTCCTTCTCGCCATCACCATTGAAATCGCCCGCCGCCACACTGGTACCTGCGTAAGCTTTTGGCAACAAGCCATAAAAAGTCCTGAGCACCTCGTTACTCGTGGCCGGATTACCGGAACGCACAGTCACACTGCCTGCGTCGAGGATAGTGGTGAAGGGATGCGTCTGGTCGTCGTCTTTCGGCGCACCTATTATCATGTCCGCATAAGCGTCACCGTTTGTATTGCCCAGCGCTACTGATGATCCGAATAACGCTTGGCTTTCAGGCCTGAAAATGTTTGCTTGCGCGTTGCATCCGGCCCGTAGAGAACCGTAACACTACCCGCATCTACCAGAACGCCACTATCGGCTTTTGGCGCACCAACGATCACGTCCAGATTGCCGTCATTATCAATATCTGCATTTCCTGCCACAGCTGAACCCATAGCATCTTTTGCAGCTGCGCCGTCTACAGACATCAACACCGCACCGGTTTTGCCAGAAATAACTTCAGCACGACCCGCATCCGCTTTTGCCAGCGACATCATCCCGGCTGGCACGTCATAACCGGACATGCCGATTACATAATCACCATAACCATCGGTATTCACATCGCCAGCAAATGCCACGGCATAACCCGCACGGTCTTTGGCTTTTGTGCCTGACTCTGAAAAAAGCACAGGGGCAAGATCATCGCATTCGTCACCGAAACCATCACCGTCTGTATCGGTCTGCAGCGGGTTATCGATCAACGGACAATTATCTGCAGTATCCAGGTCACCATCATTGTCATCGTCAGTATCTGCATTGTCGCCAGTCATGTCGCCATCGGTATCAACGGATTCTGTGTCATCAGCCGGCAGGGCATCGACAGAATCCGGCACACCATCGTCATCCGTATCGCTTTCGCTGTGATAGCGCGCAAGCGCCATGTAATTGAACTTGCCACTGTTGCCGTAGCCTGCCAGCACCAGTTTGCCGTCTGATTGCTGGATCACAGAAAACGCCTGATCATTCAGTGCGCTGACCGAGGTCACCAGTTTTCCGTCACTGCTGAAGGTGGTATCCATCGCGCCATCAGTATTCAAACGCACCAATGCAAAATGCACATTGCCTGCGTTATAGCTGTAACCACCCATCACCAGCTTGCCATCTGCCTGCTGGATCACAGCAGCAGCTGCCTCATTACTGCTACCGATTGGCATCGTCAGTTTGCCGTCACCACTGAAACTGGTATCGAATGAGCCATCAAGGTTGTAACGCGCAATCGCCAGATCATCATTGCCAGATGTTTTGGCATAACCGGCTACAACAATCTTGTCATCCGTCTGCTGGATAACAGACAAACCATAAGACGCAGCAGGATACGTGGTGATACCGGCAAACAGTTTGCCGTCGCCATCAAACGTCGTATCCAGCGAGCCGTCATCGTTATAACGCACCAGGACAAATACATATTCGCTATACCCCACCATCAACAACTTGCCGTCAGACAGCTCGATGACTGACTGGCCAAAATCGCTGCCTGTGCCAATAGGCGTGACAACTTTGCCATTGACACCAAACGATGTATCCAGCGAACCATCACTCTCGTAACGCACCAATGCGAAATCAGGATTGCTGCCGGTATAACTGGTGCCCGACACCACCAGCTTGCCATCTGCCTGCTGGATCACGGAATAGCACTTGTCATTGCCTGTGCCAACCGATGTTGTCACGATGCCTGTTTCATTGAACGTCACATCCAGTGAACCGTCCTGGTTATAACGCACCAACCCGAAATCTTCATTGGCACCGTTGAAACTATTGCCCGCCACTACCAGCCTGCCATTGGCTTGCTGGATAACTGACTGGCCATAATCCGATGGCTTCAACAATCCACTCAACACAGTGGTGACAGCGCCTGTGCCATTGAAAGTAGAGTCGAGCGAACCATCACTGTTGTAACGCACTACTGCAAAATTTCTTATGCCCTTTTTGTTATAACGGTAGCCAGCCACCACCAGTTTACCGTCGGCCTGCTGCAGCACATCGTTTCCGTTAAATCCGGTGCCAGCCAGAGTGGGCAGGGTGGCCACGATACCAGTACCACCGAAGGACAGATCCAGATCACCGGGCGCCGCGGCGTTTACCGACGGCACAAACAACAACCCCAGCAGGAGGGGCACAGCATGAATATTTTTCATCATAGACTTCCAGCACTCGATCGAAAGGACTTAATAGGAATTATTCTGATGGATAGACTATAGCACCAAGCAGCCTCCATTCTGTGAACTGGCGCACACTCAGCCTGCCAGTTGATCGACATTTACAGCCTTCTGTCTATATGCTGCCCTCCTCTGGCCCGGCATGAGCAAGCCCCATGTACCTCCCCGACATATCCCTCCCTGAAAAAATGGCTTTTTCAACCAATATCCATATATATATCAATGACTTGGTTGGAGGGCTGCATGTAGGCAACCACACCTTGGTCAGCTACCTGAATGAAGCCCAGATGCGATTCCTCACCGCACTGAGTTTCCCGACGCTGATCGTGGATAACGCCATCACCTTCAACAACGAGATTGCCGTGCAGTACCAGCGCGAGGCACGTTATGGCGACGTACTGACTGTGCAGGCGCACATCGATCCATTGGAAGACCGTCAGTACCGCATTGCCTATCGCATACAAAACCAGCACGGCAAAACAGTCCTGACAGCTCAAATGGGCATGGTGTTTGTGGACCAGGCTACGGGGCGTCGCTGTGATGTGCCGGGGGCTTTCCGGGATGCCTGGAGCCAGTTCACGGGAACATGAGCGCCCTGACTCCCCTTTCACCCGCCACACTCAGCTGGAATGGCGACACACCGGAAGCTGCACAGTTTGGCGATATCTATTTTTCACGCGAAAATGGCCTGGAAGAATCGCGTTATGTGTTTCTCGCAGGCAACCGGTTACGCGAGCGCTGGCAACAACTGCCCGACCGCGCCTCTTTTGTCATCGGTGAAACCGGTTTTGGCACTGGCCTGAATTTCCTGCTGGCCTGGCAACTGTGGCAAGAGGTTGCGCCAGCGGATGCGCAGCTGTTTTTTATTTCCACCGAACTGTTTCCACTGACGCACGCCGACCTCACGCGGGCATTATCGTTCTGGCCAGAATTGGCGCCGCTCGCCACACAACTGCTCCAACACTATCCCTCTTTGACACCGGGATACCACTGGCTGCGTTTCAGCAAAGCACGCGTCACATTGCTGCTGTTACTCGGGGATGCCAACGACACATTGCCGCAACTGGCAGACAGCCAGCACACACACTTCTCCCACAATCCCTGGACGGTGGATGCCTGGTTTCTGGACGGTTTCGCGCCCGCAAAAAATCCGCAACTGTGGCAACAACATCTCCTGTCACATATTGCGAGACTTTCACAACCCGGCACTACGTTAGCGACGTTTACCGCTGCCGGTCAGGTGCGCCGGGATCTTGCCATCTCCGGCTTTCGCGTAGAAAAAATATCCGGCTACGGAAGCAAGCGCGAAATGATTGTCGCGGAATACCCTGCCCACACAGAAAACCATACAGGCAAACCGGAAACGCCCTGGTTGCTGCACAAAAAAACCACTGTTATCCCGTCACTAGTCACTGTTATCGGTGCAGGGCTGGCGGGCTGCCATATTGCACGGGCACTCGCTGATCGCGGCCTGGCAGTCTGCGTATATGAACAGCATGCAAAACCGGCGCAGGAAGCATCCGGCAATCCACAAGGCGCGCTGTACACAAAACTGACAGCTAATGGCGCAGCGCTGTCACGCTTCAGCCTTGCTGCTTACCAGTATGCTATTCGCCACTACAACAGCACCGGTTTGCACAGCGCGTTTCATGACTGTGGGCTTCTGCAATTGCAGGATGCATGCGACGAAGCGTTAATGGATTTTTTTGCTGGCAACACTGATTTGTTGCATTGGCTGGATGCAGGACAGGCAAGCGATAAAACCGGCATTATCATGCTGCGCGGTGGATGGTGGCTGCCTCAAGCGGGCTGGATTGATCCACAAACGCTCTGCAATACGTTGCTGGATCATCCGCTGATTACCACTCACTTCAATGCGGATATCAAAAACCTGCAGCAACTTCCTGCCAGTAAAATACAGCCTGTTGTGATTGCCTGCGCCAACCATACTGCACGTTTTGCAGAAACATCGTGGCTGCCACTGCGTCCTGTACGCGGTCAGATCAGCACCCTGCCGTCGACCGCCACCAGCCAACAACTGCAATGTGTGATTTGTGATGAAGGCTATCTGACACCGGCTAGCAATGGACAGCATTGCGTCGGTGCCAGTTTCGTTCCTGGCGACACGGATACATCACTACGCGCTGATGAACAACAACACAACCTGTCACTGTTGTCCGATCTTTCAGATGCGTTGCATAACGAATGGCAAGACGCAGATGTGCAAGGCCGCGCTGCACTGCGCTGCACAACCCCGGATCACCTGCCCATGGTTGGCGCACTGCCGGATCGCGATGCTTTCCTGAACGATTACGCAGTACTGCGCCATAACGGCAAAGCAGTGATTGCCACACCGGGGAGTTATGTTGAGGGTTTGTGGGTGCTGACTGGATTTGGCGGACGCGGGCTGTGCTATATCCCGCTTGCAGCAGAATTACTGGCTTCACAAATACTGCAACAACCACGGCCGCTGCCACGTATTATCCAGATGGCACTGGCACCCGCACGATTCGTGATCCGGGAGTTAGTCCGCACACACGCAGGGCGTTAGGCCTATCAATCCTCGGCGACAGCAATAATCTGGCTGTCCTGTTGGCTGCCTTCCTGACTCTCCTGCAATATTTGTGTGAATGTTTCCTGCTTGAGATAGCCATCACGCATGCTGTTTATCTTGTTAGCCACTGCAAACTGGCCGCGCTGCCCCTGCTCCACCTCGAACAACACTTCACGCAGCTCATTGATTGGATTCATGCTGCATGTCTGGCAAATACCTTTCTGCACCTTGATATGGGCCAACTTCAAGGCATCCACGTCTTCTATCGACAAGTCTGCAATATTACCGAGCGGAACGGTTTTTTCCCAATCATGGCAGCACAGGTAATACTGGCCATTCCAACCAATAAACACGGAATAAAAAGCTAGCGAACACAACTCACTCAAGCCCTTCTTGTTAATTAATGAAACTGCTTCGCGCCAATGTTTTTTATTGTTGAGAAAATGGAAAGGCTTATCGTGTGAGCCGCCGCGGTTTTCTTCGCGTACAACATGCACGTAATCAACACCTGCTGTTTCCCAGAAGCTGACAATCTCGTCGATCTGGTGCTCATTGCCTTCATGGCGCACCACAGTAATCTGCACATGGCAACGATCACGGGACTGACGGACAAACTCAAAAATATTGTCGCGGGTGACAGCAAAATCGAGCCCGTAGATCCGGTCATAATCCGCATGGATATCACTGACGCTGAACACCATGCGTTTCAAACCGGCATCCAGCAACCCCGCTGTCAATTCTGGTGTGAGACGGGAGCCATTCGAGGCAATGCCCACAGCAAGTCCCTGCTTAATGCCATAGCTCACGCACTCCAGGAAATGTGGATGCAACATCGGCTCACCCAGACCCGTGAGAAACACCTGCGCATGGCTGCCTAGCTCCTGGATGCGCCTTACTGTCTGCTCGAATACCTCCATGCTCATGAACCCCTGTTTCGGGGTCTTCTCGCGCGGACAGAAATCACAGGTGGCATTGCACCTGTTGGTCAGCTCGACATCAATGTTACGGTTGGGAATCTTCAAGGCTGGCGCTCTCATTGCCTGAAACACAATGGCATATACGTTCCTGAACGTATCACATCCGCTACGCCTTGGCCATTTGTCACGCGCTGGCTGTGTATAATTGCCAGCCCTTTTGCTGTATCTCCTTGCTGCCATCATGGACAAAACCTACCAACCCCAAGCCATAGAAGCCCGCTGGTACGCCGAGTGGGAAAAGTGCGGGTATTTCCGCCCCTCTGGCACGGGCCAGCCGTATACGATCATGATCCCGCCGCCGAATGTCACGGGCAGCCTGCACATGGGTCACGGCTTCAATAACGCGGTAATGGATACCCTCACCCGTTACCACCGTATGCTTGGCCACAACACGCTGTGGCAACCGGGCACAGACCATGCAGGCATTGCCACGCAGATGGTGGTGGAACGCCAACTGGCTGCACAAAACATGACACGCCACGATCTCGGCCGGGAAAAATTTCTCGACAAGGTGTGGGAGTGGAAAGCAGAAAGCGGCGGCACGATTACGCAACAGATCCGCCGTCTCGGTTCTTCGGTGGACTGGTCACGTGAACGCTTCACGATGGATGAAGGCTTGTCTGAAGCGGTGAAAGAAGCGTTTGTGCGTTTGCATGAAGAAGGCCTGATCTATCGCGGCAAGCGTCTGGTCAACTGGGATCCGAAACTGCACACCGCCATTTCCGATCTGGAAGTATTGAGCGAGGAAGAAGCAGGCTCACTGTGGCACTTGCGCTATCCAGTCGATGGCAGCAAGGAAGTACTTGTCGTCGCCACCACGCGCCCTGAAACCCTGCTGGGTGATTCAGCCGTGGCTGTTCATCCGGAAGACGACCGTTACAAACATCTCATCGGCAAGCAGGTAAAGCTGCCTGTGACTGGCAGACTGGTTCCGATCATCGGTGACGATTATGTTGACCGCGAATTCGGCACCGGCGTAGTAAAAATTACACCTGCACACGACTTTAATGACTACGAAGTCGGCAAGCGCCACCACCTGCCGCTGTTCAATATTTTCAACAAAGACGCAGCAATAGCTTCATCAGATGCTGGCATTCCGGATGAATACCAGGGACTAGACCGCTTTGTTGCGCGCAAGAAAATTGTCGCCGATGCAGAAGCCAACGGCTGGCTGGATAAAATCGATCCGCACACATTAAAAGTGCCGCGCGGTGACCGCTCCGGCGTGGTGATTGAGCCGTGGCTAACAGACCAGTGGTACGTTAGCACGCAGCCACTCGCCAGAGATGCCATTGCTGCCGTGGAAGATGGCAGGATCGAATTCGTGCCGAAACAATACGAGAACATGTATTTCTCGTGGATGCGCGACATCCAGGACTGGTGCATCTCACGCCAGTTGTGGTGGGGGCACCGCATTCCCGCGTGGTATGACGATGCCGGCAATGTATTTGTCGGCAGGAATGAAGCAGAAGTTCGCAGCAAACATAATTTCACTGCGGATGTTGCATTGCGTCAGGACGAAGACGTACTCGATACCTGGTTTTCGTCTGCACTGTGGACGTTCTCCACACTCGGCTGGCCAGAAAATACGCCCGAACTGAAAACTTTCCATTCAACCGATGTACTGGTCACCGGCTTCGACATCATTTTCTTCTGGGTCGCCCGCATGATCATGATGACCATGCACTTCGTGAAAAACGAAGATGGCACACCACAAGTGCCATTCAAGACTGTCTATGTACACGGGCTGGTGCGCGATGCACAAGGCCAGAAAATGTCGAAATCGAAGGGCAATGTACTCGACCCGATTGATCTCATCGATGGCATAGACCTGGAATCACTGGTGGCAAAGCGCACCACTGGCATGATGCAACCGCAGATGGCAGAAAAAATTGCCAAGGCGACGCGGAAGGAATTTCCGGATGGCCTCAACGCCTACGGCACCGATGCGCTGCGCTTCACCTTTTTGTCATTGGCATCCACCGGTCGCGACATCAAGTTCGATGTAGGCCGCATTGAAGGCTTCCGCAACTTCTGCAACAAGATCTGGAATGCTTCACGCTATGTGTTGATGAATTGTGAAGAGCAGGATTGCGCGCAAGACGGATCGAAAGACTATGAATTGTCAGTCGCTGATCGCTGGATTATCTCGCGCTTGCAGGAAGCAGAAAAAGCGGTGGCCGATGCCATTGCACAATACCGTTTTGATATGGCGACTCAGGCGGTATACGAATTTTTCTGGAATGAATACTGTGACTGGTATCTGGAGCTGTCCAAACCGGTACTGAACGACACGAACGCAACCGATGCCCAGAAAAAAGGCACACGTCGCACGTTGATCCGTGTGCTGGAAGCCAGCTTGCGCTTACTGCACCCGATGATGCCGTTTATCACCGAAGAAATCTGGCAACGCGTCAAAACGCTGGCGGGCGCGGCTGGTGACAGCATCATGCTGGCACGTTATCCGCAAGCTGACAGCAACCGGATTGATGCACCAGCATGCGCTGATATTGCATGGTTGCAACAAGTGATTCTTGGCATCCGCAATATCCGCGGTGAAATGAATATACCGCCCGGCAAACAACTGCCCATCTTGTTGCGTAATGGTGATGACAGTGACCGCACACGCCTTGGAGCCAACCAATTATTCCTGATGAAGCTGGCCAATATTGCAAGCATCAACTGGCTGGCTGCAGGCGACACAGCACCACTATCTGCCACAGCGCTTGCAGGCAATCTGGAAATCCTGATCCCGATGAGTGACCTGATCGACAAGAATGCTGAACTTGCCCGCTTGCAGAAAGAAACAGAACGGCTCGGAAAAGACTCAGAGCGCATCATCAGCAAACTGGACAACGAGAGCTTTGTGGCAAAAGCGCCGGCAGACGTCATCGCAAAAGAACGGGAAAGGCTCGCCGACAATGAACGCGCGCTGGGGAAATTACGCGAACAGATGGACGCTATTCGCGCACTGTAATCCGGGAAACAGCGATGCCGATTATTACTCCGCTGCTGATACTGAAACTCACGCTGGTGCCGCTGCTGATGCTGGGCATCACACATGCCGGCCAACGCTGGGGCGCAGCGGTAGCGGGTTGGCTATCCGGTTTCCCTGTTATTGCAGGTCCTGTACTGCTCTTTGTTGCGCTTGACCACGGTACAGGTTTTGCCAGTACGGCCACATGGGCCACTCTCACCAACGTGCCCGCCAATATTGCATTCGGTTTGGGTTACGCATGGCTGGCAACGCGGCTGCCATGGTTTGCCTGTTTACCTCTGGGGGTGTGTGCATTTTTTCTGGTTACACACATATTGCTTTTGCTACCGGCACACATCGGCATTGTTGTGGCATCCCTGGTTTTATTTATCGCACCGCGTTTATTTCCACATAAACATACTGCGCCTGCCAACCGCATCACCACCAGAACAGAAATGGCACTGCGCATGCTGGCTGGCGGATTGGTTGCATTTGCCATCAGCTGGTACGCACAGACACTCGGCGCACGCTGGGCAGGCAACCTGTCTGTTTTTCCTGTGCTCGGGAGCATTTTGGCGGTATTTACGCACTACCAGTGCGGGGCTGCGGGCACCGCACACCTGTTACGGGGGCAAGCGTTTGGCCTGATCGCCTTCTCGGTGTTCTGCCTTGTGCTGATCATGTTGCTGCCGTATGGCATAGCCAGCAGCTTTGCTGCAGCCTTGCTAGCAGCAGGCATCGTGCAGCGTTTGAGTCTTGCTATCATCAGACGCCAGATATTCATGCAACAGTTGAAGTCATGATGCGCGTTATTACTGCACTGGCAAATATACTTTTGCTGGCGGCGGCATTGCTACTGTGCGCATGCGCACACCAACCCGACAACAGACAGGAACAGGCAATCCGCATCGACAAACTGACGGAGGAATTGCTGGCACTGTCTCCGACTGCCGAACCGCATGCCGCAGAATATTTTGCGAAAGTTGCTGTAACCACTGCCGCAAACTTGCGTGGGCAATATCAGGTCCGTATGGCGCCGTGGATTCACAATATGGAAGTTAACTCTGGCATAAAACCACGCGGTTTATGCTTTCACTATGCAAAAGATATGGCTGCAGCATTACAGCCACTCGCTGCACCAGACTGGGAGCTGCATCTTGTACAGGCAAAACCCAAAGAAGTTCTTGAACACAACGCGATTGTTGTCACCGCCAGAGGAAAACCCTGGCAAAGCGGCATAGTACTGGATGGCTGGCGTTATTCAGGCGTGCTGTATTTTGGTCCTGTGATGGACGACCGATACCCCTGGCAACCTAAATACAGCAAGCACCACAATTCCGCGATTACCACATCAGATCATCGGGGATCCTGAAATCCGCATACGGATCATCATCCACGTTTGCCCCACTCTGCTGCGGATTACATACAATCACACAGCTGGCATCACGTTCGCGAATCTTTTCTGCTGCCCGCACAGGAATCAGTTCGTATTTGTCATCCAGTCGCACAACAGCCAGATGGCCAAATTGAATCTGGTCAATAATTTTCTGGCTGACCATGATTTTCTTGATGACTTTATTATCGGAAAAGTTATACGCCACATTGCCATCGCCCCGGCTCTGGCGATGACTTTCAATTAGCTGGCGTATCTGCGCAGCAATCGCACGCTGCGTTGCCTGTTCATTGCGCTGCTGGTTCAGTAGACGATCATGTTCCGCCTTATCTGCTAATGCTTTTTGTGCCGCCAGTTTAACTTCATCTGCTTCTACATGTCGTTTGTTTTTTGCCACTTTCTGCTGCGCAGCATGCTGCTCTTTTTTAGCCTGCTTGACTGATTTTTCGTCAACTAATCCAGCTTTCAGTAATTGGTCCTGCAATGTATTGCGCATAAGACACCCTTGTTATCGTTCGAGAAAGTCTGAGCCGGAAAGATCTGATTTGCCAACTGCAATGATTCTACTCACGCGGCCTCAGCACCAACAACACACGCATGTTCCAACCACCATCCGGCATGCGCGCCAACTCCTGCACACGCACATCGTAGAACGTAAAAATAGATCCGAGCCCTTTAAACATTTTATTGA
>ERZ724527.1376-NODE-1376-length-11375-cov-3.450353_pt1 | contig 11375 bp, 14 predicted proteins | sample MGYA00376060_ERZ724527 | MGnify/ENA primary metagenome ERZ724527 (study PRJEB28724, sample SAMN07190886) | activated sludge metagenome | isolation source: activated sludge of sewage treatment plant in Hong Hong | place: USA: Christiansburg, Virginia | collected...
AAGAGCAAGAACTTGCATATTCACTCCAATCTTTTCAACGGGGCTGTGGTAGGTTAGGTCGTTGATGGGCTTTACTCGAATCTGTGTGATCTTTTATTTGAGGGCTGGAAGGTTCTCCCGTGTTAAACTCTTCATATTGTTTGGTTTCGCTGTAACTGGCCGAAGAGTGGACCAGTCCCTTGCTGTCGGGTTCGCAGAGGGAGGCTTCGAGTTTTGCTACATATTTCTTTGCTTGGAGTTGGGATCTTTAGCCTCAGATGCTCCACAGTGTTTTGCTAGTTGCTTATGCCAGAAGTCAGAACCGTCAGGGTCAGTTGGTATCAACAGATCATCCTCAGCCATGGTATGATCCTTTCGCGGTACGCATTTGGCACTTTTAATTCTTTTGAGCTGCTTCTTCTTTTGCTCAGGTTAGCATTTGTGAGGTATTGGTTGACCAATGGTCGCTGTCCTCCCTCCAATAGATGTTAAGAACGAGTAGGGCGTATTATATAGCTGCAAACGCTTTTCTGCTTCTAACTTCTCGTTAAGCTCTCGGGAAGCCTTCTTCCAGGGAGGGATGTTCTCAGCAACAGGGTCATTAGGGGACAGCTTTGCCAGAGACCGTGTATTTTGGTTAGCCAAGCACCAAAATCTTTGGGAACCCAATGCAGGCACGCCAGTCGGCGAGGCAACCCTATAGACGACTGACCCCAAGCCATCCTTCTGAGCTATCCGTTCTTCACTAGTGGGTTATAGAACCCCCATCTTCTTCTTCAGCACCTTTTTGGTTTGACGCATCGAACTTATAAGAACATTGCAGTCACTTCGAAGCAAACTCTATGTTAGAATTCGATGCTGATTCTAATAAACAACTTCCAAACAAGCTGTGGGTACATCGAATGTGAGGGCTTTTCTAAACCGTCCGACGGCAGACTCCGTTCCGCCCATAGTATCAACTCTTTGCATACTTTCATCATTTACTTGTCGAACGGGCTGTATCGTTGATCCCACCCGTTCGAGTTATAATTAACGCAGATGACTGAACTCTATGAGGCTCTCTGTGACATGTTCATTCGACCAACACGTCAGCACTACAGTCCGTATGACTTAGGTACTGCTCGACTAAGGCAGGTTGCCCGCTTGTTGGCTCGATAGGTCGACGTCGAGACTTAACCATAACAAACACCAGAGGCTTCAAACTGCAGTGTAGCTACTATTAGCCAGTCGCTCAACCAGCCACACAATGTGTGATCTACCTGCATAGCCTTAATGGTTGCAGACTGGAGTGTACTTTCTGGTTAGAAAGTAGGTATTCGGCTGCCAGAACACTTCTTGAAGGAGGGAATCGCTTTCGCCAGTTTAGATTTCACTGCCTGCGGCAATTCCGAGGGGCAGTATGTGTCACTTGGCTGCCACGAAACGCAAGATACTCTGGAATTCGTGGAGTACCTACACCACAATTACAAGATAACCGCTTTCTCTTTGTGGGGTCGATCCATGGGAGCCGTAACGGCCATCAAGTTTGCAGATATGTACGAAAGCGACTTCGGTAAGAACTTTACTAATACAAGCGGCTTCTCGAACTGTCAAGTGGGTTCTCGCAGCTATTGTCCTGGACAGTCCATTTAGCAACCTGCACCGACTGGCACTTGAAATTGCTGACAAGAAGATAAACATCCCATCTTTTTTGATAAAGTTTATGCTGGGCTTAATGCAGCCGCACTGATGTTCGTGAGGAGATCTATCGAACAGAAGGCCGATTTCAAGTTCGAGTAGCTGGACCTAACCACCTGCATTCCTAAGCTGAACACTCCGGTGATGATATTAGCCTCGAAAGACGACGAGCTCATTAGCTACAAACACTCCGAAGAGATCTTCCATGGCTACGCTGGTAAGGATAAGCAACTGGAGTACGTGGATGGCAACCACAACGACTATCGCAGCCAGGAGCTAGTTGCAAAACTCGCAGCATTTGTTATCCGCAGGTTCGAAATTGTCAAGCGCAAGCAGCGTGATCAGTCAGTTGATGACGGACGTCGCAGACTAACATCCATCAAAAGCAGTTCAGGTAACCTTACGATCCTCACTTCCAACAAATCCTACACCACGCTGAATGCCAGCAGTCTAACCCCGACAAGCAAACCCAGTGCTCGGCTGACCTTTTCCAACGAAAAGCAGTACAATTTTAAGACAAGCAAGAAGCGTGAACATCACACCGACAGCAAGCCAAAGGTCCACCTGGGAGAGTTTTCTGAGAAGGTAATTGGTGAGACTGATTCTCCGCTTCAGGACAATGACCACATCCAAATCGAAGAACGAGCACACTACAACATCATCCACGAGAAGCTGGGCAACATGAAGAAGAAAGGGTTTCTCATGGCCTCTCCGTTGGAAAAGAAGAATTCTGAACAGGAAGTCAAGCGCAAGCACACCATCTCTTTGAGCAAATCACCGTTGATACTGACCCCAAAACAAGAGCAAAACCTGCACATCAACCTTCCAGGATACCACTCAACTGGTGAATCACAGAAGACCAGCGATATCAAAAACTCGATCATAGCCGGCAGCAATTTACTGAGGTTTAATAAGAAACCAGACTACGGAAGCCTCAGTAACCGCAAGGAACATGATTCCAGCAGATCAACCAGTAAACCACCCACTCAACATCATCTTCCAACGCAGCAGCAGCTCACCTCAGCACATCAGATAAGCTTGGCATGGCCACAGACTCCCACAAAATGATAGGCAGAGAGCTGTGAAGTCTCCGCACTGATGTTGATTGGCACTTCCACTATAAATTAATGAAGGCGCTGCTAAACAAACTCGCTGGTTGGGGAGGCCGTAATAAGGCAGTTCGCATCATCGTCAAGAAAGGACCAACCACTGAAATCCTCATAGGAAAGGAAGGTAAGCTGCTCAGTAACCCAGGCCATAATCTTATGGACCTCACCAACCAAACCGTCAACGCAGCAGCCAATATCTACGGGTTATGCGATAAGCAGTTGGCCTGTACGACTTGTTCGATTCAGGTCAAGGCCGGCTACACGAAACTACCACCTCCCAGCGATGAAGAATTGGATGTGTTGGTGGGTCTCAAACATTACCGCGAGAAGTACTGTCGCTTGCTACTGCAGCGAGACTCGCATGGCCTGCCAGATCTATCTGCGGCCCGAACTAAACGATATGGTGGTGGAGGTACCCTATGCTGCTGGCATGGTACCACCCAAGTGACATTGCCGCTGACAGTTTGCCGCTCGGCAGGTCTTATAATTGCCTACAATGATAAACTCAGAAGTTTAAGAGCTCAAGAAGTCTGGGCTTGAGGAGACCGCGTAGTTTCCGTTCGTCTCTGCAGACGGCGCTCAAGTTATTGGCGGAATTCCCCGTCGGTACGTCATAAGTTCCAAGCTCGAACTTGATCATCTGATATGTACATTCAAGCTGACATAGGTCCGCTGTGCAAGAACATTATCTGGCGGCCGGTTGCATGTGGTCAGAACGGATGCTTCAGCAGTTTCTGCGAGTACTGCATTAGCAACTACGAGCATGGCGAGAACATTGTAGTTGAGGAGGGTGAGGAACCCGTGAGGAAGTGTCCAAAGTGCAGCTGCATATTCAAGAAGACCACGATTCCACTGCTGAACACCATCCTGTCAGGATTAGTGCTGAAATGCGTCTATTCAAACAGCGGCTGCCGCGAGGAAATAAGCTATGAGGGGTTCCTCAAACATGTGCTGATCTGCTAGTTCCGCAGTACCCAGTGTGCTTATGGTAGAGAGATAATGCGACGGTTGCAAGTAGTGGTTCCTACAGCGGCAGCTCCAGCAGCATCGCGAGAACTGTAAACACATCGTAGTGACATGTTAAAAGTGCCTGCTTGCCCTCCCTCAAAGCGAATTCTCAAGCAAGCACCTGAGCACGACCTGCCTAGAAAAGCAGCTAGCCAACAGAAATGCAGTCGTCTCCGACCTCTAATGCAAGATGAAGATTATGAAAAGCCGACTGGACTACTACGAATACATCATGGAAAGGATAGTGAAAGGAGAGAACCTTTCACTTTCGTACTAGTTTCACACATCCTTTCCGATGAACTTCCAATTCAACAATAATGAGGTCAGGCTGATCAAGGCCAGTTGGAATGCCTCCAAAGAAAAATTCGATTCCTTGCATTTCTACATCACATCTCCCATCAAGACAGAAGCCTTTGTCGGAAGTTAGTGGAAGCTCAGTGTCAAGTCGCTATCAGGAAACCTGCTTATCGGGGTCTGCTCGTCTCTCAACACCAATTCCGTGGATTTCGTGATCAACAAGTTCGGCGAGATTAAAAAGAAGGAGTGGAATGAGAACAAGTACAAACTCGTCCGTAAGGTACCCTGAAAAGCTATACAGTCGTGTTTGAATTTCGGTGAAGGGGACGTCTTAGCGTTTCACTACCAAGCACGCCAGAAACTGCTTCGGATCGAAAACTAGACTAAGAAAGTAGATTGCAAGCTGGACCCCAAGGAAATCGGAGAAATCGGTTAGCATTTGTACACCTTCTACAGCTTGGACACCTCAGGAGATACCGTGCGGTTTCTGTGACTTGCTCAAACTATCCACCAACGAAAGATCATTCACGACCGCGAAGGTTTAGGAACATTAGCTTGGGAGTCGGCTTATGTGCTATTTCCTGGATCATCTACAGGTAGCGAATCTGCATGGCTGCTTTGGAGTCTAAAATTTCAGCTGCTTCCTTCATCATCTTTGCAGACTCGACGTCAGCCTTGGCTGAGATAATCGCTGCTTCGCTCAACCTTTTTTGTTTGGCAGCTGCTGACAGGTTCTTTTGAGTTTCTGGGTCCATCACAAGGTCTAAGCTAGTGCTCCAGTTACCTTTCAGGAAAATGTTCTCGATTAGCAGTCCCCAAGGTTCAACCTGGTTTTCCACAAAACGTTGTAGTTCACGGGCAATCTTGTCACGGTTGCTCAGCATATCCTGGAGGGTGTGCTCACCGCCAACACTCCTGAGAGCTGCCTGAGACATCTCGACGATGAAATTCTGGGCGCCCTGGTTCGAGGAGCCAAGCTTGTAGGCAACTTTGAAGGAATCTACGACACGGTAGTACACAGCTGTTTGGATTTGCAGAGTAATGTTGTCTTTGGTGATGACCGGCTGTCGAGGCATTGTAGCCACCTTCGTCTTCAAATCGATCAGCACCACAGAGTCTGTCATGGGGTTGATTATGTTAATGCCAGGCGACAGCACTTTAAGAAACTTGCCGAAGCGCTGCAGGATACCACTTTCGCTGGTTGCCAACTGCATGAGAGATGTACTACCTGGTAAACTGGTGAGCCACAGCAGCAGCACAGGCAGGGACACCACATCTTCAAACATCCACCAAATGTTCCGCAACATGACAGGCAGCTTTCGTAGAAGGTGGAGTCGTGATTCTCGTCGTACCGATTTAATTAGTGCTGCATCCAATTATTGATTATAAGGTTTGACTCAAGGGAGCGGCATCCAGCAGCTTACCTCCTTGGTGATTTGCACTTGTATTTTGGTCAGTGGTCTGGTTAGTCAGAATATTCCATTATTATTATGGAAAACCGTCAACAGGATTGTAGTCAGAAGTCGCTGCGCAAGTCCAACAGAAAACGGAGAGTCCCTGAGCTTAGCGACTACGAGCCAACCACCATTTAGCTCGAAAATCTTGCTCGCAGAAAACTTACAGCAATCTTTCCCGATGTTGTTGAAGTCTTTCAGTCCATGTCAGCAATAACCAACAAGGAATGCATCGTAACGGTACGGCACGGCAAGCACACGATCATTCACCGCTATTCTCTTGGCACACCTTTCAGACAGCTCAAGTATCTCATCCTCGCGCACATACTGCATTCCGAGGAGCGGCATAGGAGGTAGGATACAGCACTGTTGCATGTTGCTCGAATCGTGGGTTTCCAGTCAATTCCTAGCAACATTCCGCTCGACTACAGGTTGTCGATTGGCAATGGCGAACTCTCACATAACTTGCAGCTGTAGTGTCTCTGCTACAGTAATGCTGCCAACCTGAGCCGCTATATCATCATCAAGTGCTTAGCTATCGGTGGGTTCAGTAAGGTGTACTTAGTTCGCAGCCTGCTTGATGGTCGCTTCCTCGCCATGAAGATCATGGATAAGCGATTCATCTTCCAAAACGAGAAGGAATCAGTCGTGGAGAACGAAAAGAGCATTTGTTCGCAACTGGATCATCCCTTCGTAGTGAGGTTGGAGCATAGCTTCGAAACAAGAAACTTCACGTTCTTCGTGATGGAATGTAATGCCACCGGCTATGGTAGATTGTCCTGGAGGCGAGTTATTCTATCTCCTCAAACGTGTGAAGAGGATGGACGAGGCCGATGCTCGCTTCTACTTCACCGAAATCCTGTACGGGCTGCAATATCTCCACGAAAAGGGAATCGTTTACAGAGATCTCAAGCCAGAAAATCTACTGATTGGGGAGGACGGGCACATAAAAATCGCTGATTTTGGATTGTCGAAGACAGGAATGACACGTTAGACAGTCACCTATTCATACTGCGGAAGTGCCTAGTATATGCCACCCGAAATGATTCTACGTTCGGGACATGGATTCGGCGTGGATTACTATACCCTTGGTGCACTCCTCTATGAACTTGTGACGGGACTACCACCATACTACTCTCGCGACGAAACCAAGATAAGGGATTGTATCCTCTATGAACCACTTGCATTCCCAGAAGATGTACCATTGTCAGAATAACTTAAAAGCCTGTTGGTAGGGCTTCTCAACAAGAACCACAAGATGAGGCTCGGCTGCCTGCGTGGAATCAAGTAGATACTGTTCCACCCTTGGATGGGAAAGGTCGATGGAAAGGCTGTCCTAAACAAACAGAAACAGCCTCCTCACATGCCGAACCTAGCATAATGGAATTTTGATGAGGAGGAATTGGGAGAAGACGAAAGATAGTTCACAGCGAGGGTATTTCGTGAGGTGCGATCGAAGGAATCCGTAACAAAGTACCACTTTCCGGGAATAAATTTTGAATCAAATTGCTGTCATTTGAGCACAGCACATCGAAGATTGCTGTTAGAGTGCACCTCAAAGGATAATGTGAAGAAATGCAATAGCCTGGATTCAAGTGAACGAGGTGTTCGAAACTATTCCCACGATAAGGAGAACAGAGCAGAGCGGCTGATTGACCAGTCACCATATCTGCAGCGACTGATGTAGTCCAAGCACAGTAATTCAACGAGTTCTGTGAGGAAGCACTATTTTGGCCAAGCTTCCAGCTAAAAGCAGGAAAAGTTGCACAACCAAACGACACTCAACGACATCAAAAGGATCTACTGGCCGCACTACTCGCAAGATACTGATCCTACCAAGGCCTTTCGCGGTATCTTGATCTAAGGAAGCAGTAAACGTCGTGCCCTGCAAAACCTAACTTCAAAGGCAAGTAACGCATCTGCAGGTCGGCTCGTCCCGCTGAACCGCTCCCCGAAGAAGAAGCGACTGAAAGTACAACGCAACTGTGTCGATGATTGAAAGTCAACCAATGATAGTACTTGCAACAGCTTGACAAAGAATCAGTGTTTGACGATCGCAGCGATGAAGAGCCCTCCAGTGTTGCTTACCTTCGGGGTAAACCTGACGGCAAACTTTAGATCACTCTTTTCCCAGTGTACACGTGACTCCTCTGGGAATGGTTCCACCATTTAGCATTCAGGATGTCGCTACAGAAGGGCCTCCACAATTCTTTCGTTCTGGTTGCTGTCGAAGGAGCATGTACTGTAAACCAACCTTCCGCCATGTTTGGTCATTTGATATCCGTTTTCGATGAGGGCTGTCTGCAGTTCGTGCAGCATCTCCAACTTTTTCTTGTCTAGGAATCTTTCTTCAAAGTCCTCTTTTGTCCAGAGGTTCTTATTGTTGATGGACGAAGTGTAGGGGTTACTATTGTTCTTCCTGAACTGTTTCCGGGCGTTACGGCTTGGTTTATTTGGCTCGTTTGACGGTTCCTTCATTGTATTGAGAAACTTGTTCAAGTGTTTCAGGGAGCCCTCATGTGTGCATTAGGCATCTACGAGCACTCTGTCGTAAAGTTTGTCCTTCGAGGGTGGCCGATCGAACTTGGTTGCATCCTCACAGTAGAGCTGAATGGACTATTCGTGACCATACTTTTTGATAAGGCTGCGGGTAATTTCCATTCGTGGTTGGCTAATGTCGACGCCTGTAATGGTGCCTCCATTCATCAGATCACGTGCATACATCAGCTTGTTACCAGGAGCACAACACAGCTCGAGCAAATCCATATCATCCTTGAGGTCAAGCGCCTTCACTGCGTATCCGCTGCTCATGTCCATTCCATAGAGCTTGCCAGTAGAATAGTAATTGCAGTGATGAATGCTTTGCTCCGCCGGCAGCCTGTAGAAGTCATTGAATCTGTCAAGATCTGCCAAATCTACCCCAATGTCCTTTGCCAATTATTCCAACGACACGTTGACAGTTGGCTTAAGCCTGAAGTACCTTGGCGGCACAAGCGTAAAGTTTTCGAGTGGGATACCTTTTTCCCGTAAAAATGCTTGAAAACTTTCGGGAAGGGTATCGAGAAGATTTGTTGTGGAATTCAGCTGAAGAGCAACAGTTCCAGTTTTACTCTCGACGATTTCAGTGTTCTCCATCCCTACGATTTAATATTCTCATGTCTCCAAAGTTGTCGGGAAGCTATAAATCCCGCCTCACTCCCAGATAATCACTCAAAGAATGATTGCCAGCAACCACGAGGAAGTTGAACACTTCCTCAACGAAGAACATTACAAGACTGATGAAGGAAACGACCCACAAAAGCAGAAGGCCATTATTGATTGGGTTCGTGAGTCCACTAACACTTCCAGCAAGTTTAAACAGATCGTCAAGCTTGCCAGACACTATGGGATACCGTTCCTTTACCTATGTAAGGAGTGCTACGACCAGCTGACATCTGCCCAGCGAGGCGAGTTCATCCGTGAACTCGAATAGATTGCTGTTCTAGCAAAATGGCTGCTTGGGGACGACATTCCTAAAGAACTGGAATTCCTCCTGGAAGGGTTCGAGGTGACCAATAGTTTGGATCATCGACCAGCTGAAAAGGAAGGCGCATTTATGAACTATTGGAAAAGCATCCGAATGGGAATAGCCAACATCAAAAGCCTTTCGTAGAAAGATCTGGGCGTGCAAGAAGAAGCCATCAATACCTTCTTCGAGAGAAACATCAGGGACATCAAGGAACTAAATGTTTTTGAGAACTTTGCCGTGGGCGTCTAGATTGATTGGGTCTATGAGCATTACAAAAATGTGGTCGAGCTGCTCAATGCGAAGCTGTTTAAAGACCTTGCCCCTTCACCTCGGAAGAGTGAAATCAACTTCTTCCCCAACAGTGAGATCGGTTCAGGCTACCAAGAAGGAAACTCCACAGAAATCAGTTCTGAAGAGACACTAACTCCAAAGAAAGAAGACCAACAACAGAATCTTCTTCCTGAAATTGGGTTCTCTCGACAAAAATCGTCCCAATAGGAAGTACCTGTGCCTATTTGCTGTCGGCGCTACTTCTACAAGGGCGAGGACCTCCAAGAGTCTGAAAGTTTAACACTGGAGTTTAAAGACTACCGATATCCTTGGAACGATACCCTCAAGGAGGAGATTGCCAAGGCTCTCGTTGGCTTTCTGAATATGAATGGAGGAATAATTATGATTGGAGTAAAGTAAAACCTCTGCGTTGGAAGGGTAGTGGGTGCATTCTACAACAAACCAACGCAGTAGAGTGTGCATTCTGAAATCATTCGGATTTCTCGTTCGATTACTCCAAATATCTTGTCGAAGTGCAAAGTTCAGTTCGTGCCATTGCGCAACCCAGATACCGAATAATTCATCTCTGGAGCCTACGTCATCCGAATCAATGTCTAACCTGGCGAAAGGGACCGTGTCTACTTCTTCAAGAAACATCAAGTGGATATGTACATGTTCAGGACTGAGAAGTCAGTGGAGCAGCTCACTACTGAGCAAGCCCTTTAGCGTCAAATTGCTATTGCTCGCAAATCATTGGACATGCCAATTAGGCTGCATAGCGGCCCTTGCAAATAGCCTGAAATCGGTGGGAATATTTGCCAAGTGCGAGAGCCAGAGCAAGTAGTAGTAGCACGACCATATCCAGCTCAAAGCGAAAAAAACAAAAAAAACACCAATAAGTTTAACTACCTTGTTGCAATCGGGCTCCCTTGTGGTCAAGGAAAAAAATGGATCGCAAAAGCTTTGAAGAGCATTACCGATGAAGACAAGCTGATTGCTGATGGACAACATATTGCAGTCCTCGCATATCCAAAAGTTGCCGAGGAAACTCTCCGAAGAAACCTGTTATAAGTACAGAGGGTCACCTTGCTCGTCCCCTCAACTTCATTGAGCTTCAACGATATCAGTGAAATGTTTGATGCGCACCGGGCTATTGGAAAAAAATCTCCTCACCGGTACGACAAAAAGGAAGTCATGATCACGTTTGATCGAATTGAAGATGCACTTCGAGCGTTTATCCACCTCGTGAACGAGGGATTCACAGCGTATTTCTCTCCTGGGATCCCCTTCGTATGATATGCATGCCAGTGAGGAGTGTGATACTTATTCAACTGTGAAAACACGGTATCGATTGAGTCTCTTTGGGTGCTTCTTAACTCGTATACTTTGACTTTTTTACTTTATCTTTATGATTGCTAGCGACCAAAGCTAAATAGAGAAGTACATTGGCTAAGAACGCTACAAAGAGGACGGAGGGAGGGAACCGGAGCAGCATTACGCCATCATTGAGTGGCTGGAGGAGACCAAAAATACTTCTGAAAAACTCAGGCATGTGCTCAACCTTACAAAATTCTATGGCATCCCCTTCCTGTACGAATGCCGAGTACTCTTCAGTCGAATGACTGTCAGTGATTACGAATCCCTTGCTCCGGAGCTGCACAAGCTAGCAGCATACGCTAAAAGCCTGCTTGGCGACGACATCCCCAAGGAACTCTAGTTCCTGTTCTCAACCAAGCAGCAAACCAGCAGCAAGATAGTTTACCCACCTTATAAATTCAGCGAGCCTGAAAGGAAGTTCATCGATTACTGGAAGAGCATCAGAAGAGGAGTCGCAAAGATAGAAAGCCTATCATTTACTAATAAGGTGTCTTACGAAAAGGCTGTTAATGATTTCCTTGAGAAGGAGATCAAAGATGACGCGTAGTTCACGACCTTCGAAAACAGGGTGATCGATGTCTACCTCGAAAAGGTGTATGAGCATCAGAATACTGCAAATAGTGTTATGGTCCCCCAAGAGGTTTAAAAGACCCCGATGGGGAGGCCAAGCACTGCAATGGAAGTTGAAGGAGAATA